>JACCDP010340319.1_pt1 | contig 23306 bp, 23 predicted proteins | sample 7445841 | NCBI WGS metagenome assembly JACCDP01 (sample SAMN15323441, study PRJNA562643) | freshwater metagenome | isolation source: river surface water | place: USA:Blue River Watershed | collected 2017-08-17
ACTACTGTCTTTAACTTAATAAATTAACGCAGTTGCTTCCCTTTGATATTCTTGCAATTTGTGCAAAATCACAAAGGCAAACACCCACCTCTATTACTTAATCTCTACTTTTTAAAGAACTTTTCTCACAGCCTTCGTGGCTGGGAGGCCGCGTATCATACGCGGGAAACAATTTAATGCAAGCGTGTTTTGAAAAAATCGAAAATTAATTCGTTCGTTGCTCGCACACCATGAGCCAAACAATCTTCAACTCAGGGGCGCGCATTATGCCACAGAGTCTTTGCGTGACAAGCGTTATTTTCTCCAGATATTTAGGCCTGCCGATACCTCCTGCAAGACAGACTACTTAGCCCGAAAAGCAAAGCAGGTGGAATGTCTTCTTGCCACGTCTAAGCAATGCGTACTGACCGAAAAGAACATTCTCTCTATGTATCTCAAACTCTTCCGACTGCAGGATCTGGCCGTTCATGCTGATGGAACCTGATGCAATCAATTCACGCGCAACTCTGTTTGAAGCAGCTAGTCCCGTTGCCACCAATGCGTTGACTAGGGAGATTGAATTCTCGCCAATCTCAGTCGAAGGCACGCCGTCCAAGCGCAACTGCTTGAAGTCGCCAAGGCCAAGCTGCGTAACATCCCCTGAAAACAGAGCGTCGCTGATCCGCTCCGCCGCCTCTCTTCCTGCATCCCCATGTACCAATCGAGTAACCTCTCGAGCGAGGATCCTCTGCGCCTCGGGTTTGCCGAGCGCAGCCTTGTCTGCAGCTTCTATCGCGTCTATCTCAGAGACTGGCAAGAATGTGAAGAACTTGAGAAATCGATAGACATCTGCATCTGCAGCATTCAACCAGAATTGATAGAAGGCATAGGGAGATGTCTTCTCGGCATTCAACCATACCGTCCCTGTCTCGGTTTTTCCGAACTTCTGTCCATCTGCCTTGGTGACCAGGGGAATGGTGAGCCCGTAGACCTGAGCTTTGTGCAGGCGACGAGTGAGATCTATCCCCCCCGTGATATTCCCCCATTGATCGCTGCCCCCAATCTGAAGGATGCAGCCGTAACGCTTGTGCAGCTCGGAAAAATCGTAAGACTGAAGAATCATGTAGGTAAACTCGGTAAATGAGATACCTGCCCCGTCACGCTCGAGCCTTTGCTTGACGGAATCCTTCTGAATCATCGAATTCACGGAAAAGTGCTTGCCTATGGAGCGGAGGAACTCAAGCACATTCACATCCCGCACCCAGTCCAGGTTATTGACGACAATTGCGCCAGCCTCGCTTGAATCGAAGTCGACGTACTGGGCGACCTGGGACTTGATACGACTCACCCACTGCTCCACCACTTCACTGGAATTCAATTGCCGCTCAGACGCCTTGAAGCTGGGGTCGCCTATCAGCCCGGTGGCGCCGCCCACCAGCGCAATCGGTCTGTGTCCTGCCAGTTGAAACCTGCGTAATGCAAGAAGAGGTACGAGGTTGCCTATATGCAGGCTTTCTGCGGTAGGATCGAACCCAGCATAAAGCGTTCTGGAGGCACTCAATATGCCAGGCAATTCATCCCCAGAGCTCAATTGTGCAACCAAACCTCGACTTTCGAGATCGCCAATAATGTTAAACGCACTGGACGTCACATCGACTCTCCATGAATACAAAGCGCAAAGTACACGCCGAACGATGACCCTCTGAGGTGCTGACAGACAAACTCGCCATGCCTGCGCCGGGCCATTGCCTGGCAGGTAAAAAAGGCTTCAGATTTTACACTAGTAAATGGAATATGACTTGACCTGCATTTGAAAACTCATAAGAATCCATTGCTCCCAAGCCCCTGTTTCACCGCGGGACACAATTCAAAACACATTCAGAACATCAAGATTTCGATGGGCTTCTTCTCTTCAGCCAAGTGCTTCCTGTGCACTCATTACCCCCGCAAGCATCTGGAACTGGCCAGTTACTTGAGTGTCGCTCTGGTATTCACACTGTTCTTGGCGCCAGAAGAGTCCGCTCATGGCGCCAGGGCCAACTCTCCCATTCAATTGGGGCCGAACGCGTTGACCAGGGCTCTGGCAGGAGCCAGCACCAATTCGACCTTGCGCGATGAAGTGATCAGTTCAGAGACTGACGAGGAGCAACTTGGCGCAGTCTGGACGAGCTTCGAAGTTCAGGCGGGTGACAATCTTTCCGAAATTTTCGGCAGGGTCGGACTCAGCGCACAGCATATGTACAAGGTTCTGAACAGCAGCGAAGAAGCGAAGGTCCTGGATCGCCTATACCCTGGTTACGAATTGAGTTTCCACATCCCGGCGCCGGGAGAGCTTGCTCAGTTGCGAGTGCTTAAGTCTCCGCTAGAGGGCTACCTGTTCACTCGAACCGAAGAAGGCTACGGCGTTGACCCCATCCAGCTTTCAGCCGACATCATCCCAGTGGTCAAGGAAGGCGTCATAAACGACAGCCTCTTCATGGCCGGACAGCGCGCCGATATTCCGGACTCATCCATCATGGAGATGGCCGATATTTTCGGCGGCGAGATCGACTTCATTCTGGATACTCGAGCGGGCGATTCCTTCAGCATTGTCTACGAAGAGAAGTATCTGAAGAACGAGTTCATTGGCCACGGTGAGATTCTTGCGGCACGCTTCATCAATCAAGGTGAGGAGTTTGTCGCGGTTCGATATACCAACGAAGCCGGAGAGACGGGCTACTACAATCCCGAAGGCGAAAGCATGCAGAAGGCCTTCCTCCGCACTCCGCTTGACGTGTTCCGCATCAGTTCCAATTTCAACCTTAGCCGCAAACACCCCATCCTGAACACCATTCGCGCTCATCGCGGTACCGACTATGCAGCTCCGCGTGGAACCCCGGTGCGGGCCACCAGCGACGGCACGGTGACGTGGGCAGCGCGAAGTGGCTCATTCGGAAAGTTGATCGTTCTTCAGCACGGCGGCAGCTTCGAGACCAAGTATGCCCACCTGAACGACTACGCACCCGGCATCAAGAAAGGCGCTCGCGTGAAGCAGGGTCAGGTCATCGGCTATGTCGGCACAACGGGTGGGTCCACCGGATCGCACCTCCATTACGAGTTCCTGGTCAATGGTGTCCACAAGGATCCAAGAACCATCGTCGACCAATTGCCTCGGGCCATTGCACTGTCTGCAGAAGAGTTGCCCCGCTTCAAGGCACAGACGCGGGATATCCTTGCTCGACTGCAACACTCCAGAACTGACACGCGAATGCTCTCCATGCAGACCGAGTCCGCGAACACCCCGCAGATCCGCTGATTCCGCGCCGGCGCCTGCGCTAATCCCTGCCACTGCCAGGCTGAGAGCCCTACCCCATGTCCGCGCATGAATATTTCATAGGCTTGCTTTCCGGCACCAGTGTCGACGGCATCGACGCAGTGGTGGTCGACTTCGCTGCCAATCCACCCAGATTGATCGCCACCCACAGTGAACCCATTCCCGATGATCTGCGCGGCCACATATTGCAGCTGTGCTCAGGGCAAGCTGTAAGTCTGGTGACCTTTGGCGAGACCGATGTCGCCCTGGGGCGACTCTTTGCGCAAGCTGCCAATTCCCTGCTGAGCAAGGCAGGGCTTGCAGCAGAGGACATTCTGGCGATCGGAAGCCATGGCCAGACCGTGATGCATCACCCTCAGGGCCAGTACCCATTCACACTTCAGATCGGGGATCCCAACACAATTGCCTGTCTGACCGGCATCAGTACTGTTGCGGATTTCCGCCGCAAGGACATGGCCGCAGGCGGTCAGGGTGCGCCTCTCGCTCCCTTGTTTCACCAGGACTATTTCGGCAGCACGGGAAAGGACCGCGCAGTGCTCAATATAGGCGGAATTGCCAACATCACCTTGCTTGTGTCTCCCCGCCGCGAGAAGACACTCGGGTTCGATACAGGCCCGGGCAATGTCCTGATGGATTCCTGGATCAAGGCCAGACGCGGTCTGGCCTATGATCATGACGGTCAGTGGGCCGCGTCAGGCGAGGTGAACAGGACCTTGCTCGACATCCTGATGGCCGAGCCTTACCTGCAGCGACCAGCGCCCAAAAGCACCGGTCGAGAACTCTTCAATCTCGACTGGCTGCACTCACACCTCCAGAATCTGCCCCCCATTGCGGAGGTAGATGTGCAAGCGACTCTGCTCGCCTTGTCTGCGCGCAGTATTGCGGAAAGTGTCGATTGGAAAGCGAATGGGATAGAGGAAGTGATTGTCTGCGGCGGTGGTGCACACAATGGCGCGCTCATGCGAGCCCTGCAAGTCCACATGCCGGAGACAAAGGTCCTCTCCAGCGCAACGGCAGGACTGGCTCCCGATTGGGTCGAAGGTGTAGCGTTCGCGTGGATGGCACGCAAGGCATGGCTGGGTGAAGCAATCGCCACTGGCTCAGTGACTGGAGCTGGCAGACCCTGCATTCTGGGCGGAATCTATGAACACGAGCCCCAGGACAGCCCCACCTTACACTGAGAACGAAGAGCCACAGCCGCAGGTCGTGGTTGCAAGAGGATTGTTGACCACGAACTTCGCGCCTTGCAGACCTTCCACGTAATCGACTCTCGCGCCGGCAAGGTACTGGTAGCTCAGCGGGTCCACGAGAAGCTCCGCACCGTGATTGCTGATCACGGAATCGTCCTCGTTGACGGCCTCGTCAAAGCTGAAACCGTATTGAAAGCCTGAGCAGCCGCCACCGGTCACGAATACCCGCAACTTCAATCTGGGATTGCCTTCCTCGGCAATCAAGGTCTTGACCTTGTTGGCGGCATTGGTCGTCATCGAAATGACAGCCGGATCATGAGTTTGAACAGCAGACATGGGCACACCTTGGCTTTGGGAATGAGCGCAGTTCGCGAGCTGCGCGGGATTATGGATAAGCCCGAGTAATTCAGTCAACTATTGATTGGCCGCCGTCTGCCGTCTCGAAGGCCAGGGTTTTGGACCCCAGTCGCTTGGCTTCCTGCTGGGCACGGCCTATGTGCAGCAGGCTGCCATTGATCTGCGACCCCATCACCATCTCGATGAGATTGTAGAAGACGTTGCCCATGACCACGCCCTTGGCAGCCAGTTCAAGCTGACGAGCACAGTGCAGGTCGCCTTCCACCAAGCCATTGATGATTGCCACCGGCACCCAGACTTCACCTTCAATGACACCGCCATCGGCAAGACGCAGGATGGCCCCGGACTCATCGTCAGCGAAGACATTGCCTCGAATGCGGCCCTCGACAATCAGCTCTCCGGCAAAGCGCACGTCGCCGATGATCTCGGTCTGGCGCGACACCAAGGTATGAGCGGTTCCTGCCGGCTGAGCAGCCTTGGCTCCTGATCCAAACATGTCAGATTTCCTCCACTGTCCAGCTGAAGCGGCGCTCTGTCGAGTATCGCTCCGGCTGACTGGATTGCGCGTGAATGAGCACCTCCTCAGGCATGAACCCTGGAGGCAGCTGGAACTCTCCTTCCAGGGCCTGAAAATAGCGGAACTCGAGGGAGCTCGATATCTGGGCGGCAGCCGGGCCGAGCTCTGCAAGGCCATAGGTTTTCGACTCACCGTCCAGTTGTCCGTCAAGAGAGAGACTGAAAGTCCCCTGAACTGTTTCATCGCCGGCTCCCGTCACGCGCACGAACACGCGGAAGCGATAGGCAGCGGGGTTTGCCGCCGGTTCGAGCCGCAGATTCTCGATGACCAGACCGGGCGCAGCGGATTCAGGTGCCATGGCCTGACGATAAAAGGACACATCCTGTTCGAGTTGCCGGATTCGACCACGCAGTGAATTGATGGTGCTCTGCACTTCGGCTTCGGCGCGTTGATCGAGCAATGAGTCCTGACCAGACATGGCGAGTCGGGCACGCAGTTCTGCCACTTGTTCCTGCGCCTGCAGCAGGGCGTCGCTCAGCAGCACGTTCTCGGCGCCAACCTCGATGTGTTCTCGTGAAGCTCCGTAGTAGCCCCAATACAGGCCGCCAAGCGCTGCCAGCGATACCGAGCAGACAAATCCGACGATCAGCGTGACCGGGAGCCATGGGCGGTAGGGCACCACGACCATTCTGGTCTGCCTGCTTCCCTTGACTGCCCCCGCCATGGCGAATGCTCCCTCAGGGCAGCAGCGCGACCGTTTGCAGGCCCGCTGTCTCGTCCAGACCAAACATGATGTTCATGTTCTGGATGGCCTGGCCGGAAGCGCCCTTGACCAGATTGTCGATGACCGACATGACCACCACCATGTTGTTGGCGGGCAAGTAACAGACACCGATCTGGCATTGATTCGCGCCACGCACATTGCGCGTGGCCGGGTACTTGCCGGCGGGCAGCACATCGACGAATGGCTCGTTGCGGTAACGATTCTCGAACACCGCCTGCAGGTCGACACCCTGCATGCCCGGCTTCAGTGGCGCATAGAGCGTGGCGTGAATGCCGCGAATCATGGGCGTCAGGTGCGGGATGAAAGTCAGTCTGACCGTTTCACCGGCATAGGCGTTCAGACCCTGACTGATCTCGGGAAGATGGCGATGGCCGCTGACGCCGTAGGCATGCAGGGACTCGGATGCCTCGGACAGCAGACTGCCCACAGTGGCCTTGCGCCCGGCACCGCTGACGCCGGACTTGGCATCGGCAATGAGATGCTGCGTGTCGACCAGACCCTGCTCGAGCAAGGGCAGGAAACCCAGCTGAATGGCCGTCGGATAGCAGCCCGGCACCGCGAGCAGTTGCGCAGAGGCAATGCTGGCACAATTGACTTCCGGCAGGCCGTAAACGGCCTGGGCCAGGTATTGCGGGCTTTCGTGTGCCACGTTGTACCACTTTTCCCACAAGGCCTGGTTCTTCAGGCGGAAGTCGGCGGACAGATCGATGACGCGCACACCGCGCTCGAGCAGTGTCGGCACGGTCTTCATGGCAACGGCGTGCGGCGTGGCGTAGAACACGACATCACAGGCGTACAGGGCCTCTGTGTCCGGTGCGGAAAAGTTGAGATCGACATGCCCGCGCAGATTCGGAAACAGGTCGGCAACCGGCGTGTCCTGCATCTCTCGCGAGGTGATGACATCAATGCGGACATCCTTGCGCGGTGCCAGCAGACGCAGCAACTCCACGCCCGTGTATCCTGTTGCGCCGACTATGCCTACCTTGATCATCCTGCCCTCCTGCTTGTCGAAAGTGTGCTGACTTGAATGAAATATCCAGAATTGCCGCCCGTAGCGAGGCCGGCATGATAGCGCCGATTGCAGACTCGATCCATGTTGGCGGCTGTGCTAACGTACCGGTTCGATCTACAAGGCCTCAGGCGGCCTGGCGGCAGAGCGCAGAGGGCGCAGACAAGGGGGCATGATGTTGTGGGTGAAGGCGTTTCATATCGTCGCGGTGGTGTGCTGGTTTGCCGCGATCTTCTATCTGCCACGCCTCTTCGTGTACCACGCCATGGCTGAAGACCAGATCAGTCGGGATCGCTTCGTCATCATGGAGCGCAAGCTTCTGAATGGCATCGGCACGCCCTCTGCCATCGCCACGGTCCTGCTGGGCCTGTGGCTCATCAGCTTCAACGGTTCGTATTACATGAGCTCCGGGTGGATGCACGCCAAGCTGGGCCTCGTGTTGCTGCTGCTGGTCTACCACGGCATTTGCTATCGCTTCTTTTTCGCCTTCCGTGCCGGGCGCAATCAGCGCAGCCACGTTTTCTTTCGCTATTTCAACGAGTTTCCGGTGTTGCTGCTGATCGCCATCGTGATTCTCGTGGTCGTCAGGCCGTTCTGATCCTCTGCCGGAGGTCCGCCAAACGTGTCAGCCAGCTCGGTTGCCCCTGCCACCCGGCCCAATGTGCTGTGCTTCGCCGGGCTTGACCCTTCAGGGGGAGCGGGCGTGCAGGCCGATATCGAAGCCTTGTTCAGTGCCGGCTGTCACTGCCTGCCGGTGGTGACCGCACTGACAGTGCAGGATACCCGCAATGTGCTCGCCTCTCACCCGGTGCCCCCGACTCTGTTGATAGAGCAAGCACGCGCGGTGCTGGAAGACCTGCCCGTCGCTGCCATCAAGATCGGACTGCTCGGCAGCGTCGCCGCCGCCGAAGTGATTCACAGCATTCTGCGCGACTACCCCGGCATTCCCGTTGTGCTGGATCCGATCCTCCGCGCCGGGGGCGGCTTCGACTTCAGCGCACAGGAACTACGGGCGGCCATGCGCAGCCTGCTCATACCCCTGTGCACCGTGGTCACACCCAACACCCTGGAGCTGCGTCTGCTGACCTCGGCAGCCGACAGCGATGACGCCTGTGCCAATGCCCTGCTGGACCTCGGCTGCAGTCATGTGCTGCTGACAGGCACTCATGCCGACAGCCCGAAAGTCATCAATCAGTTGTACACACGCCACCTGCCCCCGCTGCGCCAGGAGTGGCCACGCCTGCCCGGCGAGTATCACGGCTCCGGCTGCACGCTGGCGGCAAGTCTGGCGGCTCATATTGCCCACGGACTCGCGATGGCCGATGCGGCTCGACGGGCGCAGCACTACACCTGGAAGACGCTGGAGGCCGGCCAGCGCCCTGGTCGCGGTCAGTACATGCCGGACCGGGCTTACTGGAGTCGACTCTCGTGACCTCTCGCCGCCCGCTGCGCGGGATCTATGGCATCACCGATGATGCCCTGCTGCCTGGAGATCTTCTGCTCACGCGTGTGGAGGCCGCCCTGCGCACCGGGCTCGCCCTGCTGCAATACCGCAGCAAGCAGGGCAGCGAGCAGGAACGCCTGCAGCAGGCGCGCGCGCTGGTCGATCTTTGCCGCCACTACGACACGCCCATTTTGATCAATGACGATGTGCCACTGTGCCTTGCAGCCGGCGCGGCGGGCGTGCATCTGGGTCAGCGGGACCAGGGGCTGGCAGAGGCAAGGCAGTGGCTGGGTCCCGAGGCCATCATCGGCATCACCTGCCACGACCAGCTCGCGCTCGCCCGCCAGGCCCAGGCTGCCGGGGCTTCCTATGTGGCCTTCGGCCGTTTCTTCGCCTCGCAGACCAAGCCGACCGCCCCGCCAGCGGACATCGCCATCCTGCCCCAGGCACGGCGGGCGCTGGACATCCCTGTGGTTGCAATCGGGGGCATCACCGCTGAAAATGGCGCGGCCTTGATCGCTGCCGGCGCCGACATGCTGGCCGTCATACACGCATTGTTTGCCTTTCCCGATGTCGAATCCCGGGCTCGAGAACTGAATTCACTGTTCACTTCACCACACTGAACTGCCTCAATCGCCGAGGCCGTCGAGGAACTCATGTCTGCCACTGAAGCCACACCCAAGAAGAACCACAGCCGCTCTGCCGCCCTGTTCGAGGAAGCCCGACACTTCATTCCGGGTGGCGTGAACTCTCCCGTGCGCGCCTTTCGCGGCGTAGGTGGCAATCCGCTGTTCTTCCAGGGCGGCGAAGGGGCCTGGCTGATCGACGAGGACAACAACCGCTACATCGACTACGTCGGAGCCTGGGGGCCGCTCATTCTCGGCCACCGCCACCCCGACGTGATTGCCGCACTGCAGGCACAACTGCAACTGGGGCTGGGCTATGGCGCCTCTACTGAAGCCGAGATCACCATCGCGAAAACGATCTGCTCCCTCGTGCCTTCCATCGAGCGCGTGCGTCTGGTGACCTCCGGCACCGAGGCCACCATGAGTGCGATCCGCGTGGCACGCGGTTTCACGCGCCGTGACAGGATCGTCAAGTTCGAAGGCTGCTACCACGGCCACGTGGACGGCTTGCTGGTGAAGGCGGGCTCGGGCGCGCTGACCCTGGGTGAACCGGACTCCCTCGGCGTGCCCAAGGCCTATACCGACCTGACCCATGTGCTGCCTTACAACGATATCGATGCCTTGGTCGCCCTGTTCGAGAAACACGGTCGCGAGATCGCCTGCGTGATCGTCGAACCGGTGGCCGGCAACATGAACCTGGTGCCGCCCGTGCCCGGCTTCCTGGAGGCCATGCGCCAAGTCTGCACACAGTACGGCGCCGTGTTGATCTTCGACGAGGTGATGACCGGCTTCCGTGTGGCTCTGGGCGGCGCGCAGTCCCACTACCAGGTGACGCCGGACATGACGACACTCGGCAAGGTCATCGGTGGTGGGCTGCCGGTGGGCGCCTTCGGCGGGCGGCGCGAGATCATGGAGATGGTGGCTCCACTCGGCCCCGTCTATCAGGCTGGCACGCTGGCCGGCAGCCCCCTGGCGGTCGCGGCCGGCATGGCCATGCTGAAAGCCATTCAGGCACCGGGTTTCCACGAGGCACTGAGTGTTCGCACCCAGCGTTTGATGAAGGGCCTGGAGGAGCGCGCAAGCGCCGCCGGCATTCCGTTCACCACTCACAGCGTGGGCGGCATGTTCGGCTGCTTCTTCAGCACAGAGGACAAGATCACCCGCTTCGAGCAGGTGATGGCCTGCAATGTCGAGCAGTTCCGCAAGTACTTCCACCTGATGCTGGAGCGCGGCGTCTATCTGGCGCCGTCCGCGTTCGAAGCCGGTTTCGTCGGGGCTGCCCACGGTGACGCCGAGATCGATCTGACCCTGGACGCCGCCGAACAGGCCTTCGCTGCGCTGTAATTTCCCCCTGACAGAGATTGGAAAACCCATGAAGCAATACGACGTATACGGCATCGGCAACGCGCTGGTGGACAAGGAGTTCGAGGTCGACGATCAGTTTTTCGAGGACGGGGGCATCCAGAAGGGGTTCATGACCCTGATCGACGAGGCGCAACAGCAGACGCTGCTCGAGCAGCTGATGCAGCGCTTTGAACTGAAGAAGAAAGCCGGCGGCGGTTCAGCGGCGAATTCGCTGTATGCCCTCAGTCAGTTCGGGGGCAAGGCCTTCTTTTCCTGCAAGGTGGCCAACGACGAGGCCGGCCACTTCTACATGCAGGAGCTCGGTTCGCTGAACATCAAGACCAATCTGAGCACTGAGCGAGAAGACGGCATCACCGGGCGCTGCCTGGTGATGGTGACGCCGGACGCCGAACGCACCATGCTGACCTCACTGGGCATCTCCCAGCGCGTCTCGGTGGATGAACTCGTGCCGCAGGCACTGGCCGCCTCCGAGTACGCGTACGTCGAAGGCTATCTGGTGACCTCACCGAGTGCCCGCAGTGCGGTGCTCGAGCTCAAGCGACAGGCGGCGCAGCACGGCGTGAAATTCGCGCTCACGTTCTCGGACCCGGCGATGGTCGAGTACTTCCGCGACGGCATCAACGAGTTCATCGGCGATGGCGTCGACCTGTTGTTCTGCAACGAGAAGGAAGCCCTGCTTTGGTCGGGAGAATCCAGTATGGAGGCCGCCTGTGCCGCGCTGGAAAGGAAGGCACGACGCTTTGCGGTGACGCGCGGCGCTCAGGGCGCGCGGCTGTTTGATGGCGAGCGCTATCTCGATGTGGCCCCCCATCCCGTGCACGCCATCGATTCCAATGGCGCGGGCGACATGTTCTCGGGGGCCTTCCTGTATGCGATCACACGGGGACATGACTTCGCCACGGCCGGCAGGCTGGCGAGTCTGGCGTCTTCTCGGGTGGTCGCGCAGTTCGGCCCGCGTCTGCGACCGGAACAGCACGGCCACCTGCTGGCCGAACTGGGACTGGCTGACTGACAAGAGCTTGCGCTCCCTCAGGCGCGCAGCTCGTCCACGAACTTCTTCACCCCGTCGAACCACGACGTCTTCTTGGGCGACTGCGCCCCCTCGCTTTCGGCGATGTCGTGGAACTCGGCCAGCAATTCCTTCTGCCGCTTGGTCAGGTTCACCGGAGTCTCCACCACCACGCGGCACAGCAGATCGCCCGTCACGCCACCGCGCACGGGCGTCACACCCTTGTTGCGCAGCCGGAACAACTTGCCGGTCTGAGTCTCGGGCGGAATCTTCAGCTTCACCCGCCCATCCAGCGTCGGGATCTCCAGTTCGCCGCCCAGGGCTGCATCGACGAAACTGATGGGAATCTCGCAGTGCAGATCAATGCCATCACGCTCGAACAGCTTGTGCTCGCGCACCGAGACCTGCACGTAGAGGTCGCCGGGTGGCCCGCCGTGACTGCCCGGCTGGCCTTCACCGGTCAGACGGATGCGATCGCCCGTGTCGACGCCGGGCGGCACCTTGACTGACAAGGTCTTCTGCTCTTCCACACTGCCGCGACCGTGGCAGGTGCCGCACGGATCCTTGATCTGCTTGCCTGAACCCTGGCAGCGTGGACAAGTCTGCTGCACCGAGAAAAAGCCCTGCTGCATGCGCACCTGACCGATGCCGTTGCAGGTGCTGCAATCCACAGGCGAGCTGCCCTTGCGCGCGCCAGAGCCTTCACAGGTCTTGCAGGTCACCGCCGCCGGGATGCGGATCTTGGTGGTGGTGCCACGCACGGCCTCCTCCAGATCCAGCTCCAGCGTGTAGCGCAGGTCGGCGCCCTTGCGCACATTGCTGCGGGCGCCGCCGCGCTGTGCCCCGAAGATGTCCCCGAAGATGTCCCCGAAGATGTCGCCGAAATCCTGGTGCCCGCCGCCACCGCCGCCCTGCTGGTTCACGCCGGCATGACCGTACTGGTCATAGCGCGCACGCTTCTGGGCATCGGAGAGGACCTCGAAGGCCTCGTTCGCCTCCTTGAACTTGTCCTCGGCGGACTTGTCGTCCGGATTGCGGTCGGGGTGATGCTTCATGGCCACACGGCGATAGGCCTTCTTGATCTCGGCCTCGGAAGCGTCCCGCGCAACGCCCAGTACTTCGTAATAGTCTCGTTTGGACATGGTGTGATTGTGTCTCGTCTTGCCTCAATGATCGGAGTCGGTTTGCCTGCCCCGCAACGCAAAAAACCAGACAGGCTGCCCCGTCCGGTTTTCTGCATCGCGTGGGTGCGGGGGCTGCGGTGTGACGCGCAGGCCGAACGGCTTACTTCTTGTCGTCCTTCACTTCCTCGAACTCGGCGTCCACGGCGTCGTCGTTCTGGCCGGCATTGCCCTGCCCGCCTGCCGCACCCGCCTGGGCACCGGCCTGCTTCTCGGCATACATCTTCTGCGCCAAGCCGGAGGAGACGTCAGTCAGCTCCTTGGTTTTCGCCTCGATCTGCGCAATGTCGTCGGACTTGATAGCGGCCTCCGTGGCAGCGATGGCTGCCTCGATGCGTTCCTTCTCGCCAGCGTCGACCTTGTCGCCCGCCTCTTCCAGCGTCTTGCGCGTGGCGTGAATCAGGCCGTCGGCCGTGTTGCGGGCGCTGATCAGCTGCTCGAACTTCTTGTCATCCGCAGCGTTGGCCTCGGCGTCCTTGATCATGCGCTCGATCTCTTCCTCGGACAGACCGCTGGAAGCCTTGATCACGATGGACTGCTGCTTGCCGGTGGCCTTGTCCTTGGCGGAGACATTCAGAATGCCGTTGGCATCCAGGTCGAAGGACACCTCGATCTGCGGCATGCCGCGCGGGGCCTTCGGAATGTCCGACAGGTCAAAGCGGCCCAGGGACTTGTTCTGCGACGCCTGCTTGCGCTCGCCCTGCACCACGTGAATGGTCACGGCCGTCTGGTTGTCGTCGGCCGTCGAGAACACCTGCGTCTTCTTGGTCGGGATCGTGGTGTTCTTCTCGATCAGGATGCTGGCAACGCCGCCCAGGGTCTCGATGCCCAGAGACAGCGGGGTCACGTCGAGCAGCAGCACGTCGTTGACTTCGCCTGACAGCACGGCGCCCTGAATGGCCGCACCCAGCGCCACGGCTTCGTCCGGGTTCACATCGCGACGGGCTTCCTTGCCGAAAAAGTCAGCGACCTTCTTCTGCACCAGCGGCATGCGCGTCTGCCCACCGACCAGGATCACGTCATTGATCCTGGACACATCCAGGCCGGCATCCTGCAGAGCAGTCTTCACCGGACCCATGGTGCGATCGACCAGATCTTCCACCAGGGACTCGAACTTGGCGCGGGTCAACTTCTGCACCAGGTGCTTCGGACCGCTCGCATCCGCCGTGATGTAGGGCAGATTGATCTCGGTCTGCTGAGCGGAGGAGAGCTCGATCTTGGCCTTCTCGGCCGCTTCCTTCAGACGCTGCAGGGCCAGCGGATCGTTGTGCAGATCCATGCCGGTTTCCTTCTTGAACTCGCCCGCCAGATACTCGATCAGCCGCAGGTCGAAGTCTTCACCCCCCAGGAAGGTATCGCCGTTGGTGGAGAGTACCTCGAAGGTGTGCTCTCCGTCGGTCTCGGCGATCTCGATGATGGAGATGTCGAAGGTCCCGCCCCCGAGATCGAACACCGCAATGGTGGAATCACCGGACTTCTTGTCCATGCCATACGCCAGGGCGGCGGCCGTCGGCTCGTTGATGATGCGCTTGACCTCCAGACCGGCGATGCGTCCGGCGTCCTTGGTGGCCTGACGCTGTGCGTCGTTGAAGTACGCCGGCACGGTGACCACGGCTTCCGTGACCGGTTCGCCCAGGAAGTCCTCGGCCGTCTTCTTCATCTTCTTGAGCACCTGCGCAGAGATCTGCGGCGGTGACATCTTTTCGCCATTCACGCGCACCCAGGCGTCGCCGTTGTCGGCCTTGACGATCTCGTAGGGCACCATCTTGATGTCCTTCTGCACGACGTCGTCATTGAACTGACGGCCGATCAGACGCTTGATGGCGAACAGCGTGTTCTTGGGGTTGGTGACCGACTGGCGCTTGGCCGGCTGGCCGACGAGGGTTTCCCCGTCCTTGGTGAAGGCGATGATCGATGGCGTGGTGCGATCGCCCTCGGCGTTCTCGATCACGCGTGACTTGCCGCCATCCAGGATCGCCACACAGGAGTTGGTGGTGCCCAGGTCAATTCCGATGATTCTTCCCATTCTGTAGTCTCCGTTTCGCCACGGTCAGCCTGGCGCTGCCGGCGCTGGTATGCGTGTACCGTTGAGTGTGTCTGTGTGTGATCCGTGCCGTCTTGGCGCGGGGTTTCGATTGCTGCTGGCCACCTATATTGGCCTCGGCCGGGGGATTTCAAGGGCGGCCCCGGAAATCCTTTTCACGCCTTTTCGTCGATGCCGGCCACGGGGGCCCTGGACACCATCACCATGGCGGGACGCAGCACACGACCATGCAGCGTGTAGCCCTTCTGCATGACGCCGGTCACGGTGTTGGGTTCGACATTGGGGTTTTCCTGCATGGCCATGGCCTGATGCACCTGGGGATCGAAGGGCTCGCCCAGCGGATCGACCTGCTCGATGCCGAACTTGCGGAAGCAGTCGGCGAAACTCTTGAGGGTGAGTTCCACGCCTGTCAGCAGGGACTTCACCGACTCGTTCTCACGGTCCACGGCGACCTGCAGAGCGCGCTCCAGGTTGTCCATCACGGCGACCAGCTCGGCGCTCAGCTTCTCCTGGCCAAACTTGTGGGCCTTTTCCACATCCTGTTCGGTGCGACGGCGCAGATTCTGCATTTCTGCCTGCACCCGCAGCACTTCATCCTTCTGATGCATGATCAGGGTTTCGGCCTGGGCCAGCTTTTGCAGGGCATCGCGCAGTGCTGACTGCTCTTCGCCGGCAGCTTCCGCAGCCTCTGCCGCCCCATCCAGCCGTTCTTCCTGATTCTGCGATTCGGTGTGATCGTTCATTCCTGTTCCTTCCACGGGGTTTTTTGACATGGCGTCGGTTATGGGGGCAGGGCCGGCCGATTCAAGCCGGCGCCAGGAAATTTGTCTGCAGACCGCGCCGGCGCGGGACGCTGGCACTGACAAGATCGCGGTGCCTGGGCTATAGTCGCAGGCATGCTCATACAGCTTTCAATCCGCCATTACGCCATAGTCGACTCCCTGGACATCGAGTTCCTGCCTGGCATGACTGTCATCACCGGCGAAACCGGTGCGGGCAAGTCCATCATGCTCGGCGCCCTCGGTCTGGCGCTGGGGGATCGTGCCGACAAGGGCGTGATCAGCAGCAATGCCAGCCGCACCGACATCACGGCCCGCTTCGATACCCGCGACCAGCCCCTGGCCAGAGCCTGGCTGCAGGACAATGAACTGCTGAGCGAAGACGAGCCCGATCTGTGCCTGCTGCGCCGTGTTGTGGCCGACGACGGCCGCTCACGCGCGTGGGTCAACGGCTACCCGGTCACCCTGCAGGTACTGAAGGATGTGGGCGAGATGCTCATCGACATCCACAGTCAGCACGAGCACCAGTCTCTGCTCAGCAAGGCCACGCATCTGCGCCTGCTGGATGAATTCATGGGAGAGACGGCGTTGCTGGAAGATATCCGCCGCCTTGGGCGCGAATGGCGCCGCAATCACGAGCAGCTGGAACAGCTGCGACAGCGCAGCCTCGAGACTGGTGCCCGACTGAGCCTGCTGAATTTCCAGTGGCAGGAGCTGCAGGAACTCGCCCTGCAGGAGGGCGAACTCGAGGAGCTGCAGGCGGAGTACCGCCGCCTCAACAGCGCCGACACACTGCTGACCACCGCGCAACAGGTGCTGGCGCTGTGCAGCGACAGCGATGAACCCACGCTGTTGAACGGCCTGCAGCACGCGCAGTCCCTGCTGCACGACCTGGGAGCGCGCACTGAAGCCTTGAGCGGCGTGAACGAGTTGCTTGGTTCTGCCGCCATCGCCGTCGAGGAAGCGGTCAGCGAACTGCGCCGCACCATCGATGCATTCGACGCCAACCCCCAGCGCCTCGAGGAAGTGAACCAGCGTCTGGCAGACATCCAGCAGCTGGCTCGCAAGCACAGGGTGCACGCCGAGGATCTGCCGGCCCTTCAAGCGCGCCTGCGCGAGGAACTGGACGCCTACGAGAACAACGACGATGCCCTGGCCACCTGCCATGCCCGGGACGCCGCCCTGCGCCGCGATTACACCGCCCAGGCCACCCGGCTCAGCGCGCTGCGGGCGGCCGCTGCGAAGCGTCTTGGTGAACGGATCAATGCCCAGATCGCCGAACTGGGCATGAGCAACGCCCGCCTCCACATTGCCTGGAGCCCCAGTGGCTCGGACACACTGTCCCCTCAGGGCCTGGAGACAGTCGAATTCCTGGTCAGCACCAACCCCGGACAAGAGCCTCGTCCCCTGATCAGGATCGCCTCAGGCGGCGAGCTGTCTCGAATCAGCCTGGCCATCCAGGTCATCACGGCACAGACCTCGGCCACTCCCACGCTGGTGTTCGATGAAGTGGATGTCGGGATCGGCGGAGGCGTGGCTCGCGCCGTCGGGAGACTGCTGCGAGAGCTGGGCGAACAGGGCCAGGTGCTGTGCGTGACGCATCAGGCCCAGGTGGCGAGTCAGGGGCATCATCATCTGTTTGTCAGCAAGGGCGACGCCGGGAGTGATGGCAAGCGCGCGGGCACCCGCATCAAGGCACTGACACGGGAAGAGAAGGTGCAGGAGATCGCGCGGATGCTGGGCGGGGAAACCGCCGGCGCAGGCTTCACGCCGGAATCCATCGCGCACGCCGAAGAAATGCTGAAGGCGTGATTCACGCGTTCTGGCAGGACTTGCAGATCCCGTAGAGATACAGGCTGTGGTCGGTGATCTCGAACCCGAACTTGGCGGCGATCTCCTCCTGCTGCGTCTCGATCACCTCGTCGAAGAATTCTTCCACCAGCCCGCACTTGCTGCACACCAGATGGTCGTGGTGCTCCATGGTGCTGAGCTCGAACACGGAATGGCCGCCTTCGAAATGATGGCGCATCACGAGTCCTGCGGATTCGAACTGGGTGAGCACGCGATAGACGGTGGCCAGGCCCACATCCTCGTCCGCCTCGATCAGGGCCTTGTAGACATCCTCGGCACTGAGATGGCGAGTGGCGGAATTCTCGAGCAATTGCAGAATCTTGACGCGCGGCAGCGTGACTTTCAGGCCGGCCTTGCGCAGTTCGTGGTTCTCTGTAGACATGTCGCTCTCTCGGCCTGGCGTGACACCTGGCATGCTGGCAATCGTCGCTGGGATGGCGGAAACCACTCACGGTGGCTCTCCTTTTTCGCGCTTTGCCCGTCCGGGCCGCTGGGGTATTATGCCCGCGAAGTCCGGTGGATGAAAGTTGACATGCCACCGCTCCCTGTCGCCAGTAGTCGAGAACCCTGATGCCCGCACGTCTTCACGTCACCGTCCCTGCCCGATTCGCCCGCCCGCACGCGCTGCGCGGCGTCCTCTTGCTGGGCTGTCTGCTGGCCTTCACGGCCTGCAGCATTCCGCGGCTGCAGTTCCCGGGGGTGTACAAGATCGACATCCAGCAAGGCAACATCATCACTCAGGAGATGATCGACCAGCTGCGCCCGGGCATGACCAAGCGCCAGGTCACCTTCGTGATGGGCACGCCCCTGATCCGCGACCCCTTCAATCAGGATCGCTGGGACTACGTCTACAACTACCAGCCCGGCGGCGGCGAACGCGGCCAGGAGCGCGTCACCATGTTCTTCGAGAACGACCTGCTGACGCACTTCACGGGCGACTTCAAACCCTCCGAGGAAAGCACGGCCGGCGCTGCCGATGCCGCACCAGCCGCCGACAATTCCTGAGAGCCGGGGAATGCTCGTGACGCTCTCACTTCACGAGACCGGCTCGGCCACCACGATGTAGTCATGCCCGTGCAGCAAGCCCGCTTCACTGCGATGCAGCGCCAGCGCCCGGTGCCGCAGGTCCGCCACATGGGCCTGCAAGGCGACGGCCAGCGCGCGATCGACCAGGCGATCGATGGCGCGCGTGCACATGTCCAGTTGTGTATTGATGAAGCGTTCGCCATAGCGAATCGGCACTCGTTGCGCATCCAGCACGCGGAATCCGGATTGCTGCAGGTGGTGCAGCACCCAGTCGAGTGGGTATTCCCGGTGACGCCCGCCAGCAGCGTCGGGTCCATCCAGTTGCCCTGCACAATGCGGTCGCCGTCACGCACGCGACCCTCGACTTCGCGCGATACGAGGCCGGCCATCTGAGCCGACCCTCTCACGGCCGTCCACCGCTGCGAGGATTGCGTCAGCAACCAGCGCAGCGACGAACGCCCTGTTCCCGCATCCAGCACGCGACCCCAAGGCCGCTCTCCCTGCAGGACCCGCAGATTGTCATACAACATCATGTGCCCCGCTGCGCCCGAGACAGCTCCGCGCTGCCTCGGTGCACTTGTGTCGCCACCTCATGCCTGCCGCTCAGAAGCTCATGCGAAAGCCGGCGCTGAAATTTCGCCCCGGCATCGGGATGACACTGGCCAGGAAGGAGGTGTGAGTCCAGATCGTTTCATCCAGCAGATTGGAGCCACGGACAAAGAGGGTGTAGCGGTCGTCCCCTCCAAGGCTGTAGCTCACGCTGACATTCGCCATGGTGTAGCCGGGCGTTTCCGACTCGAACGCAGCGACATCATCCTGGCGGCTGACACGATACAGCTCCACTTCCGTATCGATGTTGTTGAACAGGTGGTTGGCGCGAATGCCGATGCGCGTCGGCGACACCCGCGGGAGCTTCTCCGCGCCATCGAGATCGGCCGTCAGATAATCGCCGAACACTGTGGCCGACAGATTTCCGTTGATCGCGTAGCTGGCTTCCAGCTCCAGCCCTCTCAGCGTGGCATCGCGCTGGGTGTACTTGATCAGACGAAAATCCTCGTACTGATCCAGAGTGCGGGCGAAGATGTAGCCATCCACCGAATTGTGAAACAGGTTCACGCTGTAGGTGAGCGCACCGGTGTGCTTGCGCAGGGAAATATCGATGTTGTTCGAGGTTTCCTTGTCGATGGGTGCATTGTTCTGCAAGCCGCCGCAGGTCAGCGGATGATTGACCAGACCGCACTCGTAGGTGTTTGTCGCCAGATGGATGCCTCGGGCGTAGAGTTCCTGCGGCTGCGCCAGGCGTTGCGCCCGCGCGAAGGTCGCGGCGATGCTGGTCTGTTCATCAAGCGCCCAGATGGAGGCGAGAGACCAGGACTTCGCGGACTCGTCATAGTCCGGCCGCCCGCGCGCATCGCGCACCGGCTCGTAGGACTGAGTCTCATAGCGTGCACCGGCTTCCAGGTGCCAGATGTCACTCAGCTCCAGATGCTCCACGGCGAACAGACCGCGCATGCTGGAATCGGTGACTGGAATGAAGGCTTCGGTGCCAATGGAACTGAAGCGCGTGTCGGCGAACTGCACGCCGACGATGCCGTGCCAGCCCATGATCGGCGCATGGTCGATATCGATGCGGCCTTCATACCCTTCGTTGGAGAAAGTGGTACCGATCTCGCCGTCCTCGATCTCGAAATGCTTGTAGTCCGTGCGGCTGCCGCGCAGACGAATGCCGTGAACGCCCGGCATGGGCTCGACCAGCGCCCCGCGCAGGTCCACGCGCCGACTGCTAAGATCGATCAGCGGCACCTCCTCATGCCCCTCTTCATGCTCGTGCTCATGCTCCTCTTCGGACTCATGGCCCTCACAGTGCAATTCGATGCCATGGGGGTGACATTCTTCATACTCGTGATTGTGTCCGGGCAGACCGTAGTCATCCTCCCGATAGGAATAGGCCAGTCCGAGGAAGCCATTCTCGCCCACCCAGGAGGTGCCAAATGCCCCATTGCGACTCTCGGCGGCAGTGCCATGCACGTGAGACTCCTCCCAGCCATCGACCGCATAGTCGCTGGTCTCTCGCAGCGAAGCTTCCACATGCAGCACCAGGTTTTCAGTGGCAGCCGCGGTCAGGTTGACGGCACCTGCACGCTCATCCGCGACTGTGTTGCCGCGCAAGGCGACCGCACCCTCGACGCGCTCAGGCACCTGTGTCGGAATCTTGCCATCGAGCAGGTTGACGACGCCGCCGATGGCACCCCCGCCGTACAGGAGTGTCGCCGGCCCACGCAGCACCTCGATCTGCTCGGCCAGCAGAGGATCGGCAGAAACGGCATGGTCGGGCGAAATGTCCGAGGCGTCCAGGATGGCACTGCTGTCCGAAAGCACCTTGAGTCGGGGCGCGGTCTGACCGCGAATCACGGGCCGGCTGGCACCGCCACCGAAACTGTCGGAGTGCACGCCAGGCAGTCCATTGAGCAGATCGCCGAGGTTGCCGCCGCGCTCGAAGCTCTGGGCGCCGTTGAGCACACTGAAGGGCGCCACGATCAGAGCGGCATTCTCATCCACCCCCAGCGCAGTCACGCGTATCTCGGGAATCTCGGTGCCACTCTGGGCAACGCTGAGGGGGGAGGACACAAGGCCGGCAGTCCCGGCCAGGACGGAAATGGCAAGAGTCAGAGGGGATCGATTGAAACGCATGGTGAATCCTTTGTAAGTCGCTCATAGGGTCGCCCGATTCGTCGGGCACGAAATGTCTGCACGCGCATGACGCAACAGGCGTCGCCGGCACATGAGCGGCAACAGCGTCAGTCGGAAATGCGGATTGCGGTGAGGACAGCGATCAGAGCGGAGGCGAGCGCGAGCGAGGTGTCAATGCAGACACCATGGCCAAGGATGCGAGGAAAGACACGGGTGCCAGGCTGGTCCGGGGAATGTCTGGCAGCGCGGCACTGACGGGGATCAGCTCGTCGCCGGCCCCGATCTTCAGGCAAATGATGCAGTCAGGATGCTTGTTGAGATCGCCCGCATGCGCATGCACGAGGGTACTGCTCTGGAACACAAGGAAAACGAGTGCGAAGGCGAGCGCGAGGTATCTGGCCGCTCCTTTCTTGAGAAACTGCTTCCCGTTATCCGTGGTGCTCATGGCATGCCTGGCTTGCAGGGGGAAGTGTGTCAGCGGGTGCAAAAACCTCCAGAGCATCCTTCAGCGGGCACAAAGTTGCCGAAGGATGATCTGGAGGGGACTTGCGGGCACACTTCATTGACCCCGACCTGTGCAAAAAGTTTCCACGCCGTGAAAATCAAACTCCATGCGTGTTACTGTGTAACATAGCATCGGTGCGTCAAACTTGCCAAGAGGCCTTGCTTGCGCCAGCTCATTCGAGTCGAAGGGCAAACTCCTGCAACGCCTCCAGCCCCACGACATCGTGCGCGGCAAGCCCGAGCTCCTTGCGCGGCAGATCGGGCAGCGCCTCGGTCAGCGTGGCCAGATGCACATCCTCCTGGGCGCGGCGCTCTTTCAGGAAGTCGCCCATGTCGGCCGGCGAACGCTTGTTGACGACCAGTGCGCCCACTTTCACGCCGGTGCGGCGTAATTGCCCGTGCAGGGCGATTGTCTCCAGCACGGGCAGGCGTTCGGCGGCCAGCACGATGATGAAGGACGTGCGCTCATGGTCCGTGATGGCGGTGCGCAGGTCAGAGAACTGGCGACGACGGCGATTGAGCAGCGAGCGGATGCTGCTTTCGCGATTGGCCAGTGGGTCCTTTTCGTTGCCACCGAAGATCTTGTTGCCCACCGACTTGTCGGTGCCCATGTTGCGCAACACCGAGCTGAAGCGCTCGGCCTTGTCACGGCGGTTGATGAGTCCGTCCGTCCAGGCCGACATCATCTCGGGTAACGCGATCAAACGCGCGGTGTGTCCGGAAGGGGCCGTGTCGAACACCAGCAGGTCATAGTCGCGTGCGGCGAGAGCCACCACGTCGGCAATCTTCTCCATGATGGCCGCTTCCTGCATGCCGGGGGCATCGCGGGACAGCTCGATGTGCTTGTCCACTTCGCCCGCCAGGTGCGGCGCCATCAGCCGGCGCAGCGAGGACGAGACCTGTTCGAGGTGCTCGTTGACGGTTGCCTCCGGGTCCAGCTCCATGCCGTCGAGATTGGGCGCAAGACGTACAGGCCGTGGCCCGACCTCGCGATTGAACAGATGCCCGAGATTGTGTGCAGGGTCAGTGGACACCAGCAGCACTCGCCGCCCTTCACTCGCCATGGCCAGGGCCGTGGCCGCGGACACCGTGGTCTTGCCCACTCCGCCCTTGCCACCGAAGAACAGGATGCGTTTCGAACGCGCGAGACTCAGCAGCATGAGACATGATCCAGCGGCGAGCGCTCCATGCCCATGCGGCGATGCCAGTCATGGAAGCGGTCATAGACCACCGGGAGCAACTCGAGGGTGTAATAGGTGGCCGGGTTCGGAATGCCCAGGCTTTCCGAAAACACCAGCATCATGAAGAGATCGTCCTCGTCCCGCTGGGCGCGGGCAAACTCGCGCCGATACGGGGCGGTGTAATACTCGCGCAGGCCTTCCTCGATGCGAGTCAGCAGGCTCTTGCGGGTGTCATTCGCGGGAATGTCGTTCTGGTCCATGTCATTGGCCTCCCTTGCCAGTATGGCGCTTTTTCGCCGCGCGTCGCAATCGCGCCTGTTTCGGGTCCACCAGCAGCGGGCGATAGATCTCGATGCGGTCATGCGGCTGCACCACGTAGTCTTGGGGCAGCGGCAGGGTGTGACCATCGAGCAGGCGCGAGAACACGCCCAGCGAGGCTGTGGCCAGATCGATCTC
>JACCDP010081258.1_pt1 | contig 23285 bp, 39 predicted proteins | sample 7445841 | NCBI WGS metagenome assembly JACCDP01 (sample SAMN15323441, study PRJNA562643) | freshwater metagenome | isolation source: river surface water | place: USA:Blue River Watershed | collected 2017-08-17
CCTAATGATAGTTTCAGAGATAGGTGAAACACTAAATAACGCGCTTGCTCAGTCGCTCAGACCGCGTGGTCGCGCCCGCGCGCACCGACACATAACTGGTATCAAAGGGCCGAAGCCCCTTGGTTAACGCTGTTTACTGTAGTGCCAATCAGCATGAGCGCGCTGTGCATCGTTCTCACGCTTCAACATCCGCGACGCCACGAAGATTGTCCACAGTGCTTGTCTGCTAGTGCCATGAAACCATAAGGCATACCAGATTCCGAAACGATCAATACTATCTTTTACTTCAAATACATTGACATAACCCATGATGCTCTCCTAGTTGATGGGGGCCGAAGCCCCCGGTTGATTAAACAGATATCCGTTCTAAATCCCAAGCGAGTCGCTTTTCCATCGAGCGAACCATAGCGTTATGCTTATGCACTAGACCTCTAATAATACTGATTCGCTCATAGTCGCGTGGACTAGAGGTTTTGAGTCTCCCAAACTCATGCGTGCTAAAGCTCATCGCAAATCTGACGATGTCGTTTTCCGGGAATAATTCTAATTGTTCACCTTGCATAATGCTCTCCTAGTTAATGGGGGCCGAAGCCCCCGGTTGATTACAGATATTCAACAGCAGACCAGACTGCTTGTGTCTGATACTTGTCTCGATTATCAAGCTCGTTCTCTTGCAAGAACTCAGCGGTTAACTGCTTCGCTTCCTCTTGTGTTACTTGATACTTGCGGTAGATTGTTACCCGTCGCATACGCCGGGCAAACATGTCGTCTTTGTCTTGCCCCTTATCGGTTGGGTTAACTAAGAACATAATGATGCTTAGGTTTCCGTATTGCATGATGCTCTCCTGAGTAAAGCGGAAGATACCGCCATGACTCCATTATACTATTCTATCGCATGGGGGTCAATGATTCAGGGTATGACGACCCCACCCGTACCCCACCCCCCCGAGATGGCTATATGGTACCTGCGTCCCCCATACCCCTTAATCCACACAAATCACCACCAAATTTTGCAAATATTCCTAGCACGTTGTAGATAAGGTACGTCTTGACGGACGTTAGCGGCCCTAAAAAGCGGCAGTAAGTAGAATTTTTAATGGTCAAACCCGCATGGTTAAGCCAAAGTACGTAGCTTGGTAAAAATATGTACCCCACCCCCCTATCGTTTTACCCGGCTAAACCGATACCTCTAATATAGAAACACCCCCCTTGTCTTTTTGTGGAGTCCCGTTTCCTTTTGGGGTACTATATTTTTGCGGGATGGTTCCGACGATTCCTACCCCGTCGGCCCCCGGCTCCGTGATGCCGGGCTCCTCTTTTGCCCCCTCTATATACAGGGGGCTTTTTTTGTGATATAACCCGCGCATGTCTACATATATTCTTGATGTCGATAAAGATATCGCGTTACCAAAAGACGCGACCGGGGCAATGCCACAGATGACGCAGCAAGAAGAGTTAGAGGTCTACGCAAGGACTATCAAACTCTTATCTGATCTGCAGGGCAAGCCTATTGAGCCAGACGAGCAAGATAAAACCACGGCAAGAGAACTTGCTAAAAAGATGTTGACAGATGGCGGAAAAGTGGATTTCGCTAATTATAGGAACGAAACGCTGGCCTATTTGGCTGGAATGGTCGCCCAATATGACCAGATGGTGGTGCGAGACCTCGCCGACCTTAAACTCTACGTCGTAAATAAGTTGGTAGAACAGACTACTAACCCCGATCCCAAATTTGCACTCCCCGCAGTCAAAGCGCTGGGAGAGATCGACGGTGTTGATGCGTTCAAAAAGCGCACAGAACTCACCGTTGCTCACAAAACAAGCGAAGAAGTCGAGAAATCTCTACTTGAGAAGTTAGAAAGACTCGAAAGATTGGCTGAAAAAGGGAAAAAACGGGATGTAATCGACGTAGAGGTCATAGATGCTGACTCCCGAGCGGATTAAGTTCTTAAAAACCCATATAAATCTGCTTAGCCACAACGAAAAGTTGGAGGCTTTGGACGAAATTAGTCGTTATGAGGCAGAACAAGTAAAGAAAATAGGCCAGACCGACCTTTTATCGTTCGCAGACCACGTATATCCGGGCTATAAAGTAGGCCCCCACCACCGTAGACTGGCTAATATCTTTGAAGATATAGCCGCAGGCAAGAAAAAGCGGGTTATTGTGAACATTGCCCCCCGTCACGGTAAGTCTGAGTTGATTTCTTACCTTGCTCCGGCGTGGTTTCTAGGTAAATACCCTCATAAAAAGGTGATTATGGCCTCCCACACCGCAGATTTGGCGGTTGACTTTGGTCGTAGGGTGCGTAACTTGGTGGCTGATGAGAAATATAAAGATATCTTCCCTCAGATTGAGCTCCAGCAGGATTCTAAGTCGGCGTCACGTTGGGGAACAAATTTTAAAGGCGAGTATTTTGCTATTGGTGTCGGTGGCGCTCTGGCTGGTCGTGGTGCCGATCTGTTTATTATCGATGATCCACACTCAGAGCAGGAAGCCAAGCAGATGCGACCCGAAGTGTTCCTGCCAGCATGGGAATGGTTTCAGTCAGGGCCAATCCAACGTCTGATGCCGGGTGGCGCCATAATCGTGGTGATGACTAGGTGGTCAAAACTTGACTTAACCGCCCAGATTGTGAACCACATGCTCAAAAATGAGGACGCAGACCAATGGGAGGTGGTGGAGTTTCCAGCCATCCTACCTAGTGGGAAGGCACTTTGGCCTGAGTTCTGGCCTGTAGAGGAGTTGGAGGCTAAAAAGGTTGGAATGGATCCCCGGTACTGGCAGGCTCAGTACATGCAGGATCCGACGGCTGAAGAAGGCGCACTAATTAAGAGGGAGTGGTGGCAGATCTGGGATAAAGAGACCCCACCGGAGTGCGAGTTCGTGATTATGAGCCTTGACGCGGCTCAAGAAGCCAACAACCGGGCGGACTACAACGCCTTGACTACGTGGGGTGTCTTCCAGAACGAAGAGACAAACGTCTACAACATCATCTTGCTCAATTCAGTAAAAAAGCGCATGGAGTTTCCTGAACTCAAGGCCATGGTGCTTGAGGAGTACAAGGAATGGGAGCCAGATGCGTTTATAGTGGAGAAGAAGTCCAACGGATCGGCGCTTTATCAAGAATTGAGGCGAATGGGCGTGCCGGTTTCAGAATTTACGCCGGGCAAGGGGCAGGATAAGATTGCAAGGGTCAACGCTGTGTCCGATTTATTCTCATCTGGGATTGTCTGGGCACCTGACAGGCGGTGGGCAAAAGATGTTATTGAGGAATGTAATGACTTCCCATCGGGGGCGAATGATGACTTGGTGGACTCAACAACTCAGGCCCTTTTGAGATTTAGAAATGGTGGGTTCCTGCGTCTACCGACGGACGAGCCTGATGACGAAATATTTTTTAGACGTAAGCAAAACGTCTACTACTAAGGATAGAACATGGCGATTGATAAAGCACTCAACCAAGCCCCGCTAGGATTAAAAGAAGAGATGTTAAGCGACGGCCCAGAAATCGAAATTGAGATTGAAGACCCAGAGGCTGTACGCATCGGCGTTGATGGCATGCCGTTAGTGGAGTTTGAGAAAGGCGAGAACGCAGAAGACTTTAATGCGAACCTTGCCGAAGATATGGATGAGGGGCAGTTAACTGAACTGGCAGGTGATCTGTTGGGTGATGTTCAGTCAGATATTGACTCCCGTAAAGACTGGATGCAGACATACGTAGATGGCTTAGAACTTCTAGGTATGAAGATTGAAGACAGGACAGAGCCATGGCCCGGGGCATGTGGGATTATTCACCCCCTACTGTCTGAGGCGCTGGTAAAGTTTCAGTCCGAGACAATTATGGAGACGTTCCCCGCGATGGGGCCGGTGAAAACACAGATCATCGGTAAAGAGACTCCAGAGAAAAAAGAAGCAGCCGTTCGCGTGCGCGACGATATGAACTATCAACTAACTGAGCGTATGGTTGAGTATCGCCCAGAGCACGAGAGAATGTTGTGGGGTTTGGGCTTAGCAGGTAATGCGTTTAAGAAAGTCTACTATGATCCCTCGCTAGAGCGTCAGGTGTCTATATTTGTACCAGCAGAAGACATTATTGTGCCCTACGGCGCCTCTAGTTTAGAGACAGCAGAACGTGTAACACACGTAATGCGTAAAACTAAGAATGAGCTAAAAAAGCTTATGGTTGCTGGGTTTTACAGGGATATTGAGTTACCAGAGCCACAGAGTTCACTAGATGAAGTAGAGAAGAAAATTGCTGAGAAAATGGGCTTTCAAGCCACCAGCGATGACAGATATAAGATCCTTGAGATACATGCAGATTTAGTAATTGAAGATGATAAATATGCAGATGTAAACGAGGATGGAGAACCTACTGAAATAGCACTTCCGTATGTGGTGACGATTGATAAAGATACACAAGAGATCCTAGCAATTCGTCGCAACTGGAATCCTGACGATGATCTAAGGGCTAAACGCCAACACTTCGTACACTATGGATACATACCAGCATTTGGCTTCTATCATTTTGGTCTTATTCATCTTATTGGTTCTTTTGCTAAGTCTGGCACTTCGATTCTTCGACAACTTGTTGATGCTGGTACTTTGTCTAACCTACCGGGAGGTTTTAAAACCCGAGGACTCCGAGTCAAAGGTGATGACACACCGATCAGCCCAGCAGAGTTTAGAGACGTAGACGTACCGAGCGGTACTATTAAAGACAACATCATGACGCTCCCATACAAGGAGCCGTCGCAGGTTCTAGCAGGATTGCTAGATAAGATTATTGATGATGGTCGCCGGTTCGCAGCGATTGCTGATCTTAAGGTCAGTGATATGTCGTCTCAGTCACCGGTAGGTACAACGCTGGCTATATTAGAGCGCATGCTCAAGGTCATGTCGGCAGTACAGGCACGGATTCACTACAGCATGAAGCAGGAGTTCAAACTCCTCAAAGTCATCATCCGTGACTACACCCCCGAGGACTACTCATATGAGCCGGTAGAGGGCACCAGAAGCGTCAAGCAGTCGGACTATGACCAAGTGGATGTGATTCCCGTGTCAGACCCCAACGCTGCCACGATGAGCCAGAAGGTTGTTCAGTATCAGGCCGTTATGCAGTTGGCTCAGCAGTCTCCCCAGATCTATGACCTCCCGATGCTCCACAGGCAGATGCTTGAGGTTCTGGGTATTAAGAACGCCGAGAAGTTAATCCCGATGCCGGAAGACCAGAAACCCCGTGATCCGATATCCGAGAACATGGCTGTTATTAATGGCAAGCCGGTCAAGGCGTTTATCTACCAAGACCACGAGGCGCATATAGCCGTCCACCTAATGGCTATGCAAGACCCGAAGATGGCACAGTTAATTGGTCAAAACCCGATGGCTGCTCAGATTCAGGCGGCGGCAATGGCTCATATACAAGAGCACGTCGCATTCCAGTACCGCAAGGAGATGGAGGAGCAAATAGGTACAGAACTGCCCCCACCAGACCAAGATTTGCCGGAAGAGTACGAGTTGGCTATCTCTCGCTTGGCGGCTAGGGGTGCAGCCAAACTCCTCCAGAAGGATCAGGCAGAGGTTGCTCAACAGCAGGCCCAAGCCGAGGAACAGAACCCGCTTACCCAGATTCAGATGCGCGAGTTGGCTGTCAAAGAAGGCGAACTACAGCGCAAGATGAGAAAAGACCTCCTAGACGCCACCGCAAAGGCTGATCAGTTGGAGTTAGAGGAGAAACGGATAGAGGTGCAGGCTGAAATAGAAGGCACAAAACTTGGCTTAAAAGCCGGTCAGGACAGGACTGACCGCGAGGCCAATATGGAGTTAGAAGGCGTAAGACTGGGCGTACAAATGGCCCAAGCCTCAAAAGGATCCCAACAACCAAAGAAGGAGAGTAAATGAGCAATGACATACTCAAGTATCTTTCAGACAAGATACGAGAGGAAATGAAAGTAATAGAACAAGACGCCGTCTTGGGCAAAGCCAAGGATTTTGGGGCGTATCAATATGCTTGTGGAATCTATCGTGGACTCCTTATAGCAAATAATATTCTTATAGAAACCAAAGAAAGGATGGAAAGCTCTGATGAGTGAATTATTAATCGGCACAAACCCCGATGACCCAAACGAGGCAACTGTATTACCTGATACCGACGAAAGGAAGGCAAAACAGTTACCAGACCCCTCTGGATACCGCATTCTGTGTGGGATTCCTAATATAGAGGAGCAGTACGAAAGCGGAATTATTAAGTCTGACCTGACTCTCCAGCACGAAGAACTCCTCACAACGGTTCTGTTTGTCGTGAAGATGGGGCCGGACTGCTATAAGGACGCCGCAAGGTTTCCATCGGGGCCTTGGTGTCAGGAAGGGGATTTTATTCTCGTGCGCCCTCATGCAGGTACACGGTTAAAGATCCATGGTCGAGAGTTCAGGATCATCAACGATGACTCCGTTGAGGGAGTAGTCGAGGATCCACGCGGCATTTCACGTAAATAAGGAGCCCCAAAATGGCTGAAGAAAAGTACGAATATGAGGTAGATGTAGACGAAGGTTTTACTCCTAATAAGGGTAAACCCGTAGAAAAAGAGGTAGAGGCTAAATCTCAAGTAGATATTGAGGTCGAGGACGATACGCCTGAAGAGGATCGTGGTCGCCAGCCTATGCCCAAGGAGTTGGTCGAGAAGTTAGACCAAGACGAGTTGGACAAATATGACGAGGAGGTCAAGTCCAAACTCAAACAGATGAAGAAGGTCTATCACGATGAGCGCAGGGAGAAAGAACGAGCCTCCCGCGAGCGTGAGGAGGCCCTGACCCTAGCCAGACAGGCTATCGAGGAGAACAAACGGCTTAAATCTAGGCTGACTGAAGGCGAGAAGATCTATGCCGATACAGCCAAAGACGCCGCCTCCCGGGCACTGGAGATGGCAAAAGCTGAGTACAAAGCCGCATATGAAGCTGGCGATGGGGAGGCTTTAGCCGCTGCACAGGTAAAGATTACTGAGGCTACTTTTTCACTAAAACAGGCAAATGACTTTAAACCTACTTTACAAACGCCTGAAAAAGAAGTACAAATCCCTCAAAGTAAAACTGAATCTGCTCCGCTGGAACCAAAAACCGCAGAGTGGCTTGAGAAAAATCCTTGGTTTGGCAGCCCCAGACATAAGGCAATGTCCAGTTTCGCTTATGGTGTACATGAAGAACTGCTTGACGAATTCGGGCAGAAATTTAATGGCACTGAAGAATATTTCCGTCGTATTGACAAAGCAGTACGGCGATCTTTTCCAGACTACTTCAAAGATGTAGATGGAGAGGAAGAGGAAGTTGGGGATCAAAAACCTCAGCAAGCGCGCTCTAAATCTGCGCCAGTAGTTGCTCCGGCTTCAAGAAGTACGGCTCCCAAAAGAGTCAAACTTAAGCAGTCGCAACTTGATGTTGTGAAACGGTTAGGGATCACTCCCGAGCAGTATGCTAAAGAATTTTTGAAATTGGAGAACTAAAATGGCAGAAAACAGACTACAGCGTGAATTTGAAAGCCGATCCACTATGGAGCGCCCCAAGGCTTGGATGCCTGCTTCAGCACTACCGGAGCCAGACAAACAGCCGGGATACGCATACCGTTGGATCCGCGTTGCCTCACAAGGGCAGGCTGATCCTAAAAACACGTCTTCAAAAATGCGTGAGGGTTGGGAACCTGTTCGTATTGAAGAGCAACCTAAGTTCCAAATGCTGACTGACCCCAATAGTCGGTTTAAAGACAATATTGAAGTAGCCGGACTGTTACTTTGCAAGATCCCTGAAGAATTTATGCAACAGCGTAAGGCTTATTACGCCAAGGCCACTAAAGACAACATGGATGCTGTAGATAACACGTTCATGAGAGAGAACGATCCGAGGATGCCGCTCTTTAAAGAGCGTTCTTCCAAAACGTCGTTCGGTAAAGGTAAATAACTTTTAACGAGGTTTAAAAATGGCATATCCCACCGTATCAGGCCCTTACGGGCTAATTCCGATCAATTTGATCGGCGGTCAGGTGTTTGCTGGTGCTACTCGTCAAATCCCCATCGGTTCCGGTGAAGCAACAGCCATTTATTTTGGCGACGTTGTTAATCTGAACTCCGATGGTAATGTGACGAAACTAACCACCACGGACTCTGGCTCTGCAGTTGGTGTTTTCCTTGGTTGCACGTTTGTTGATCCGGTTCTTGGTCTGACTTTCCGTCAGTACTACCCCGGTGCTTTGACAAACTCCACGATGACTGCATACGTGCAGGATGATCCGGACGCTTTGTTCAAGGCCGCAGTATGTGCTACTGGTACTACAACCATCAGCTATCTAAACCGTACTGATGTCAACCGTAACGCTGCTTTGGTTCAGAACTCCGGTTCTACGACTACAGGCAACTCTGGTGTAGCGATTAATAACGCTTCTAACACCACGACGACCCTCCCAGTTCGTATTATCGACACTGTTCCTGAGACAGCAATCGCTGGTTATCCCGGTTCTTACACGGAAGTAATCGTGAAGTGGAACTTTGGTGTGCACCGGTATTACAACGCCACTGGCGTATAAGGAGCATATTAAATGGCTATTTCTCGTGCACAACTACTGAAGGAACTCCTCCCGGGATTGAACGCATTGTTCGGTCTTGAGTATGCTCGTTACGGCGAAGAGCATAAAGAGATTTTCGAAACCGAGACCTCTGAGCGTTCCTTCGAAGAAGAAACAAAACTGTCTGGCTTCTCAGCCGCTCCTGTCAAAAACGAAGGTTCTGCCATCGCTTATGACAACGGACAAGAGGCATGGACGGCTCGCTACAACCACGAAACCATTGCTCTTGGCTTCTCGCTGACGGAAGAGGCAATTGAGGACAACCTCTATGACTCCCTGTCCAGCCGGTACACCAAGGCTCTGGCCCGTGCTATGGCTTACACCAAGCAGACTAAGGCTGCTGCGGTTCTGAACAACGGCTTTGACACCAACTATGACGGTGGTGACGGCGTTGAGTTGTTCTCGACTGCTCACCCCCTAGTTTCTGGTGGCACAAACAGCAACGAACCCGCAACTCCTGCTGACCTTTCTGAGACCTCCCTTGAGGCCGCTGTTATTCAGATCGCTGCTTGGACGGACGAGCGTGGCCTGCTGATTGCTGCAAAGCCGCGTAAATTGATCGTTGCTCCTTCCAACATGTTCGTTGCGACTCGTATTCTTGAGACGGAACTGCGTGTTGCTACGGCTGACAACGACATCAACGCTCTGAAGAGCAATGGTTCGATCCCAGAGGGTTACACCGTTAACCACTTCTTGACCGATCCTGATGCTTGGTTCTTGACGACTGACGTTCCTAACGGTCTGAAGCACTTTGTTCGTACCCCATTGGCTCAGTCAATGGACGGTGACTTCGACACAGGTAACGTTCGTTACAAGGCTCGTGAGCGTTATTCGTTCGGCTGGTCTGATCCGCTAGGCGTCTTTGGTTCACCGGGCGCTTAAGTTGTAGGAGGGGGGTTGCAAAACCCCCCTTTTGTTGTATTCTGTGAGGACTAGGATTTTACTCGTACCGACTGACCTAGCAGACTTAGTAGAGAGGGTACGAGGATGTGCTACTACACGAGGACAATATGGCAACTACTACCTTTTCCGGCCCAATTAAGGCTGGCGATATTTCTAATACTACCGGTACCACGGTAGGCACCAATGTACGTAACGTAGGCTCTGTCCTGATGGCTCAGTCCGCTGTGATTGACATCATCGGAACTTCTGTTAACACCACTGTTGCAGTTCTTCCTGCTAACTCGCAGGTCGTTAACTGTATCCTGAATATTACTACTGCAAACGACGATACCAATGCTGCTTCAGTAACGGTTGGCGTGACCGGTAACACCAATGCTTTCCTAACTTCTACCAATGCTAAGGCTGTGGCTCTTACTCAGTCTACCGCTATTGAGGCTGTTGGTACGGACGTAGGCGCTAATGGTGCAGAAGTCGTGGCTTATTTCACGGCTACTGACGGTGACGGTACAAACGGTGTAGCAACGGTTACGGTTCTTTACATCCAAGATAACAACTTAGTGTAATAGGAGGCTGACATGGCTTCCATGCAATATGATGTATTTGGCACAAAGCCGTTAACTGCTACTGGTAATTTTAAAGACCAGAACAATAACGACATTAACCGGACTCGTATCAAAACCGTGTATGCGATTAACGGTGCAAGCGCTGGTTCTGTTGTTATTCGCGAAGGCGGCGCTAGTGGTGACATTGTGCTGACTGTAGATACTGCTGCAAGCGGTACGGCTGGCTATACCATCATTCCTTTACCGGGTGAGGGTATTCTGGTTAAAACCGGTACGCTACATGGCACCGTTACTAACACAACTTCAATGGTACTTTTCTACGGATAACCAAACAAATGCAAAATCAAAAAGGTTACACGTTGGCAGGCCGGAAGATTTTTTTCGGTATCCCCGCCTACGACCACAAAGTTTCACTCAAACAAGCAATTTCTTTGATGCGGTTTGCCCAACAGGCGCCGCAGCATGGGATTGATATAACTGTTGGGAGTATTTGTGGGTGCTCGGTAGTTTCCCGGGCACGTAATCTTTTAGTTCAGGACTTCCTAGAGTCTGATGCAACGGATCTGATGTTTATTGATGCCGACATCAACTTCCAGCCAGAAGACGTTATTCGTTTACTGGCTTGGTTGTCAGAACCAAACATTGATATTGCCGCTGGTATACCGTGCGCCCGTAAGGTTGAAAAGACCTATATTGTCACGTTAGATGAAGACAATAACGGCGTCACCATGAATGGTATGGGGCTGGTACGTGCTAAACGTGTGGCTACCGCCTTCATGATGATTAAGCGCGAAGTAATTGAGAAGTTGGTTAAGGATAATCCACAGTGGCAATACTGGGACGAAAGAACTGGGCGTCCGTTATCTGCGATATTTGACTTTGAAGTTAAAGATAATTCCTATGTAGGTGAAGACTATCTGTTCTGTGACCGTGCTCGTGCAGATGGATTCCAAGTATGGGTAGACCCAACTATCAAGTTAGGCCATATGGGAACCATAGAGTACGAGGGTGACTTTGGAACCGAAGCCTTCTACCCACGGCTTGTTAAAGACGAGAAGGTGTCAAATGGCTAAGACTCCTGCGTGGCAACGCAAAGAAGGTAAGAACCCAAAAGGTGGGCTAAATGCTAAGGGAAGGGCATCGTACAACGCTGCTAACCCCGGTAAGCCCGGCCTGAAGGCTCCGCAACCCGAAGGCGGTTCACGTAAGAAGTCATTTTGTGCTCGTATGACAGGCATGAAAAAGAAGTTAACTAGCGCTAAAACCGCTAACGATCCAAACAGCCGTATCAATAAGAGCCTACGGGCGTGGAAGTGCTGATATGGAGATGATGCTTTGGAACATGGTGTTGACCGTACTGTTGGGTGTCTTGGCCTATATTGGGCATGAGAAGGCATCTGAGATCCAGCGGCTCAACATTTTGATTAACAAAACTAGAGAAGAGGTGGCCCGTGATAACGTCACTCAAGCAGAAATGGACAAACTTGTTAACCACATTGACCAACGGTTTAACAGGCTTGAAGCAAAAATTGATGCACTTGTTCAAAAGGGGTAAATAGCATGTCAAAGAAACTACGTAACTTAGCCCTTCTTGGTGGCCTTGGAGCCGCAGCCGCTATGGCTATGCGGGGTAAAGGCAAAGATGAAGAGTCAAAAGACACCACCGGTGATGCTTCTGCTGGTATGGCAAAAGACAGACTGTCTGACTACAGAGGTAAAAGTGGTGAGGCAGATACGGATGTTGGCCCCGCTATGAAACGTGCTACTGCACCCGCCGCTAAACCCGCCGCTAAACCCGCCGCAGCCCCCGCGCAGCGTACTACTTCCACTCAAGAGGCTGATGCAAAAAAGGCTGCCAAATATGCCGATCAATATAATCGTGATCGAGCCGCTTCTTTACAAGCGGATAAACTAAAGCGTCTTGAGAAAGAACAGGCCCTTGGAAGAGTTGCTCCAGAGGAATATATTGGCCCCGGCGGGGCATTAAAGATGTTGTCAAATGTGGCAAGAGGAATGGCGGGCCGTAATAGTCTTCGCACCATTAGTCAACCCGCTTTGACAAATGAAGCACGTAAACTAACAAACGAACCACTTAAATTAACCAACATGAAAAAAGGCGGTATGGTTAGTTCCGCTTCTAAGCGCGCTGACGGGTGTGCTACTAAGGGTAAGACCCGTGGGAAGATGATTTAATTATGGCTGACAATAAAAGAGTCGAAGGTCGCACCACTTATATAGAAGAAAACATGCCGGATGGCATGTTAAAGAAAGCCGTTGTCGGAATTAGCAGGTTAGGTGATGCTGTTGGTTTTACTCAGGAAGATAAATACAAGGGTAAAACCAGACAAGAGATAGCCAAAAAATCTGCGCCAGAAAAGAAGCGTGCTGGCGGTGTAGTTGGCTCTGCTTCTAAACGCGCTGACGGATGCGCAACTAAGGGTAAAACTCGCGGAAGGATGGTGTGATATGGCTCTTATACCGGCATTACTAAGTGGGAAAATGGGTAAAGAAAACCGTGGTTTTGGTTTAGGTTTACTCCCCGGGCTTCTTTATAAAGACCGATATAAAGATAAAGAAGAGGAAAAAGAAGAAGAGCGTAAAGCACAAAGACAAGCCGCTACCCAAGGTATGAAAAAAGGCGGTGTAGTTGGTTCCGCCTCTAAGCGTGCTGATGGATGTGCTGTTAAAGGTAAGACTCGCGGGAAGATGGTGTGAGATGGCTGGGATTATACAAAAGCTGATGGGGGCAATTAAGAATAGTATGGGAAAGAGTGATCAATACCAATATTCGTATAACCCGGAAGATCAGTCGTATACCCAAACAGGTGGCCCCGGTATGAAGAAAGGTGGCAAAGTATCATCCGCCTCTAAACGGGCTGATGGCATAGCGATCCGGGGTAAGACTCGTGCCTAGTGTTTCAGCCAAGCAAGAAAGATTTATGCAAGCGGTGGCTAATAACCCAAAGTTTGCAAAAAAGGTAGGTGTACCAACGTCCGTAGGTAAAGAGTTCACTAAAAAGGAAGGTGGAGTCATGAAAGAATCAAAGGCAATGATGAAGAAGGAAGTGTCCTTTATGAAGAAAAAAGGCGCCCCTAAGTCTATGCTCAAACATGAGATGAAAGAAGCTGGTATGAAGAAGATGCGTGCTGGCGGTCTGGCTGGTGGTCATAAGCAAGCCGACGGTGTTGCTAAGAAAGGTAAGACCAAAGGCAAAGAAGTTAAAATGCGTAGAGGCGGAGCCTGCTAAATGAGGCCAAGCCGGGGGATGGGGATAATTAACCCCTCTAAAATGCCAAACGCCAAGACGATTACCCGCAAGGATAATCCGAACAAGGTCAAGATGTATGCCGAGGGCGGTGAGTCTAAGGTAAACGAGGCTGGTAATTACACCAAACCCGGTATGCGTAAGTCTATATTTGAACGGATTAAAGCTGGCGGTAAGGGGGGTGCTCCGGGTCAATGGAGTGCCCGTAAGGCTCAGATGCTGGCTATGCAGTATAAGAAAGCAGGCGGTGGGTATAAAGATTAAGTTTCCTGTCTATGATGCTGTGCAAGATGGAAACGTTTTTGAATGGCTAATTAGTACAGCCGAAGACTTTAGGAAAATTAGGCAAAGAGAACGAGATGTCGAACTTGAAAAAGCCGCAGCAAAGTCTGAAAGCGTGGACTCAACAAAAGTGGAGAACTAAAAGTGGCAAACCTTCTACGCAAGGATCGCAGGCTACAGGGGAAAGATACCTCCCAAGCAGCGCCATCAAAGCGCTCTCCCCGCAAGAGTACGCCGCGACCACCCGTGCTAAACGAGCCGGTAAAGCCGCAGGAAAACAGTTCGTCGCCCAGCCTAAAGGGGTGGCTAAAAAAGTTGCTCCGCATAGGAAAATAGCATGAGCACAACCGGGACGACCACCTTTAACCTAGACCTCAATAACCTCGTAGAAGAGGCTTTTGAGCGTTGTGGTGCCGAGTTACGTACTGGCTACGATTTGCGTACAGCCCGTCGTAGCCTAAACCTTTTGACGATTGAGTGGGCTAACCGGGGTATTAATCTTTGGACGATTGAGCAGGGTTCAATCCCTATAAACCAAGGACAGATTACCTATGCCCTGCCAAGCGATACGATTGACTTGATGGATATGGTGATCCGTACCCAGACTGGGATATCGCAGTCAGACATCAATATCAACCGGATCTCGTCTTCAACCTACGCTACGATCCCCAATAAGAATGCCCAAGGCAGGCCGATTCAAGTCTGGATTGACCGTCAGAGTGGGTATGAGAACGTCACAACCAAGACCCTAGCCACCACGATTACGTCGTCTTCTAATACGATTACCTTGAGTTCTGTGGATGGGTTGAACTATGTCGGGTTTATTAAATTAGGCAACGAGACCATCGGTTACAACGAAATATCAGGGAATACCCTACAAAACTGTGTTCGTGGGGTAGATAACAGCACGGCTGCAGGACACAATGCCGGGGCTATCGTGACGGTGCGGAACCTACCGAATATTAATGTCTGGCCTGCTCCAGATCAGTCTAACTTCTATTCCTTTGTTTACTGGCGTTTGCGCCGTATCCAAGACGCTGGCAACGGTATAAATACCGAGGACATTCCTTTCCGCATGATCCCTTGTATGGCGGCTGGGTTGGCTTATTACCTGTCCTTAAAGATAGCCGGGGCTGAAAGCAGAATTGATATGTTAAAAGCAGCGTATGAAGAGCAGTGGGCATTAGGGTCAAGCGAAGATCGGGAAAAAGCGTCTTTGAGATTGGCCCCACGGCAGTATTTTTATTAAGGTAGGTTATGTCAGGCCCAAAGTTTGCTTCCGGTAAAAAAGCAATAGCGGAGTGCGATAGATGCGGATTTCGTTACAAACTAAAGCAATTGAAAAAATTGGTTATCAAGACCAAGAACATCAATTTGCTGGTTTGCCCAACTTGTTGGGAGCCGGATCAGCCACAGTTGCAGTTAGGGATGTACCCAGTTTATGACCCACAGGCTTTGCAGAACCCAAGAAATGATAAAAGTTATATACAGGCAGGTCTTACAGGTATTCAGACCGACCCATTAACTTTACCGGATGAGGATGTAGATGCTTTTGGAACGCCGTCTGGTGGCAGTAGACAGATCCAATGGGGGTGGAACCCTGTTGGTTTGAACGACCCCTTGCAGTTATCTGGGTTACTGAATAACCTAGAGGCTAACGGGGAAACAGGAACCGTAACAGTAACAATTACCTAGGAGTAAAACATGGATATGAAAGCAGCATTGAAGGCACATATGAAAAAGAAGGGCGCTAAGGCTCATCCCGATGCCAATGTAAAGAAGTTGGCTAAAGGTGGTAAGACTAATGCTCAAATGAAGGCAATGGGTCGGAATATGGCAAAAATTGCCAACCAGAAAAAGCCCATGTCAATGGTTCGTAAAACGGGGATCTAATATGGATAAGCCAGTCAAGCAGATACCAATCACACCCAATAACAATGGGTACCCAAACAACGTGCCTAATACCCAAACCATGCGGACTCGTGGTACTAAAAACACGACCCGGGGTAATAGCAATAGTAAAAAGATGGGCTAAATGAACTACGCCACTCTGTTTGAGACGATCAAGGGATACGTTGAAAACGACTTCCCAAATACTTCGTGGACTGATTCTGCGGGTACAGGCACGGCTACTTTCACGAGCACCGAGCAGATCAATACGTTTATCGAGCAGGCCGAGCAAAGGATCTATAACAGTGTTCAGTTGCTTGACCTACGAAAAAACGTAACGGGTAACTGTACTCTTAATAACAAGTACCTTTCCGTCCCATCAGATTGGCTGGCTAACTTCTCTTTGGCGGTCATTGACCCAGTAACCGGGGAGTATGAATACCTGCTAAATAAGGATGTGAACTACATCCGTCAGGCGTTCCCATTCCCGGCGACTTCAGGAAAGCCAACCCATTATGCGATGTTTGACCAGAACTCCTATATTCTTGGCCCAACTCCAGATGCTTCGTATTCGATGGAACTCCACTATTTTTACTACCCGCAGTCTATTGTTACTGCTGGTACATCTTGGCTGGGGGATAATTTTGATTCTGTATTGCTTTATGGCTCTTTGCTGGAAGCGTATACGTATATGAAGGGCGAGAAAGACGTCCTTGATAACTATACAGCCCGGTACAATGAAGCCTTAGCAATGCTTAAACAACTTGGCGAAGGCAAGAATCGTCAAGATATGTATCGCACCCCACAAGCGAGGTATCCAGTCAGATGAGCAGCATGAGCGAAGTAGCCTTCCTATTAGGCGGCACAAACGTCAAAGTCCTTACCACGCAGGGGCGTGGGTTTACGCCTGAAGAAATGGCTGAACGGGCTTTAGACAAAATTATCTCTGTTGGCTCCCAGACGCACCCCGCCATTCGAGATCAGGCCGAGGCGTTCAGAAATCAGATCCGTCAGGTTTTGGTGTATTACATGAAAGAAACCGTCAGGACACATCATGTGACTCTGGCAAACAAGTTCAGGAACGCTGGACATCCTGAGTTAATTAAACTTTTAGATGAGTAAAGGAGCCTAATATGGCTATCACGCAAGCAATGACAACCTCGTTTAAGGCCGAACTTCTTCTGGCTGTACACGATTTCCGTCCCTCAGCGGACACAGGTGCAGACGTTTTTAAACTGGCGTTGTATACATCTTCAGCCTCTTTAGATGCCAATACGACCACCTACACTACTTCTAACGAAGTAACGGGAACAAACTACACGGCTGGTGGTCTAGCACTGACTAACACCGGGGTAACGGCAACCAACATCAACGCCAATACCGGTACAGGTTTCTGCGACTTTTCTGACCTGACCTTCCCGAACGTAACGGTGACGGCTCGTGGCGCAATGATTTATAACACCACGCCTTCGGCAAACAGCAATGCCAACACGACCCTGACCAACGCATCGGTTTGTGTTCTGGACTTTGGTAGCGATAAGACATCTACGGATGGCGACTTCACCATCATCTTCCCGACCAACGACGCTTCTAACGCCATTATTCGTATTGCGTAACTATGTCATTCGTACTTGCTGATCGTGTCAAAGAGACAAGCACAAGCACCGGTGTAGGGGATATGACTCTAGCCGGTGCTGAGACTGGCTATCAATCTTTTGCTGTCATCGGTGATGGCAACTCAACCTATTACACAATCGCCCTTCAAGGGGGTAACGAGTGGGAAGTAGGTATCGGCACTTACGAAACGACAGGCCCGGATCTTCAGCGGGATGTGGTGCTGTCTAACTCTTTGGGGACTACGGCAAAGATTAACTTCTCAGCCGGAACCAAGGATGTCTTTGTAACCTACCCGTCTGAGCGGTCAGTGTTTGCTTTAGGTGGTGGAGTGACTGCCGATACTGGGTCTATCTACATTAATAAGACAACTGTTACCAAAGACACCACGCTAAACGATGGTGAGAATGGCATATCGGTAGGGACAATGACCGTAGGAACAGGGGTAAATGTGACTATTGATACCGGGCAAAGGTGGTTGATTGTATGAGCAAAATTCAAATTGTCGGCCCTTCGACAGGAACCGGAACCGTTACTCTTACATCTGGTAATACTAATACGGATTACACAATTACGTTGCCAAATGCAAATGGCACGTTAGTCACAACAGGAAATATTTCTGGATCTGTAACTCCTGCTGATGTGTCTGACCAAACCAATACTAGCACCGGGTATTTTGACCTACCTGCCGGAACAACTGCCCAGCGCCCCGGATCTCCTGCTGTTGGGATGATTCGTTACAACACCACAGAATCTCAGTATGAGGTTTACAACGGCTCTAATTGGAGTTTTTTAACGTCAACCCTTTATCCATATTCTGTGCAATACCTTGTAATTGCTGGCGGCGCTTCCGCTGGATATAGTCGTGGCGGTGGTGGGGGTGCTGGTGGTTATCGCTGTTCAGTAACAGGTGAATCATCTGGCGGTGGTGGGTCTGCTGAATCTGCACTAAGTCTTACACCAGGGACTGCATACACAGTAACAATTGGTGCTGGCGGTGCGGCTGGAAATCCAGGTAATAATGGATCAAATTCTGTTTTTTCCACGATTACATCAACAGGCGGTGGTCGCGGCGGTAATTATGGAAATCCAACAGGGTCTAACGGTGTTTCTGGAGGTTCTGGAGGCGGAGGTGGTGGGGGTGAATCGGGTTCAAATAGCGGAGGGTCTGGCACATCTAACCAAGGATATAGGGGTGGCAATGCCGCTAACCAAGATTCTGCTGCTGGTGGTGGTGGCGCTGGTCAAGCCGGTGTAGATGTTTCTCAATCATTTAAAGGAACAAATGGTGGGAATGGAGTGCAATCTTCAATTAACGGAACTGCTACTTATCGTGCTGGTGGCGGTGGCGGATGGGGAGCAACAGCAGGTGGGTCTACCACAGGTGGCCTTGGTGGTGGCGGTGCTGGAACAAATAGCACCCCAACTAGCACCAATGATGGTCAGGTAAATACAGGTTCTGGTGGCGGTGGTTGTCAGTATTTATCTAACGGCGGCGCTGGTGGTTCAGGAATCGTAATTATCCGTTACTCAGGATCGCAGCGCGGAACTGGTGGAACTGTAACCTCTGCTGGCGGATACACAATCCACACTTTTACAACATCTGGAACTTATACAGCGTAGGAGATATACATGGGGCATTTTGCAAAAGTAAACAATGGAATCGTGGAACAGGTCATCGTTGCCGAGCCTGAGTTTTTTCAGACATTTGTTGATTCTTCTCCCGGCGAGTGGATTCAGACTTCGTATAACACCCGTGGTGGTGTGCATTATCAACCTGACAGCAACGAACCGTCTGCCGACCAAACTAAGGCGTTAAGAAAAAACTACGCTGGCATTGGGTTCACTTATGACCGTACCCGTGATGCGTTCATACCCCCGAAACCTTATGCGTCTTGGGTTCTAAACGAGACAACGTGCTTGTGGGATTCGCCTGTTCCTTACCCAACAGACGGTAAAAAATACCAATGGGACGAAGCAACAACTTCATGGATTGAGATGACAGAATGACAGCCTCAGTCATTAACGCTACCGTAAACGGCATCAACGCCACGGGCGGGAATACAGCCGAACTTGAACTTCAGGTGGGCGGAACTACCGCTATTACAGTTAACTCTGCCGGATACTGGGTGTTGGCTAATGCTCTTCCTGCGGCATCGGGTGGTACTGGGATTAATTCTGTTGGTACCGCAGGTAATGTTTTGACATCAAATGGAACCGCTTGGGTTTCTCAGGCAGGATCAGGCGGTAACGCTTCTTACGACACACTCACCGCAGCAACTGGGTATTTTGATTTACCCTCTGGAACAACTGCTCAACGTCCTGTTTCTCCTGCGGCTGGCATGATTCGTTACAACACATCAAATAGTGAATATGAAGTTTATAGCGGATCCGCTTGGATTGCATTAACTACACAAACTGCTGGAATTTATTCTGTTGAATATCTTGTTATTGCTGGCGGCGGTGGCGGCGGTTCTCAAGGTGGAGGCGGCGGCGCCGGAGGGTATAGATCTTCTGTTGTTGGGCAATCTTCTGGGGGCGGTGCTTCTGCTGAATCTGCATTAAACGTTTTAAGTGGAACCTCATATACAGTAACGATTGGCGCTGGGGGCGCAGGCGGTGCGGCGGGAGGTGCAAATAATGGCGTCTCTGGAAATAATTCTGTTTTTGGGTCGATAACTTCCACTGGTGGCGGTTTTGGCGCTGGCAATAGCGCCGCTGGCTCTGGTGGTTCTGGTGGCGGCGCTTATTACGCATCGGGTGGTAGTGCAGGTTCAGGCACTACTGGTCAGGGATATGCTGGTGGCACTTCTGGAAACGTTGCTCCAAATTACGGCGCTGGTGGTGGCGGCGGCGCTGGTGCGGTTGGTCAAAATGGAACATCAACAGTTGCTGGCGCTGGAGGAAATGGGGTTTCATCTTCAATAAACGGTTCTGCAACTACTAGAGCGGGTGGTGGCGGCGGTTCTGCATCATATGGTGGCTCCGGCGGAGCAGGCGGTTCCGGTGGCGGTGGGGCTGGCGGCGTTGGTGCGGCAAATAATGCTGGAACAAGCGGAACCTCAAACACTGGTAGTGGTGGCGGCGGCGGAAACTACAACACTGCTTTTGCCGCTGGCGGGGCGGGTGGCTCTGGCATTGTCATTATTCGTTACGCTGGAGCGCAACGTGGCACAGGTGGAACAGTAACTTCTGCTGGTGGTTACACCATTCATACTTTCACATCATCTGGCACTTACACGGCATAAGGAAAAGAACAGATGGCTAATTCAATAATTAATGCGGACATCGAGGGTCTAAAGCAGACCGGTGGTGATGCTAACATCCTGAACATTCAGACGAATAGCAACAACGCTGTTACGATCAATGCTCTTCAGAATGTGACCCTAAATAGTACGGGGGCTGTGACGGTTCCTGTGGGTACCGTAGCCGAGCGGCCTTCAGCGCCTGCTGCCGGTATGTTCCGGTTTAATGATGACTCTGACGAGTTTGAGGGCTACGACGGATCGGCATGGGGTTCGATTGGCGGCGGGAGCAACATCACGCCATTTGGTCTTTTTGAAAACGCCAAGTTAATTTCAGCCGACTACACAATTACCACAAACAACAACGCCATCAGTGGCGGCCCTATTGAGGTTGGGACTGGGGTTAACGTAACGGTTCCTTCGGGATCAGTCTGGACGGTGGTCTAACATGGCAATTACGATTAACGGTACAACAGGCATAGCGGGTGTAGACGGTTCCGCTAGTACGCCAGCGGTGCAGGGTACGGATACCAACACAGGAATTGTTTTTCCATCCGCAGATACGGTAGCGGTTTCTACAGGCGGCTCCGAGAGGATGCGTATCACATCTACTGGTGAATTGCTAGTGGGTGGGACTACTTCAGTTAACTCAGATAGACCAGCAATTACTTTGCAGGGAACTGGTGCAACAATTTTGGGATTTTTTAGGGATGACACAACCATTAGTTCTGGAAATGGTTTTGGTCAAATAATTTTTTACGGAAATGATACCACTAGCAACACTCCAGTAGGACACGCCGCCATTGTTGCTATAGCGTCTGGTACTCATGGCCCAGGTGATAACCCATCAGACATCTATTTCTCAACAACACCTAGCGGGTCTGCAACAATGACAGAACGTATGCGTATCACCGCCGCTGGTAATTTGCAATTCAACTCTGGTTACGGTTCTGTCGCTACTGCATACGGTTGTCGTGCTTGGGTAAACTTCAACGGTACTAGCACAGTTGCTATTCGTGGAAGTGGTAATGTAACAAGTATTACGGATAACGGTACTGGCGATTACACGGTGAATTTCACGACTGCGATGCCGGATGCGAATTATAACTATTCAACAGGAGCGCAGCAAAATGCTGCTGGAACAAACACTACTTATACAACCAAAAAATTTGGCGGGACAGTAACAACTTCTGCATTTCAAATAGTTTCTATATCTGGAGATAGGTCGGGATTTCAAGATAATGATTATATTAGCGTATCTTTCTTTCGCTAAAGGACAACCATGAACCAACGAATTATCTACCCAAACGACGAAGGCGGTGTGAGCATCCTTGTCCCTGCTCCTGAATGCGGTTTAACTATCGAAGAGATTGCATCCAAGGATGTCCCTGCTGGCAAGCCCTACAAGATTGTGGATGTCGCTGATATTCCGTCAGACCGTACATTTCGTAACGCATGGGAGTATACAGAATGATTACGATTAACTTAGACAAAGCAAAGAACATTGCTCACGACAAGCGCAGGGCTGCTCGGTCTACTGAGTTTGCTCCGTTAGATATTAAAGCAACCATCCCGGCAGAGGCACAAGCGGCTGAGGCTGCAAGGCAAGTCATCCGTGACAAGTATGCAACCATGCAGACAGCAATTGATGCCGCTACTACCGTAGACCAGATTAAGGCTGTGATGCCACAGGAAGGTATGTAATGTCACTTGTAAAAATATCAGGCAACGCAAGCGGGACGGGAACGCTGACCATAGCGGCGCCCAATACAAACACGAACTACACGCTGACTTTGCCAACGGCGTCGGGAACATTCTTAACCAATAGCGGAACTGAAGCCGGAGCATTTTCTACTCTTTCGGTCAATTCCAATAACATCTCCGCTGAAAACAGCCTTGGTTTTCGTAATCGAATTATCAATGGTGCGATGGTGATTGATCAGCGTAATGCGGGGGCTGCGGTGACTGTTGGCACCGTCGCTGCCGGAACTTACGGAGTTGATCGTTGGTGGGGGTATACTGGAACGGGAAGTTTATGGCAAGTAGATCAGGTATCCACATCCAATACAGATTTTCCTTTTGCCACAAGAATTCAAAGGATTGCCGGTCAAACTTCAACATCAGCAATTTACTGGGGTCAAGTCATTGAATATAACAATATGTTTGATATGGCGGGACAATCTGCAACCCTTTCTTTTTATGCGACTGCTGGGGCAAATTTTTCTGGCACTAATGTTCAAATGTATGTGTTTTCTGGAACTGTGGCAGACCAAGGAGCAAGTTCATTAAATAGCGGTGCATGGACTGGGATAACAGCAGAATTAAATGGTGCTTCTGCTGGTTTGTTTACGCCTACATCAACTAGGCAACGATTTACTTTTACGTTTACTTTGGACGCAGGAATTAAAGAATTATGTGTTCGATTAAATTGGTCTGGTTCTGGAACTGCCGGAGCAAACGATTACATTGACATCACAGGCGTTCAACTCGAAGTAGGATCTGTTGCTACACCGTTTGAGCGCAGACCGTATGGTACTGAGTTGATGTTGTGTCAGCGGTATTACTACCTTCATGCAACAGGCACTACCAAAGCAATCGGAAGTGGTGGATATACTGCGTTTAACATTTTATACGCAACAGTTCAATTTCCAGTCTCAATGAGAACCGCCCCAACTACTGCATCTACAACAGGGACTAATTACTACAATGCCGCTTTTGGATCAACAAACGATGGTGTTAATTCATTTACTGTTCAATTTGCAACAGAGCAATCAACATTTCTTTATAATAATACAGAAGCCTCTGGTACGGCAAATTCATACGCTGTTGTTTATACAAACAATGCTAGTTCATTATTGGCATTTCAAGCGGAGTTATAAATGTACAAACTTGTTAAAAGTCCAATAACAAAAGAAG
>JACCDP010216285.1_pt1 | contig 23283 bp, 28 predicted proteins | sample 7445841 | NCBI WGS metagenome assembly JACCDP01 (sample SAMN15323441, study PRJNA562643) | freshwater metagenome | isolation source: river surface water | place: USA:Blue River Watershed | collected 2017-08-17
ACGAGGAATGCTGATTGTTTGCTAGTCACTTCTTTGCTCCTGTCTTAAGTCGTTTAATTAAGTCATTGATTACGATTGAGAACCACCAAAATAAAACTGCGGCGGTGAATAAGATTAATACATACAACACCATTTGCATCAAGGCATAAGGCCAAAAGATTTGTGGCTCTGCCAATAGTTCTTTTAGAAACTCCATTTACTTCTCCTGTCTTAAGTAATATCCGTGAGCGCACTCGCTTAGTGGAACCAAGCAATCACCACACGTTCCCATTGTTGGGGCTTTCCTGTTGTCCTTGCATATCGCACCGTGAGGCACGATGGTATTTGAGATTGAACCTCCACATAATCCGCACCTAGCCATATGGACACCGCTTTTTGTGGTCTTCCATTATGTCGCGCTCACAAGAGCAACAGACTAGCCTTCCGTTTTCGTTCTTAATGTAGTTCATTATCTCCCGTCCTCTCGTTCGATTAGTTCTGCGTTTAGTGTTGCGTTCTTGATTAGTCTTTCAATCACTTCATTGTCTAGCATTTGTTCGGCTAGGTCAAGGGCTTCGTTCTCTGTGTCTGCTTCTACTTCGTAGGCTATGCGCCCTAGTTCAATCGAGACGTGATAGATTGCGCTCATTTTATTTAGACCACCCCGTCAAATGTTGAGTAGTTATACATTCAGAGCAAGCCTTTATCCTGCGCTCATCTTTATCAACTTCCCAAATTATTTTATACTTTTTACATAGTTCGCAATTAGATTTAGTGGGCATTTTATTCTCCTGTCTTAAGCCATAACTTTGCTTGGGATTTTGTGCCAGCGAGGAGAGACTGAAAAGAAACTCCACTCGTAAGCGTCTGAGTATTGGTCGAACTCAAAGAGGTAAAGATACTCTGCGTCGGAAAGCATTGCGCTCTCTGTCCATTCGTCCTCGTTCTGATATGTCCGCGCCTCTGTTCCTACCTCGCCACGCTGTGCGTAACTTCCTGCGTAGGTCTCCTCGATTGTGCTTCCTAATGATGAGAAATCTCCGAGGTTTAACAAGGCTTCAACCTTTGCGGGGTCGGTGTAGTGCTCCGCTAGTGTTGCGCCTACGCCCTCAGGGTATCCGTCCCAATGACAATACACCACCTTGATACTGCCGTCCTTCTGTCGTGCTCCGATGTTGCTTCTTGTTGCCATTTTATTTTTCTCCTGTCTTAAGTCTTAAAGGTTTGTCTCGTATGATGTGCCACAATTAGGGCATTCGATTACTGCCATTTGTTGCGAGCCGTAAGGCTCGAGGGTTATCGTTGCGGTGTTGTCGCAATCGTCGCAAGGCTTACGCATTGATAGCCTTATTCTCGCGCTCTGCAACCTCGCCCATTCGGCGGAGTCTTTTATACTCTGCGGGTGGTACTTCAATGCTTACGGTTTCGCCGTCGTCGTATCCCGCAATCCCCGCCCGTCCTGTGTAGCCTTCCTCAATCCAGCCGAGGACTTGTCCCGCGCTTGTAGTGCGTAGCCAACCGCGCCGAGGGTTTCCGCTTGTGTCGTTCTTTGTAACTATTCTAACTAACATTGTGCTCTCCTGTCGTGCATTGGGCGGATACTTTCCGCCTCGTGCCCCGCTATTGTCTCGAACAATGCGCCCTCTGTAAAGGGTGCGGGGCTGTGAGTTGCCTCACGTTTTTAGATGTAGTAATTATCACTCAACCAATTCTTAAGAAAGAAACCACCGACGGCAAGGGCTCCAATCACGAGGGCGAATGGTGCCAATAGTGCGAGGCTTGCCCATAGTTCTAAAGCGTCGTTGCCTGTCTGTCCTGCTTTGTCGGCTACGTTCTGCCACTTTGTAAAGTAATCTACTATCATTTTATTCTCCTGTCTTAAGTAATAAGGGAACCATTCCCCTATCGTGCCCCTGCTAGGTCTTGAACCTGCGCCGTCTATCGGTGCGGGGGCTGTTGTTCTACGCGCTCGCTTTCTGAGGATTGTTCGCCTCATATGCTTGGACTGCTTCCACAATGTATTGCATAACCTCGAACTTTATTTCAGTAACTTTCTTGTAATCTGAAAGATAATCTGAGCCGTTTATTATCTGCGCGAATGCTTGGCGTGTGCCCTTCTCTCGCTCTGCTCGCTCGCGCTTTGCTTTACGCTCTAGGTGTTCTTGATATTTGCGCCCTCTGTCGTTCCACCTTGCAATATCTCGGCGGTGTTCGTCGGTGGCGTTCTTGATAAAACTAGCCCAATCACCTCGGACGTGTGCCAGTTGAACCCACTTTGTCCCCTGTGTAGCCTCGCTACGCACTCGCACTTTGTTTTCGTAGGTCTCGGGCTGTCCATTTTGAAACACTATTGTAAAGCGGTTTCTACTGTTGAACTCTGCGGTTTGATGATAAGACTTACCACCCCACACACGATTCGAAGAATCGACGTAATATTTTACGCCCTCTTTGAGTTCTGCCTTTTTCATTTGTTTCTCCTGTCTTAAGTCTGAAGAGTTAGGGCTCATCAGTAGGCGTTTTACGCCTAGACCCCTTGCGGGGTTTCGCCCTTTAGGCTTTGAACCTTTGCCCGCAATTCTGACAGATTGGGGCGCACTTTTCAAGCACCGAGGCGGATAAGCGAATCACGCCACCGCACCCGCACCGCGCACTCTTTAGGTTTTTGTTTCGCCCTTTTGTTTTGTTGCCCTGCTCGGCGTCCGCCATTAATACGAGGGCATTCTCAATCAGGGCGAGGGCATCTGCCCACCGCTCGGCGCACTCGTCGGATACCTCGGTCACGCTCCACCCAATCCCATTTGCTTGGGTGATTGTGAGGCCTAGAGCCTCGGCGGTGGCTTTGAACTTTTTGTTATGGTAGCCGTCCCCTGTCACGCCCTGAATGCCTGCCTGCAGGTCTAGGCTATGGGCTACCTCGTGAAGAAGAGTTCCGAGGACGGCGCGGGCTCCTCGCTCGAAATAGTTCGCGGAAATCATTATCTCGTGAAAGTTATCCTCGCCCGCTTTCCAAATCTTGGCGTGAGTAAAGTGACCCATCGTCCGCCCTGTCTTACGGGTCACTAGGATAGTGGCGCGGGGTGCGCCTGTCTTCTCTCGAATAATCTCGTGAGCATTTTCGAGGGCGCTAGCGATAGTGCTAAGCCTCTCGGTCTTCTCGATTGTTGCGTTCATTTCTTTCTCCTGTCTTTCCTTAGCCTGTCTCATCAGAGGCGGGCGGCTAACCCCTGCCTGACCCCCTTGCGGGGGTTTCGACTATTTGCGAGAGAACACTCTCTCGATTATCTCGTTGCTTTTTGCGTGGGCGATTGTGTCGCATTGGCGGGAGATTTCTCGGGCTAGATTTGAGACCGCTAGGAGGTCATCTACAAAAACCGAGACCTGATTGCCTTGCTCATCTTGAAAAGTGATTGAGGCGAAAGTATCGAAAAGATTAACCGAGGTTAGTTCTACTTTTGAGTTATGGATTGAGGCGTACATTTTGGCTCCTGTCTATCTTGAGCGTGACTTTCACGCTTACAGGGATAACCTTAGGGCTTAAGGCGTGAGCCTGTCAAATATCTAAACCCCCTGATTTTTGTTATCTGCATCACACCCATTTATTAGAACAACTGTTCGAACCTTTGCCCTTTGGATAGTTGAACTTTCAACTAATTTGAACCCTCAATCTGAGGTTTAGGGTTTTGGATTATTTTGAAATCTAGATTTAAGGGGGGGCTCGACACCTGCGGGGGAGATAGTATGCCCCCTCCTATTCCCCCGCATTCATTTAATTAACCCTCTCCTATCTCGTTTAATGTCTGAAGACATCAAGAGAAGACCCCCTAACGGGGTCAATAGATACTAGGTCAATCGGCAGACGATAGAAGATGCCAAAACTCTCAACCTCAGGTAGAGGTAGAGGTCTGACCCTAGACTGATTAAACCCGACTGGACTGGGCGCGATAGTCTCACCCTAAAATTTTCTGTTATATTCGCGCCCATAATATAGCCTCTGACCTGCACTTTTGTTGCCCAAAGGGCAACTAATAAAAATATATTCTGAAAACCTGTTCGGTTTTCCGATTTGAACAGGTTATCTTATATGTATAGATATTTAATATCTATACGGAGCGTCGCTCCGCCTCTTGCGGGCTACGCGACGTAATATAATATATATTAAAATATTATATATATACCTAGGTGCCCATACTCTGACCGTTTAACGGTGGGCGTTTATATTAGGTTTTTAACATTGCCGACGGGTTCCTAGGATGCCCCGCTGGCTACCCCCAGACCTCTACCGATTGGTACGTCTGGGTCTATAATTACACCCCCAGTTGCTTCGGTGGCTGGCTGCCGACCTAGGCAAGTCGTGCTAATCAAACTGCCCGAAACTTTAGGAGAACAATGGGACGCAGACCTGGGAAAGTTGACATCCCAAAGGGCGAGGCTATGGAGCGAGTGCTCCACCAACTGAGCCAAGGTAGCACCATCAAGGCTGCTATGGAGTCGGTTAACCGCAATGAGGTTACTTTCCGACAATGGGTGATGGCTGACCCTGACTTCAAGGAGCGTAGCGATAAGGCTCGCCTAGAAGGCAAGGGGGTCAAGGCTGACCTAGCCAACCTGAAGGATATTTCCTTTGAGCAGTTCTCAGAGGAGTTCTTAGACACCAAGTTGTTCCCCCACCAACTCGACTGGATTGACCTCCTAGAGGGTAGGGAGCCAAGATGGCTACACCCCGCTATGACTTACGAGCAAGGTGCAAGCAACCGAGTCCTGATTAACGTGCCACCTGAACACGCCAAGAGCACTGTGCTGACGATTAACTACGTCACCTACCGAATTGCCACAAACCCTAACATTCGCATTATCCTAGTCTCCAAGACTCAGGGTATGGCGCGTAAGTTCCTTTCAGCCATCAAGACCAGACTAAGCCATCCGTCCTGGATTAAACTCCAAACGGCTTTCGGTCCTAACGGTGGATATAAGGCGGACTCTCCTACGTGGTCCGCCGATATGATTTATCTAGGTACAGGTCGAGACTCTGGTGAGAAAGACCCTACGGTTCAAGCCTTGGGTTTTGGTTCCCAGATTTACGGTGCTCGCGCTGACCTGATTATCCTAGACGATGTCGTGATGAACTCCAATGCCCACGAGTGGGAGAAGCAAATTGAATGGCTTCAGAAAGAAGTAATCACGCGTTTGGGACGACACGGGAAACTGCTTATCGTAGGGACCCGTGTTGCTCCTGTAGATTTATACAAACAGATACGGGACGGCTCTAACTGGACTGGTGGTAAATCGCCTTTCACATATTGCGCGATGCCAGCGGTCCTCGAGTTTGATGAGAAGCCTGATAACTGGAAAACGTTATGGGCTAAGACTGACCGCCCTGAGGGCGAGAATGATGAACCTGATGAACAAGGACTTTACCCAAAATGGGACGGAGGCGCTCTCTTCACTAGAAGAAGCGAAGTTGCCCCTTCTGTATGGGCTATGGTTTATCAACAAGAAGACGTTGTCGAAGACGCAATCTTTCCGCCAGCAGCAGTTGCAGGATGTGTCAACGGTATGCGAAAGCGCGGACCGCTTAAACCAGGTGCTGCAGGTCATCCACGACAAGTCGAGGGGTATACCGTTATAGGGCTTGACCCTGCTATGACTGGTAACACCGCAGCCGTTGTAGTTACTTACAACAAGGCTGACTCAATGATTTATATTCTTGATTGTGTCAATATGACAGACCCAACACCAGACAAGATTCAGAACCTGATTGAAGACTGGGTTCAAAGATATAAGCCACAGGAAATACGAATTGAAATCAACGCCCACCAGAAAGCATACGCCCTCGATGACAGGCTGCGTAACTGGTTGTCGATGCACGGCTGCCAACTCAACTCTCACTTCACTGGTAAGAATAAGTGGGATACTAACTTTGGTGTGGCTTCTATGTCAGGTTTGTTCGGCAATCTTAGAGATGGAAGATTCCAGGATAACAATTTAATAGAACTACCTAGCAACGAAGGCTCAGAAGGTCTTAAGGCGCTAGTGCAACAACTAATAACTTGGAAGCCTGATACCAGAAACGCAACTGACTGTGTTATGGCATTGTGGTTCGCAATCATCCGCATCAGAGAAATGATGCAAACAGGAACTCAGCAACAACGCTGGGTGCAAAACCGTTGGGCAACTAGAGCACAAACTCAGCGCCGAATGGAAATAAATCTTGATGAAGCCTTTGCTGAGCAATGGCAAGATACATACGGATAGGAAGATAAATGCCAAAGTTACCAAAAGGAAGACATCTTCCTAATTTTCCTGATAACTCATATGTAACACCTGAGTATTCTTTGAACTCTGGTAATGGTCCAATAGACCCAGGTTTTAACAATAATCCAATGTCTAAAAAATTGGCTAAATGGGCCAAAAAGAATAAAGACTTATTTAAGAATCGATAGGACAAAATGGCACTCTCAATGGAACAAGTCGCAGCCCGCGTAGAATCGCTGCGCTATCGTGCTGTCGATAGAGACGCTCGCAACCTTGACGTACTTGCTGTCCGCAAAGGTCAGATTGCATCAGTCTATCCTGACTTCTTTCCAGATGGAGTAGATGCCAATGTCGTTGCAAATTTTGTGGATATTGTTGCGCGAGACCTCTCAGAGGTTATGGCACCACTACCAGCGGTCAACTGCAATGCAGCGAACTCGGTTTCTGACCGTGCTCGTAAGTTTGCTGATACACGCACTCGCATTGCCTCTAATTATTTTGCTCACTCAGATTTGGCTGTACAGATGTACCAAGGAGCGGACTGGTACTTAACATATGGATTCCTCCCGTTCATAATTGAACTGGATGAAGAAGCAAAACTGCCACGCATTCGCCTAGAAAACCCAATAGGTGCTTACCCTGAGTTTGACCGCTACGGACGATGCACGGCATTTGCAAAACGCTACTCAATGACACTTGGCGAACTGACTGCTATGTTCCCTGAACTTGAGATTGAACTTCTTGGACCTCTACGGTACGAGCAAGATTTAACTCAGCAGGTTGAGATGGTTCGCTATTATGACGAAGACCAATCAATAATCTATCTCCCAGACAAAAATAATCTAGTTCTTTCAAAAGCAAAGAATCCATTGGGCAAGATGATGATTGTTGTGGCACGTAAGCCATCTGTTGATGGTGAGATGCGTGGTCAATTCGATGACATCATTGGTATTCAGTTGCTTCGCAACCGTTTCGCGTTGCTTGCGATGGAGGCAGCAGAGAAATCTGTACAGTCTCCTATCGTTCTACCTAACGATGTACAGAATCTACAACTTGGTGGAGATGCGGTTATCCGTACATCTAACCCACAGGGTGTACGTCGTGTAGAACTTTCTATTCCAGCGGGCGCATTTACCGAGCAGACATTGCTCAACCAAGAAATGCGTGTAGGTGCTCGCTACCCTGAAGGACGTACAGGCAATATCGATGCCTCTATCGTTACTGGTCAGGGCGTACAGGCTCTTATGGGTGCCTTCGATACCCAGGTTAAGTCAGCACAAGCAATCTTTGCGAGCGCTTTGCGCGATGTAATTCAGATTTGCTTTATGGTTGATGAAAAGATTTTCCCTAAAGAAAAGACAATTCGTGGTGTGGACGCAGGTTCACCTTACGAAATTACCTACAGCCCACGCAAAGACATCAAGGGTGACTACTCAGCAGACGTTCGTTATGGAATGCTTGCAGGTCTTAACCCAGCACAAGGTCTTATCTTTATGCTACAGGCTTTAGGTGGAGGACTTATCTCCAAAGATTTAGCAATGCGCGAACTTCCGTTCACAGTTAACGTAACTCAAGAACTTGAAAAGATTGAAATCGAGAATATGCGTACCGCTCTTCTTGGTTCACTTACACAGTACACACAAGCAATTCCAGCAATGGCAACTGAAGGACAAGATGCCTCTGAAGTTGTGCGTAAGGTTGCTGCAGTTATCAAGGCTCGCCAAAAGGGACAGGCGCTTGAGGATGCGATTGAGGAAGTATTCGCTCCTGCGGAACAGGTTCCTCCTGCTGGTGCCGAACAAATGGTTGAGCAACCGTCCCCTGCTCCCGAAGCACTGGCAGGAGGCGCTCTTCCTACCCCTGGAGAACAGCAAGGTGGAGCACCAGACATTATGAGTTTGCTTTCAGGTATATCTGGAGGCGGAGAACCAACAGCAAGCGTAAGAACTATTCGACGACGGTAATCTAGGAGGGGACAATGACAACGATTATCGGTATTGAATATGACAACAAAAGCATATTGGTTGCTGACTCAAGAGTTATAGATGATTCAGGGCGCATATACGCACATAAGGCTATGAAAAAAATAGCATCACGCGGCGCGTTACTAATCGCAGGAGCAGGAGAAGTAGTTCCTTGCGACATAGCACAGAACATCTGGACCCCACCACAGTTTACTCAGAAGGATAAGAAAGACCCGTATCGCTATATGATTGTTAAAGCGATGCCATCACTTCGTAAATGCTTAACTGACAACGGTTATTCATTTGATGATGATAAGAAGGATGGAATGAGATTCCAGTTCTTGATGGCAGTAGGCGGAGAACTCTTTGATATTGACGAAGACTTGTCAGTTATGAAGAGCGAAGATAATATTTATGCGATTGGCTCAGGTGGGGCTTTTGCATTGGGCGCACTTTATGCAGGAGCAGAGCCAATACAGGCAATGGAAATTTCTGCAAAGGTAAGTGCTTATTCTTCACCACCGTTCTATTCAGAAGAACAATACAAGTGAGCAAGTTTAATGCTGCAATAGAAGCAGCAATGCGGATACTTGCTGAAGAACTAGAAGATTCAGAGAGCCAAATCTGTACAGGATGGGTTCTCGTTAGCGAGTGGTCTGACTATGAAGGCACTCGATATTTAATGACAGATGTAAGCGACAATATGAATCCTTGGTTAGCCAAGGGAATGTTATTAAGCGCTGAAGAATACTCATACACACCAGAGGAGAAATAATGGCTAGAGGCGGAATGCGACCAACTGCACCGCAGAATAATCCTGCCAACGTATCAGCCACTGGTGGCAATGGGCAGTCAGGAAAACAAGGTGCCAAATATTACTCAGGTGGCACTTATGGACAAGGACAAGAATTGATGGCGCAGCAACAGGGAGCACCTTTGGCTAAAGCACCATCACCAACAGCACGAGCACCGATGATGGCAAACCTTCCGCCAGTGACACCGATAACGGCTCCGACTCAAAATCCAGAAGAGCCAGTTACAACGGGTATACCTGTGGGACCAGGAGCAGGACCTGAAGCGCTTACGCTACCAAAGAATGAAGATACAGATGTAGACCGTCAGCGTCTAATGAGTTATCTACCAGCCCTTGAAGCAGCAGCACTTAACCCCAACTCCTCACAGGCATTCCGCAATTATGTGAGATTGTTGAGGGCTAATTTACTGTGAGCGACAGAGAAAAAGCGATATTAGCGTATCAAGCAAAGATAACTTCTTCTAACCCTTCTGCATTTGATACTTTAGGTGAGTTCAATAAGTATTACCAAAAGCCAGCAGAAGTATCTTCATACGCTCTTCCTATAGATTTTGCAACTGCTATTCCACAACAGGACCGTGCTGCACTTATCCAGTCGTTCAATCCGACAACACGTAGTTTTAAGTCCGAGTATTATGACGCAAGACTTAAGCAATATATGCCTGCAGTACCAGGCGAGGCTAAAGGTTTCTGGCAGAAGACAAGTGAGACTTTAGAAAAAGGTTACAACCTAGCAGCGCAGGCTGTTGTATTTGGTCTTGGTGTAGCAGATAACAACAACCCTTTATGGAAGGGTCAGTTCGATATAGAGAATATCCGTAAGTCCTGGCAAGAAGCGGGCAAGATTTCTCCAGGTCAGATGATGCTCAACACAATCGCACAAGGAAGTATCGGAGTATTCGATAAGTTTAACCTTGGACTTGGCGACCAGTTCATCAAAGAGAACCTATTGTTTGGTTCTAACAACTTTAATATTTATGATGGCGCTCAGCGCAAGGCTGCATTTGAGGAACAGACCGCAGGTCGTGTAGGTTCTTGGTTCGGAGATGTTGTATCTCGATTTGTTATCGACCCATTCGTATTTGCTGGTAAGGGTGTTCAGGTTTATCGTGCTGGTCGCTATGCTTTCAAGAGCGCAGATGAGTTCGGCAAGATTATCTCTGGCGCAGAAAACCTAACAAAGCGTCAACAAAGACTTAAGGGTACATTCAACGACTTCCTTGACCGTACTGACGGTATGGTTGAACAAGACTTCTTCCGCATCAAGGCTGTTCGTGAGTCATCTAACCCAGGAATTATTGCGAACCTTCTTACTACCGCAAACAAGATTGAAGACAAGGCTGCACGTCACGCTGCCAAGACAAACATTATCCATATGGCAATGGGCGACGAAGATGCCTTCGTTCAGTTGGCTAACCAGTCTGACCTTCTAGCAGCACAAGTTGCGTCACTACGTGACGAAGTGCCACAAATGAAATTCTTGACAGGAAAGCCTGCCGAAGACGGTCAGATGGCTTTCAACTATATGAATGATGGTGCTGAGTATGAGAAGCACTTAGAACTTATCAAAGAGTACGAAGAGGACATTGCTAAGATTCACAAGAATCTAGCGGTCATTGGAACAATGGACCCTAAGAAAGTTCCATTCGTAGACCTTGGTTCTGACATTCGTAGAACATTTGTTAATAGCCAGAACTTTATTGACTTCCGTTCCAACTCTGGAACTATGGTCAGATTCCATACTGGCTTCTTCTACAAGCGCCCTCGTGGCTGGATTGACTATACAGACAACCAGAGCGTACAGACTATCGACAACCAGTTGAGCCGTGTAGTTGGTCTATCTGACAGACAGCGCAGAATCTACGAAACTGAAATCGATATTCTCAGGTCTAAGGTTGATGAGGCTTCTAAGTTAGACCCCAAGAATGGTGCTAATGTAGAAAAACTTAAAGGCTTAAAGCAAGAACTTTCTCGTGCAGAGGCTCGATTCAAGAAGTCAACTTCATTCACAGTAGAGCGCAGAAACGAGTTATTCGCTAAATACGCTGGGGCTGTAGATGCAGATGAGAGAGCCTTTGTTCACGCAGAGATTGAACGTGAACTATTCTCAGTAGTTGCAAAGCAATTTGGCTACAGCGACTTTGAAGTTTCTAAGGCTTATTCCTTATTCGCTAATAAGCGTCAGCAGGGAACTAACCTGATTAAAGAGCGTCTATACTCGGGTGCTATCGACCCTAAGACTGGCGGACCAGTAGGTGCTAAGCCAGTTATGAGCGAAGATGGAATAGCGCACGTATTCTCTGCTCCTATTAATGAAACTCAGTTGGCTAAGCAGATGCCTACACTTGACATTGACACAATGTACAAGGTTCTAAAGCGGGCAACTCGTGCTGAGATGGTTAAGGATGCTACAACTGGAGCACCTGTTCTTTACAACGCTTATAGCAATGCTATGAGAATGAAGAATGCTACTGGTGATTTGGCTGATGCCCTTGACCAGTTCTTAAAGTTCCAGGTTCTAGCCCGTCTAGGCTATCCAGTACGTAACCTAACAGAGGGCAACTTACGCGTATTCAGCGTTCTTGGTGCTTGGACAATGCTTGAGACTGCAGCACAAGGTTCAATGAATAAGATTGCTAACCTACTTAGTGGTGGCAAGTCTAAGAATGCAGCAGATGATGTAATAGAATTAGCAGAGCGAGCCAAACTAGAGGCTAAGAGAAACGAACTTCTTGCTGCTAGAGAACTTGTTGATGACCCAAATCAGATTGATGCTGAGATTAATGAGATTGATAGAATCCTAAGCAAGGCTAAACTCGAGCCTAATGCTCAGTATGGTGTTGGCGAGATTGAAATTTTAGGTCTTAAGTTGCAAGATGCAAAGGGTCTAACCCCTGAGCAGGCTGCATATTACAATGATAAGTTCGTAGCCTCAGCAGGTCAGGTAGTTGATACCAGCCTAAGCCAGGTTAAAGACAGTATCAGTAATTCAATGCAGTTAACTGGAGACTTTGTCCGTGTAAATGGCAGAGATGCCAACTATGCAGAAGCCTATCTACGTGTTGTTAACCGTCAGGTTAAGGGCTCCAAGATTGGGCGCAAGTTCCTTGAGGGCAGCAGCGTAGATGAAGTTGAGATGTGGCTACAAACCTCAGATGAGGGTCGCAGAATACTACGTCCATTCACAAGAATTGGTAAGACTGCTAGAGAATTAGCCGAAGAGAACTTTGAGAATACCCGCCATCTGCTGCCTAGTGAAGATATGCGTCAACTTCTCCTCAAGAGAAACTTTAATGAGGATGATATTGTCAAGTACTTTGGCGATAACGCTGACTCTTACCCATCAGTTAACGGCGCTCAGACAATAGAGGCGCTAGGCGGTAACTACGTTACACAGATGTCCTCTAAAGTGGCTAACGCTTTCTACAAGTGGGCAGGCGAAGTTCCTGAATCTAAACTTGTACGTTCACCTTTGTACGTAAACCTATATCGCAGACGCTTGAATGCTCTTGTAGAACAGGCTGTTGAAACCACAAAGGGCGATATGGTTGACTCTCGTTACCTTCGCAGCCTAGAGAATAAGGCTCGCCAATGGGCTAGAGCCGAAATGCGTAGAACTGTTTACGATGTGGCAGAAAAAACAGATGCTGCATATACACTCAAGTATGTCTTCCCATTCTTCGGAGCATTCTCCGATGTGGCTGAGAAGTGGCTACGTATTGGTCTAAACAACCCAGCAGCCCTACGCAAACTACAGATTGCTTACGAGTCACCTGATAGAAACGGTATGACTGAAGAGCGTGATGGTTTGACCTACATCAATATCCCTGCTGAGTGGGCTAAGCGTATGAGCCTGGGTCTAGTTGATAGACCACTACAGATTCCTAAGGCTTCACTAAACCTTATCTTCCAGGGCGGTGCTTGGTGGAACCCAGGTGCAGGCTGGTTCGCCCAGTTTGCTGCATCAGAGATTGTCTCTCGTTACCCACAATCAGAGAAAACAAAACTTGTATCTGAGATTCTTCCTTATGGAGCACAGGATAGAAGCATCAAGGATTTGGTGATTCAGTCTGCTGCAGCCCGTAAAGCATTTGCTTTGATGAGCGAAGAAGACCCTATGAGAAGCCGTCTAACTGTCCTTGTAATGGCAGAAGAGAACGCTAAGTATGACCAAGGGTTACGCGATACCGCTCCAACCAAGAAGGAAGTCAACGACAAGGTAATGAAAATCCTTGCTCTTGAAGTTGCTACCCGACTTGTTCTACCTTTTGCTACAAATACACGTAGCCCTTATCAGTTCTACATTGATGAGTATCAGAAACTACGTAGAGAAAACCCTGATACTGCAGCAGATATATTCTATGAACGCTATGGCGCAGATTACTTCTACTTCACAACCAGCCTTTCAAAGAATAATACTGGTATTGCAGCGACACTAAGCGCCTATGAGCGCTCAAAGCAACTATCAGATTTAATTGCTGAGAACCCTGAATATGGTTGGTTCCTTGTAGGAGATGCAAATGCTGGTGAGTTCTCGCCTACAATCTATGGCAATCAATTTGAAGACCCAGTAGCACCTGGCTCAACAGTTAGATTCAGAGGAACTAAAGACCCTTATGAGGCTATTGAAGAGACAGAGGCAGGCGTAGGCTGGAAGGAATACCGTAAAGGTATAGCAATCCTTGAGGCTGAACGCATTAACCGAGGTCTTAAGACACTAAGTGCAGCACCAGATTTGATGGCTGCAAAGGCTGAGTTCGTTGAGAATCTATCTAACCAATATCCTGGATGGGGTAAGGCTTATGGAGAGATAGATATTCAGTCAGTCAATAAATTCTTGCGTACCGCTAGCAAGTGGGTCCAAGACCCACGCCTTTCAGGTCGTCAAGATATGCAAACATTTAATGATTATCTTGAGGGACGCAGAATAATTCGTGAAGAATTACAAAAGCGTCAATACAAGTCAATCAATGCTCAGGCTAACGCAGATTTACGTGAGGCTTGGGACATATTTGTTGGCGATTTGTTAGACCAAGATATTACATTTGAACGAATTTACACACGTATTCTTGAAAAAGATGACCTCACGAAAGGCTTCTAATGAGTGCAACAGATACCTTAAAATCTAGAATCAGCGGTGGTGGTACTAGTGGTGGTGTAGGCGGAGATGTATATCTGGGTCAAGAAGAGCGTACTATCAGTGTCCCTAAGCGTCCTAAGACAAAGATTATAGTTGACAAAACAGCCAATCTTGCTGATGCTATTGCTCAGGCTTATACTTGGGATGCCAAGCAAAGAGCGGCATTCGTAGCCAAGGCTAGGTCTTTAGGCTATACAGATACAACTGATTTAACCTCACCTAATCTATGGGCTATGGCAGTTAATGGTGCATCAGAATGGTACAAGAACTCTCAGGGTAAGGTAAAGATTACCCCTGAAGAATATCTTGAGTGGTATGCCAAAAGCAAGAAGTCAGAATACACAGGACCTACCACATCTAAGACTATTACCAACTATGGCGGTGCACAGATTCGTGACTGGATTAACGATGGTCTTATGAAGAAGGCTGGACGTACATTTGAAAGCCTTGATGATGCTGAGCGTAGTCAGTTATACCAGGCAGTAAATGAATATCTACAGAAGTCTGCAATCAGTACAACCCGCAAAGGCGCTAAGGAGGGAACTACTATTACTGAAGTAACCCCTGGTCCGACTATCGCAGGTGTAGAAGAAGTAATCTCTAAGGTTGGCAAAGATGTTCTTGCCCCTGATTTTGAGCGTCAGCAACGTATTAACTTTGCTAGTTGGCTATCACAGAATGCAGCAGGTGCGTAATGGCATTTCCAAATACCGTTATTGATGGTGGTGGAGGTCTCGACGGAGATACCACTGGTCTTAATACAGTCCCAGTAACTGTTGTTGCTGGTGCTGGAACAGAGACTGCTGCTGCTTATGGTATTAGCGAAGCATTGCTTGCAGCATACCCTGAACTTCAGGGTGTATTCGAACTGTTCAAGTCTGGTCAAACTGGTGCAGCCCTTGAGGCTTTGTTCAAGACCAACTATTACAAGAACCTTAGCCCAACAATTAAGGCTAGAGTTAAACTTAAGGCAGAACAACCTGGCGTATATCAAGATACTCTTAGCAAGTATATAGAGAATCAACGCAGACGTTTAGTTCAGGCTGGTATCCGCCTAGATGCTGCAACGTTAACCAGCATTCTTACTACAGGATTTGATAATGGATTTGATGATAACCAGATTGACGCAGCCATTATGGCTAGCGGCAAGGTCGGTCAAATCGGTGGCGAGACTATTGGTAACGTCAATCAGTTGCAGGCTTATGCTCGGGCTTATGGAGTAGGCACTCTATACAACCAAGCGTTCTGGGATAAAACAAGTCAAGACTTGTTTTCTGGTAATACAACTGAAGAAGATATACAGAATGCTATTCGTAATCTATCTGCTAGCACTTATCCAGCATTTGCCCAGGGAATCCTTTCTGGTCAATCTATGGAAGTACAGGGCTCATATGTAACTCAAACCCTAAGCAGCGTACTTGAGCGACAAATAACTCTAGATAGCCCTGAGGCAAAGAAGTTTTTACAATGGATTGACCCAGCAACAGGTAAGCCTGGTCTTGCTCCACAGTGGTATGTGGAAAAAGAAGGCAAGAAACTTCCTGGCTGGGACCTAACTGACAACGCACGAAACACAGTCGATTCTCTATCACTTAGAGTTCTACGAGATATGGGGCTAGCATAATGCTTTTCAACTTTGGCTTACAGCAGATTGATGGTTTCGGTGATTTCGATGTTGCAGGATTTGAAAAAGAACTAGCAGCACTCGCTAGCGTTGCTACTGCAGCAGCCGTTAACTCTACTGCCGTAGTTGATTCTCCTAAAAATACCGCACCTCAAACTACTGCTGTTCAGGCTGTCGTAAATCAGGTAGTACAGGCTGTAGCCCCAGTTATTGCTCCAAGTGTTCCCGCAACAGTTGTATCAAAACTAGAACCAATCGTTACTGATGCTGTTGTAACAAACCCTAAGGTTGTATCCTCTGGTGCAGGCGTAACAGTACCTGCTGCTGCAACAACTCAGATTGCCAACACAATCTCAAAGACATTTAAGTCTGATGCTGAAAAGGATAGAGAGTTATCCAATGCTATTAAGACTGCAGTTCCTCAGCCAGGAACTACTCCTACAACTACAGCCCAGCCTGCAGCGGTAACTCAGCCAGGAACTACAGCAACTACAACTGCTAAGCCTGATGCTGTAAACCTACCTTTTGATACAACCAAACCTGCTACATCAGCGACTATGCCCTTCGACACTACGAAGCCAGCAACCACAGTTAATCTTTCTACCACTACTGCAACTTCTACAGCAGCAGCAAATGTACAGACTGCTCAGAAATTTACTGGTCGTGGAATCGATAGAGACCCATTAAAGGTTGATGGTAAAGCATTTACAGGAAAACGTAATGGCATTGAATACAAAGATGGCGTAGCCGTAAATGCTACTCGTGCTGACATTCTTGAGGCTGATAGATTGGCTGCTACTGCAGCAGAGGTTGCAAAACGAGGAGCAACTAATCCTTTATATAATCCAGAAGTTAGACCAGAAGGCAATATAGACAAAGGTTATATTGTTTATTACTCTTGGGTTGGTGGGGCTACATCAGGCGAGTGGAGACAATATCGTGCTCCAATAACTCCAGAAAATATGGAGAAGTATGGCTCACGTGTATTTGGAGGTAACACTCAAGCAGAAGGTGCTTCTGCTGTAGGTGCTACAGCACTCGACACTCAACCAATGCCAGTTTATGACAGATTTGGAAACATAACTGGCTACACACTTGGTGGTAAAACATTTACTTCTGGTGGATTTACTAATGCAACCACTGGTGGTACTACTGGTGGAACCACTACAGGCACTACAACTGGTGGAGCCACAACGGGAGTAACTACAGGAGGTACAACTACTGGAACCACTACGGGTAGCACCACAACTGGTGCAACAACTGGTGGATTTACTGGTGGTACAACAGGCGGATTCACTGGTGCAACAACTGGTGGAACAGGTGGTCTAGGTGGAACTGGAACAGGTTCAACTACCACTGCAGTAACTACAACTCCAGTAACCTCTGTTACCTCGCCAACTACCAATATGGGTAGAGAGTCAATCATTAAGACTCTACAAGATAGATTTGCTAAGTATGGCTTAGGTAGTCTTGCTAATAAAATTCGTGACCTTGCTATCGAAGGTGCGACTGAGGCAACAATTACTTTGCAACTACAAGAGACTCCTGAGTACATTCAGCGATTTGGTGCAAACCAATCCCGTATCAAGGCAGGACTTACAGTTCTTACCCCAGCAGAGTATCTCAATCTCGAAGACGGATACCGTCAGGTGCTACGCGCTTATGGCTTAAGACAATTTGATAATGACGCTTATGTACAGCAGTTCATTGCTAACGATATGTCACCTGCAGAACTTTCTAACCGAGTAGTCACAGCAGTACAGCGAGTCCAGAATGCTGACCCTGCTGTTACTAGACAACTTCGTGACTTCTATGGTATTGGAACCAATGACCTTGTGGCTTATGTACTTGACCCACAACAGCAGTTCCAGAGAATCGAACGTCAAGTTGCAGCAGCAGAGATTGGTGCAGCAGCAAGACTACAGGGCTTTGAGACTGGTGCAGCAGTTGCAGAACAACTTGCAGCACAAGGTGTCACACAAGCAGAGGCTCGCAGAGGTTACTCAACTATTGCAGACATTCTTCCTACTGCAGAGAAACTCAGCCAGATTTACTCTGGTGTAGAACAAGGATACGGCTTAGCAGAAGCAGAGCAAGAAGTATTCAATTCTTTAGCAGATGCGCAACGTCGACGTACTCGACTAAGCCAGAGAGAACTAGCACAGTTCAGCGGAACCTCTGGCGTATCCCGTGTTGGCTTAACACAAGCAAGAACGGGTCAATTCTAGAATCCTTAGCGGGCCGACCAGCACCGCTAGGCGTATAAGACTGGTAGTGAGAGCCAGCCTATTTCCCCGAATAGATACTGAGGCTCACGACTAACAATAGATAGAAGGGTGGAGGTTGCTATGAGCAACAATTACTGGGACGACGAAGACGATGACCTAGATAACGATTCACAACTCGATGGCGGTGACTTAGTAAAGAAGTTACGCAAGGCTAAGCGAGCAGATGAGAAGCGTATCAAGGAACTTACAGAGCAACTTGAGACATTTACCAAGGCGCAGCGTGAGCAAACCGTCCGTCAGGTACTGGAAAAGAAAGGCGTAAACGCTAAGGCTGCACGTCTTATTATGAAAGACTTGGAAGACATTAACGAGGAGTCAGTTTCAACCTGGCTCGAAGATAATGGCGACCTCTTTGGACTTAAGACATCAGACGATTCAGAAAGCAAAGCAGACATTGCGGCACTCCGCCAGCAAGATGCTTTCACCTCTCGTGCAGTTACGCCAGACAAAGCAGAAGACTTTGAGATGAAAATACAGAACGCAAGTTCTGCAGATGAAATCTTATCACTGCTTCGTCAGCAAGGTTAATCAAATCCGTTCATAGTCAAGGAGACTAAAACTAATGTCAAACGCCTATACAGATACATCGAGCGGTTCGCTCGGTGGAACAGTTGGTGGCGCAGGTCTCGTACAGAAGGCATATGACCGCCTTCTCGAGTTCGCTCTCCGTTCAGAACCTCTAATCCGTTCTGTAGCAGATAAGCGCCCTGCACGTCAAGCATTCCCAGGTTCAACAGTTGTTCTACAACGCTATGTTGACCTAGACCAGGCAACTGGAACTCTGACTGAAACAACAGACCCAGATGCAGTTGCACTAACAACACCTACTTCAGTAACCATTACTCTTAACGAGTACGGTAATGCAGTACTAGTAACCCGCGCACTTGAGTTGTTCTCACTTGCAGACGTAGACCCAGCGATTGCAAACATCATTGCTTACAACCTCGCTGATTCTATCGACGCAGTTGCAATGACAACCCTACGCTCTGGTACAAACAACATCTTCGCAGGAGACGCAACTTCAGTTGCTACTGTAGATGCAGCAGATACAATCGACTCAGCAGACATCCGCAAGGTTGTTGCTCGCCTACGTTCAAACAAGGCAAAGGCACGTCGCGGAAGCGATTACTGGGTTGGTATCCACCCAGAAGTTTCACACGACCTACGTGCAGAGTCAGGAAACCTCGGCTGGAACTACGTCCACGCACAAACAGCACCTGCTGTTAACAACATCTGGGCTGGAGAAATCGGAACATACGAAGGTGCATTCTTCGTTGAGTCTCCACGTCTATACAATGCTAAGTCAGGTGCAGACCAGACCGCTCTTGCTACAACCGCTGTAACCGTTGCAGGTACTTCAGCAGGCTTCACCTTCGGTGTTGCTTCTTCTTCCGTCATTGCTTCTCGTGCAGAGGTTGGCGACAAGATTGCTGGAACTGGTATCGCTTCAGGTGCAAAGATTACTGCAATCGCAACATCTGGTTCAACCACAACCATTACTGTAGACGTAGCAAATACTGCTGCTGTTACCGCTACAACAACTGTAACTGTAACTCCAGTAACACGTGTATTCAATACAATCGCTTGCGGTGCTCAGGCTATGGCAGAAGCCGTTGCTGAAGAGCCACACGTAGTCATCGGTAACGTAACTGATAAGTTGATGCGCTTCCGCCCAATGGGCTGGTACGGCGTACTTGGCTTCGCAGTTTACCGTGACGAAGCGTTGTATCGCATCACTTCAGGTTCCTCAATCGCTGCTAAGTAGTTGATTGACTGTCGGGCAGGAGCAATCCTGCCTGATGGTGAGTTCACTAGGAGGACTTATGACTGAATGGAGATTTACTCCACCTACGGTGGACGAAGGGTTCACAGGAGTTCAAAGACTCTTTGAGTTCTACACTCTTGCACGAGGCATAACAATCGTGATGAATCCAAATACAGGGACATATCAACAGATACGTTATCCATTAGATGAGAGCCTGCCTACTTATCCACAAGTATATCGTGGTGGCTATAAGTATGTAGTTGATGATGCAACTCGTGAAGCGCTTATCAACGGTAACGTCGGAGTGACAACGGAGAACTTTACAGAACTATGAAGCATTGGGAGCACCATCCCGAGCCTGTCGAGGACTGCTTTGGTTGCAAGGCATTAACTCTGCAAATGAATACTGGGGATGCAAACAGCAACAAGATGATGCCTAACAAGGCATTTAATAAAGAATTGGATGCCTACAAAGAGGCTAGAGCCCAAGGCATTCAACCTTCTGGAACTTCTATGAAGAAGATTCAGGAGGCGGTAAAAGCAAGCGAGACATTGGGGCGGGCATATAACGCCGAGAAGATGCCTCCAGCACAACACATCAATAAAAAATCAGCAGAGGTAATGAAAGAACTAGGAGTATAGATATGCCAATGGTAGACGGAAAGAAGTTCCCTTACACCGCTAAGGGTAAGAAGATGGCAAAGATGGCAGCAAAGAAGTCTGCAGCCAAGAAGGCTATGCCTAAGAAAATGGGCAAGAAGAAGTAATGTCAGCCAAGAAGAAAAGAATGGAAGAGGAAAAGCCAAAGGCAGGCAAGACCCGCATTGGCAACCTCGCTAATCCAAACCCAGGCTTTGCAGCACAGGGTAATCAAGGCGCTACCTTCGATAAGATTATGAAGCAGAAATATCCTTGGTGGAAATAATGAAGAAGACAGCAAAGCAGAAAAAAGTCTCTAAGATAATGAAAGAGTTCAAGGCTGGAACACTTCATTCAGGTAAGGACCCAAAGGGTCCAAAGAAGGCACCTGTAGTAAAGAATCGCAAGCAGGCTGTTGCGATTGCTTTATCTTCAGCAGGAATGTCAAAGAAGAAAAAGAAGAAGTAATGTCATCGGGCAAAGGCAAGGCGCATCACGGGTTTAACCCAATCCAGATTAAAAATGGATATGTGGTGCGTCTTCGCAAAGATGGCAGAGTTCAATCGGTACTAGGAAAGTATGGGGAATATGGCAGAAAAGAGAGACCCAAGGCTTAAGAGAGCAGGCGTATCTGGCTTCAATAAGCCTAAGCGTACTCCTAATCATCCGACTAAGTCACACGTGGTTGTGGCTAAAGAAGGGGACAACGTAAAGACGATTCGCTTTGGACAACAGGGTGTGACTGGCGATAAGAAGCCAACAGCACGTCAGAAGTCATTCAAGGCTCGTCACAAGAAAAACATTGCAAAAGGCAAGATGAGTGCAGCCTACTGGGCAGATAAGGTGAAGTGGTGAAGAAAGCATTCTGGGATAAGAAGAACCCTAAGAAGACTTCTAAGAAACTAACTCCTGCCCAAAAGGCAGCAGCAAAGAAGCGGGCTAAGGCAGCGGGACGACCTTACCCTAACTTGGTAGACAACGCAGCAGTAGCCAAGAAGAAAGGCAAGTAATGGCAACAGGCACAGCAGGTAGTTCATTCACAAGCGAACTGAATCGCTTGGCTAATGGCGGGACATATCCAGCATTAACAGCATATCAAGCACCGACTGCTGCTGCCAATGACTATGCAGGCACAACAGGTTTGGCTTTGATTGCTGCTCTCAATAAGGCTGCTGATGCCAATCGTCAGCCTAATGATTACAAAGCCCTTGGCGGTATCTGCAACGAACTTGCTGGGACAACCGACCTTTCTCCAACTGATGCCTTAAGGAGCATAAACCTGTGACAGTTACATTAAGCCAAATGATTGATGAGGTTCTTGTAAACCTCTCAGGATATACCTATCAGCAGGACCGCTCTACATATATAACATCTGCGGTGACGACACTAACTTCCCCTTCGTCAGCGCCTTTGATTCTATCCCTTGCTTCTACCGATAACGTAGGTAAAGGAATCATTGAGATTGATGAAGAGTTGATGTGGGTAGATACCTTTGACCGTGTAGGTAATACAGCCACCGTAGCGCCATATGGACGTGGCTATCTAGGTACCACAGCCTCTACTCACGCTGTTGATACCAAGGTGACTATCTCTCCAATCTTCCCACGTTATGTGGTTAAGAATGCGATTAATGATACTATTCGTGCTGTAGGCACACAACTTATGGCAGTCAAGCAAACCTCATTTACCTTTAATGCTGCTGTCAATACTTATGATTTTGATAACCTAAACATTGATAACATCCTTACAATAATGTGGCAAGATACTGGACCAACAAAAGAATGGATTCGTGTCAAGCGTTTTGACTTTGACCCATTGGCAGATACTGCTACCTGGGGTAGCGGAAGCCAGACAGTAACCATCGGAGATTACATCACCCCTGGTCGTACTGTAAAAGTTATGTACGTTACCCAGCCTTCAGCCCTTACAAGTGGTTCAGATGTATTTGAAACAGTAACAGGATTCCCATCATCAGCCAAGGATGTAATCATCCTAGGTGCTGCATATCGTCTGCTTGCTTACCTTGACCCTGCTCGCGCTTCTCAGATTAGCCCACAGGCTGATGAGATTGACGCTAAGAGAGCATTCGGTTCAGCCAACTCCGCAGCACGTCAACTCTTTGCATTATTCCAGCAGCGTCTTCGTGAGGAGATTTCTGCACAACAAGGTCAATATCCACCACGAGTTCACTACACCCGATAGGAACATAAATGACAACTCGCCAATACTCCTCGCGCTCACAGCAAACCACTCTAACGGGTGCCATTACATCTGGTGCTACTTCTATGACAGTAGTATCTGGCACAGCACTTCTTGGTGGTGTAACAATTCCAGCAGGCCGTACCTTTACACTGGTACTAGACCCAGATACTGCTGTTGAAGAAATTGTAGATGCAACTGCGGTATCCACTAACACCTTTACTATTACCCGTGCAATAGATGGTTCTTCGGCGCAAGAACACTCAGCGGGTGCTGTCGTAAGACATATGGCTATTGGTCGCGACTATCGTGATGCTAACCTACACACACAAGCCAGTGCTTCTTATAATGATGGTAGCGGTAATGCTCAGTCCCTGCACGGTATTGCAGCGGGTGAAGGCGATGTGGTAGGTACAGCCAAGACACAGACGCTGACTAACAAGACACTTACCAGCCCTACAATTTCTAACCCTACCTTTACTGGTACTCCTAGTGCTGAAGCCAGCATTATCTTTGAAGGCTCTACAGCAGATGCTCACGAGACTACCCTGACTGTAGTTGACCCAACACAGGACAACACAATCACCCTACCTAACACAACAGGTACAGTAGTCATTGC
>JACCDP011253008.1_pt1 | contig 23268 bp, 25 predicted proteins | sample 7445841 | NCBI WGS metagenome assembly JACCDP01 (sample SAMN15323441, study PRJNA562643) | freshwater metagenome | isolation source: river surface water | place: USA:Blue River Watershed | collected 2017-08-17
TCCCAGTTCCAATGGCTTACTTCTCATTCGGCGGTTGGAAGAATTCATTGTTCGGCGATACCCACGCTCATGGCACTGAAGGAGTTCACTTCTTCACACGTGGCAAAGTAGTTACAAGTCGCTGGTTAGATCCAAGCCATGGCGGCATTAACTTAGGTTTCCCTCAAAACAGCTAAATTAAAATGCAATTAATTCGACTAGAAGAGCACCATCTTCCAGAATTCTTGGCTGCAATCAAATTGGTTATGAAGGATCAAGATCTGATGCACATGGACTTAGACAAGCTTCATGAAGAAGCCGTTTCTGATCCAGCGCGCTTCATTCGCGAACAAGATGATCCACAAGGTTTAGGCGCAGATATCGAAATGCCGGATGGAACATTTGTTAAACGCTTGCCAAGCGTTGTTAGACATATGTGGGACGGCGAAATTTGTGGCCGCATAGGATTTCGTTGGAGCCCTGGAACAAATGATTTGCCACCAACTTGTCTAGGACATATCGGTTATTGGATCTTGCCCCACAAACGAGGAAAGGGCTACGCCACTAAAGCCTTGGGTTTGATGTTGGAAGAGGCTCGTTTGCAGAAACTTGATTACGTTGAACTAACAACAGATCCAGATAACTTTGCATCTCAAGCCGTAATCAAGGCCAATGGGGGGGTCTTCATAGAACAGAAACCGATTCCGCCACAACATGGCACCGGAGACTTAACTTATTGGAGAATTAAGCTCTAACTAAAAATCGTAAAGCGCTAAGAAGAGTGCAATTGAAAGCATGATTACCGCGATAAGTGAATCAAGAATCTTCCAGAAAATCGGCCTCGACATGAACCGAGATGCTGATTTGGCCCCAAAACCAATTGAAGTGAACCAGAGAAAACTTGCGAAAATCGCACCTGTTACGAAAAACCATTTATCTGAACCAAATTGATTCGAGATGCTGCCAAGTAAAATAACCGTATCCAAATAAACGTGTGGATTTAAAAAGGTTAATCCAAGAACCGTAAGAATGACGCTCTTCTTATCAGCAGAAGCCTCTCCTGCGGAGTTCAAAACTTCTTTCTTAAATGCAGATCTTGCCGACTTAAAGGCAAACCACAGAAGATAAGCGACGCCGAACCATCGAACAAATTCCAATATGTTTTTGTTTGCCTTGATTAAAGCCCCAAGACCACTTGCACCTAGGGCTATAAGTAGCGCATCTGAAAAAGCGCAGATCAAAACTGTTAATAAAACAAATTTCTTTGTTAACCCTTGGCGAATCACAAAAGCATTTTGAGCACCAATAGCAATTATCAATGAGAAGCCGGCTAAGAGGCCTGGAATAATTGCGAACACCTGTTAAGGATACTTGGGATTAATGAATTTTAGTTACATCTTCGAATTCAGGTGAATTTAACCTACAAATGCGCGCGCTATGTAGATTAAAGATATTTAGCAATTGCCCTATATTCGCTCCAAACAGATAATCAAACTAATTGGAGAATAGATGAAGAAGCTTGTCGCACTAATTGCAATCTGCGGAATGTTCGTGCCAATGTCTGGAGCAACTGCAGCTACGAAAATTAAAGTAACTCCGCAGTTCAAAGTGTCCAAGAAGAACCCTGTCGTTACATTCAAGGTCTCTGGATTGCCAAAAGAGAATGGCATTTATATTTCCCAGTGCATGGCACCATCAAAAGACGCTGGAGCTGCCAAGGCATGTAATCCTGCGGCCTACTCAAAACTCTGGATTTCAGATGTTGCGGCTGATCAAGCCATGGGAGCAAAATCAAGCCAATCCAAGCTAACACTTAAAGTTGATAAGTATTTCAAGAATGGGGATTGCATCCACACTACTTGCGTCTTTCTAGTAACTAATGATCACAATGCTGCTACTGATCGCAGTGAAGATCAAGCAATAAAATTCAAATTCGGAGGAATAAATCTCTTCTAACAATTAAACTACTTAAGAAGCGCTCGAAGTCCAGAAATTGCGTATCTCTGTGCATACTCGATTTCGAGCGCTGCTTCATTTCCAGATTCGATTCGAACAGACGCAACGTCGATTGTTGCTTGAACATGGGCGAGTCCCAATTTCACATCAGGTAAACCAATTTCGCTCAGTGGCTTGATTATCGTGCCCATCAAATCTCGGTGGCCTTGTGCAATATCTGACTTACGATAAGTCGGGGTAGTGACTGTGTTCAAACTTTTAACAAGTAAATGTCGGCCATCAACTACATATTGCAGGGCTTCTTCAATCCATAGTTTGATGTATTCAAAAGGATCCTCAACGTTATCAACGGCCTTCAATAAACGTTTGTTGTAATAGGCCATTTCTTCCATTACAAGGTCTGCAATCAAATCAGCGGACGATGCGAAGTATTCGTATATTGAAGATCGGGCCAAGCCGGCACGTTTTGCTACCGCAGACACAGTTACAGAATCGACTCCATCTTCCATGGCAAGATTAAGTGCGGCATCCATCAACTGACGTTGGCGCATCTGGCGTTGCTCGCGAATAGTCGCTTCTTGAATTCTTGGAGACATGGTTGAACTCTACTTCAGTAGTAGTCCTGGATTCACTCCGAGTCCCATCGAGGCATCGAGAACTGCGCCATGCAATAACTTTCCGGCATCAGTTGTAAGGAAATATCCGAGTTCAGCAATCTCTCGGGGATCTATCAAACGGAATTTAGGAAGTGAAGCAATAACTTTTTTCTGCTCTTCATCATTCAAATGGTTAAGCGTGCTTGCTTGGAACATTGGCGTATTGGTTGCACCTGGACAGATAGTGAAAACATCAACGCCGGTCTGAGCAAGATCTGCGCCCAAAGTTCTTCCCAAAAATGCAATAGCAGCCTTGCTCATGCCATCTGCATAGTTGAATCCAGGAAATTGAGTAACCCCGCCACCAACAGATGAGAGCAAAATAATCTTTCCGTTTCCTCTTTCCAGCATCTTTGGTAGCAAGAGATTGTTAAGCCAAAGAGTTCCAATCGCATTTACTTTTATCAGCGCTTCTGCTTGACCTTGGGGAGTATTGGAAACTTTTTCAACTGTCTTTGAACCGAGGCCAGCATTGTGAATCAAGACATCAGGGGTCGAAGGAAGCGCGGATGCAAGAGACTCGATAGACGCATAGTCGGCAAGATCTAGTTTGAATCCAGTAACCGATCCCTTTGGATATGAATCGGCTACTTCTGCAGGTTTTTCGCTATGAGAAAAATAGGTGAACCAAACTTCGAAACCGTTCTTAGCGAATACATCTACAAATTCGCGACCGATGCCGCTGGTCCCGCCAGTAACTAAAACTTTCTTAAGCATGTGGACCCTCTTTCAATTCATGCAAGCATAACGCTAACTATTGAATACTTTGAGAACCCGCTAAAACCTCGCAAGCCGAACGTAAATCCCGATTCCGTCCGAACCGATGACTTCAAATTTGTGTCCTTCATAGATTAGAGATTCTCCAACCCCCAACAACTTTTCTTTGGAATCCCTACTCACCCTGAAGGGTCCGGCGCCATGTTTACGGCTCGTATCTAAGTCATAAACTAATAATCCCGAGTGTTGATACTTTGATGCGCACCCCAAGGTTCCACCTCTTTGACAAATATCATATTTCTTCAAGACAGATTTATCCGTGTTCGTCCGATATTCGGCAAGAACTACTTTGGAAGAATTCACCTTGATGACAATGAGTTTTTTCCCTGAAGGTGATTGGAAAGGTTCTATATATAAGGTTCGCGGTTCGGTTGAACTTGTCACACAATTAACTTCACTATCCTTGAGCCAGCCGATGTGCCACTTCTGCCATAAGAAGAATTCGCCGCCGCCGATCATTACATCCCAACCATTACCGGGTTGTTCAGTCTTTCCTGAGGATGAATAGTTCGCAAAGATGTATAGATCTTCAAATGAGTACATAGCGTGCCCGATTCCGTGGGTGAAACCGTTTACTCCAATACTGTCTATATGACTGCCAATTCCATAAACTCTTGCGCTAGGAATAACACCATTCTGTAACTTCAACTGGAAGTCTTTGTCATAAAAAGAATTACTAGTGACAGAATATTTTCCTTCAGGAAATAGAAACATAATCGCATCAGTCATCGCTGCACCCTTTGGCCCGGCACGATCAAGCAAATATTGTGCAACTTGCTGCGAGGTCATCGAAGCCCACAGGTTCTCGTAAAAGCTAACAGTTTCAGGTAAAGCAATCCAGTTATCTTTTTCGGGAACATTAAAGTTAAAATCAACTCTTCCATATGAATTAAACTCGTAAAAGCCTTCGGCCTCGCGAGCAGTCTTCACTGCTGATTGATACAACTGATCAGGCATCGGCCGATCCTTGAAAGAAACCGGGAACCACGAAAGATCGATTTTGGTTTTCCCTGCCAATGAATAAGGTGGCGTTGTGAATGCTGAAGAAACATAAAGGCTTGAATCGTTTGGATAAGTCGCGTCCGCAATCTTGCATTCGCTCAGGTTTTCCAGTAAATCAACAGGAGTTAAGACGGGACATTTATTTGATTTTGGTTCGCAGTCCTTAGCTAATCCATAGACAAAAGTAGGTTCAGATTCCAAGTGATCGCCACTGGCTGCGTCGTAGACAACGCTCGGCTTGGAATTCGAATTATTTCCACTGTCACCAGAGTTTCCCTGCTGTTTATCGGCTTGCGGCTTTCTTTGAATATCAACTGATCGATTTTGGTCGACCCAAAAAGATTTACCGGATGTCGCCCTTATATATATTTTGTATTTGCCTGCTCTGGTGTTTTCTGGAATGTCAAAAATTAAGGTCCATTTGCCATTTCTGAGAGAACCAGATTTCAGTTTAGAGAAGCCTGAAATTCTTTCTTTTGCCGGACCCTGTAAAAAAGTCGTTATTCGAATATTTCGTGGGGCACTTAGACCCAATTCAATTTCGTATGGCGACCCAGCTACAACACTCGGATAGAGTCCGATGTTCGCAAGGTTGATTTGTGCGTTTGCGGGGGTTGGGCTAAGGACTGTCGCGAAAAGCACTGAAATCAATAGGATGTGGAGTTTTCTCATCCCCAAAAGTTTCATGCCAAATTTTAAGGGCGGACACGCGTATATACAACCCGAAAAAGCATTCTTTGCTTTCCAAGGAGCGTATTTTATTGTTTTACCATGTCATCGATAAATAAAGACTTGACCGAATGTGTCAAAATATACTTGTGAATCATAGTTCCAGAAGTAGATCTTCAAAATTGTTAGCCGTGATTACTTCAATTCTTCTTGTTGCTAGTCTTCCAGATGCCGCAGTAGCCAATGAAAAGAAAGTGGGTAAATCCTGCAATAAAATTGGTGAGCGGATTAATTTCAAGGAAAGTTATCTCGAATGCCGCTGGAAATCACAAGGCGAGAAAGTCTATTTCTCGCTCACCAAAAAAGTTGACGACTTAATTCCATCTACAAGTCCGGAACCATATACAAATTGTCGGCTACCTGAAGCAATCAAAAATCGCTTGGATGGCTGGAACTCTTATGTGTCGATTGCCTACCCGGTCGTAAAATCCACCTTAGATCCATTGGGATCTAACACTTACTTGTTTATTCCAATTGATTTTAAGGATGCCGTCGGAGTTGGATCGCCTGAAAAAATGCTTAGAACTGAAGTCAAAAAAATCTATGAATGGCTTGATTGGTATTCGAATGGAAAAGCGTCAATACAAATCGATTATCCAAAGACCTGGTTACGATCCTCAAAACTAGCTTCCGACTTAACAACTTGGCCAGATCTAGCCAAACCAATCAGCCCGGGAGATAAGTTGTCCGGAATTAGTTTAGTTGAAGCGTTGCTCGCGGATGTTGAACAAACTTATGATCTGACTAAATATCAAGGTGTCTATTTTTTGCCATCTCTGGCTGCGAAAAGTTTGGAACATGGAGTCTTTTTAAATAACACATTTAATACTCCAAAGGGCTCCTTTACTGGCGGAGGTTACGTATATGGCAACTCCGCTTTTGAGCGGGAAGAATTTGTTTGGGCTTTTATCATTCATGATTTCTTGCATAGCTTTGGACTCGCCCTACATGCCCCAGGTCAGGAATTGCCGTTCGGAATTCAAGATACAACTTTTGGTGGGTTGGGAATTAATGAGTGGGACACTATGAGTTTAGGATGGACGAATGATGGCGACGTTTATTGTGTAAGTAAAGAGAACCTAAAGACTGCCGAAATTCAGCTTGTTCCAATTGAAAGAGAGCAAAAAGGAACGCAATCAATCATGATTAAGTTGTCGGATACCCAAGTGCTGGTAATCGAATCTCACCGCAGAGATAAATGGGGAATGAAGTTTCTGCCTGGATTTTATGGTGTATCAACTTATCTAGTTGATACAAGCGTGCAAAACGATCCGACCAAACCTGCATCAAAGTCAACAAGATTCGCGAACTACATTAAGAATACTCAAACGAATAAGGGCCGGCTTGTTAACCGTAGATATTGGCAAGAGACAGACGCTAAAGGAAATAGAAAATCTGGCTGGGTAACCCAACCAACTTGGGATATGGATTACATCTTGTTTGAGAACGAATCACTAGTTACAAACGGCGTAAAAATAACACTCAAAAAATCTGGACACAACGATATCGTCAGGATTGAGAGAACAAAATAAGGTTCAAATTGAGCTTTTATAAGAGTGGCAATCGAATTCTACGTGAACTCGGAGCGACAACAGTTAGATGATACCCAATGCTTGTTACGTTGATTTATACATATGCTGTGGGAGCTTGGAAAATCATTTCTAAACGCAATGGGCAAAGAAGTAGTCTAGAGATTCACAACTGAGGAGTTAGCAGCTAATTCGTTCTTTTCGGTTTGAACAAAACTTCATCAGCACCGATCCGGTGAGCCTTAAAAGAATTCACAGGTGAATCACTTGGGTATCCGATTGCCATTCCGCAAAGAAGCCGGTAGTCCTTTGGAATCTCAAATTCTTTTCTGACTACGTCATCCCAGATATTGACTGCACCTTGGGCGCAAGTTCCTAGACCGTGACCGTGTGCCGATAGCATCAAGTTCTCCATCATCAATCCTGCATCTGATGCTGCATAGACATGAAGACTTTTGTGAATATAGATAAACATTTCAACTGGCGCACCAAAGAACGAATAGTTCTTGCCCCATTGCTTGTCTCTGGCATCGCGATCGCCTCGCTTTACGCCAAACAGTTCATAGAGTTCCTTACCAACCCTCTGGGCTCTTGGTCGAAGCTCTGCCACATATGGTTTAACAATTGTTCGGTTGCTAGTCGGCAATCCATAGCGTGAATAGATAAGGCGCAACTTATTCTTCAAGCCCTTGCGCATGATTCTTGAAAGCACATTCCAGCGTGAAAGAAATTCGCCACTAATTCGATTCCTTACTTCACCGGTAGCCACTGCAATTTTGAATGGTCTTGTGTTTGACCAGCTTGGCGCCGTTAGAGCATCAGTCAGAATCTGATCAATTATTTCCTGTGGAACGGGAGTGGGAAGAAAGTCGCGAGTCGACCTGCGAGAAGCTAGAAAATTAGAGACCCATGCTGCATCGCGATTGTTTGAATCTGAACTCATTCTGGAATCTTACAACAGCGTTATTTCCGTGAACCATATTTCTACTAACCACTGATTAATTTAAATGTTATTTTCAGCCTGGTTCGATAGCAGATATCAAATTCTTAGGCTGAAAAAGTAGCCTGAACTATGGTGCAAATATCAAAGATAAACCTAGTATGGTCCCATGAAATCTAGAACTTTGCCCGTGGTGATGGTTATGGCTCTTCTTTTGACTGGTTGCAGTAGTAGTTCCACCGAAGAAAGTTCAACAACAGTTTCTGCACCTGCGCCCGCGCCAAGTTGTTCAAATAGGGAATTTTTGGATCAGTTAACGCTGAAGAAAATAAATAAAAATCCTTTCGAGTTCAAGGGAACATGTGGTTTTCTAGATATACAAGTCCTGGAGATTTTTCCGCCAGACAAGTCCCTCACTGATAAGGGGTTTCCATCTAGTTGCGCGATCGCTGCCTCATACACCTATCCAGAGAGTTCGTATCCGCTAGATTGGGCTTTTGATGGAATCTTTTTCTTCTCCAATTGCGCGGTTCTCGACGAGGTATACGATGGGGATGTTTACAAGGTGTTATCCGTTGTTGACGGTACAAATACGCAAAGCAATGGTGACAGAATCGCACAGTTCGTTGTTGTCGAAACACGGGTGTATGAAAACTTTGGCGACCGATTGATTGGTTAAGCTAACCGAAGTTGGATCAAACTATGATTCTCCAAAGAGAAACCTCTAATAGTAAACGTGGACCGTACTGGGATCGAACCAGTGACCCCCACAATGTCAATGTGGTGCTCTACCGCTGAGCCAACGATCCTTAAGTAACCTTAAGATGCGGAATATTACCCAACTTCTATTTCATGCGCGACCGAAGTCGTCCTCCAAGCGCTCAATATCATCTTCTCCAAAGTAGCTTCCAGTCTGAACTTCGATAAAGATGATTTCGTCTTTGCCCGTATTTGCCAGGCGGTGTAGAACTCCGATTTCGAATTCGACTGTATCACCAGGCTTTACCTGAGAAATTGTGCCATCGATTGTTACTTCACCAGTGCCTTGAACAATGAACCAGTGTTCAGCGCGATGCTTATGTCGTTGATATGAAAGTCTGGAGCCTGGTTTCATCCAGATGCATTTAACTTTGTGTGTTGCAGATTCTTGAAGAACTTCATAACGACCCCAAGGTCGTTCTGATTTCTCTAACCCACTCATTGAGATTCCTTACTTGTAAGAAGATCCATAATTTAAGTTAGTTAATTATGGAGGTCGGAACGGGATTTGAACCCGTGTAGCAGGATTTGCAGTCCTGAGCCTCGCCTCTCGGCCATCCGACCATCTTTTCCTGCAGCTTTCCTCACGCGTGGTGCACCAGAGCGGACGACCGGGTTCGAACCGGCGACCTGAACCTTGGCAAGGTTCCGCGCTACCAACTGCGCTACGTCCGCATTCTTACATTCAACATTTCTGCAGAATCAAGAGGGCAAATCTAGCGCACCAAACGGGCAAGCGCCAAAGCGAGACGATTCTGTTCCGGTCATCTAGCGTTAGGGCGTGGATTTGAACCGACCTTTCTTCTGGATGAATGGGGTTCTGGCCACCGATTTAATCGAAGTAACCAGCGATCCGGATTCGCTAAATGACGGTGGGTTCTGGGCGGTATCAACAACCTTCGAGGGTAAATATTTATTTGCAAAGTTCGCGACAGTTACGCGAGGTGCAAGCTTTCCGCAGACCGGGGAGTGGAACGGTCTTTCCGAAGTTTGGCAGAGTTCAATGCTGCAGCCGGAATTTGAAGATTATGTAAACAACATTCGTGAGCAAATTAAATTAGGGAATGTCTATCAGGTAAATGCTTGCCGGATCCTTTCAACGAAAATTTCGAAAGAGATATCAATAGCGCCATTGTTTTCAAAGATTCTGGATAAGAACCCAGCGCCATTTGCATCCTTCTTGAGATTGCCTGACATCGAGATTGCTTCAGCTTCGCCAGAACTCTTCTTGGCTCGCGAAGGTTCGTTTATTAAGACCAGCCCGATCAAGGGGACTCGGAAGTTGTCGGAAACAGGTTCAGCTTTCTCGGATAAGGACCGAGCTGAAAATGTGATGATTGTTGATCTGATGCGCAATGACTTTGGAAGAATCTGCAAAACGGGAAGCGTTAAAGTTTCGCAATTGTTTAGAAGTGAATTGCATCCGGGGCTTGAACATTTAGTTTCTGATGTTGTTGGAGAAGTCCGGGATGAATTAACTTGGGCGCAAATCTTCAACGAAATCCTGGCACCTGGTTCAGTGAGTGGTGCACCGAAAGAATCAGCAGTCAAAATTATTGCTGAAAGCGAACCAAATGATCGCGGACCATATTGTGGTGCGTTGGGCTGGATTGAAGGCAAGTCAGCAAACCTAAGTGTCGCGATTCGAATCTTCTGGCGGAATGGTGAAAAGTTAAAATTTGGCGCCGGAGCTGGAATTACTTGGTCGAGTGATGCGAGCGCAGAGTGGGAAGAAACCGAATTAAAAGCGGCAAAGTTACTTTCAATTGCTGGGGGATTTAGAAGTGATCGTTGGCCATTTGGCGCTGGACTCTTTGAAACTATTCGGGTTGAAAAAGGCAGACCGCAATTACTTAAAGAACATCTAAATCGAGCTCGCAAGAGTGCTGGAGAATTGGGGTTTGAGATCCCTAGTGATTACGAGATTCTTGATGCAATAGGTTCGCTGGATCAGATTGAACTTGGAAGATTACGTTTAACTTTTGGTGAGAATTTTCAGGTCTCGATAGATCCTTATATCGATGCGTCTCATTCGGCCAAGGTCGGTGTGAAGAGCCTAGATTTCTCGCCAGAAACAAAACTGCATAAAAAATTTCCATACACATCAAACTTAAATCTTTTAACGCAAGCCCGGGTCGATGGGTTTGACGAGTTCATAATTGTTAATCAAAATGGCAAAGTATGCGAAGGAGCGGTATCTAACTTCGTATTTCGAATCGACGGATTATGGGTAACCCCTGATTTAGGCGCCGGAGTTCTTCCGGGAATCATTCGTGGCCTAATTATTTCTTCAGGTCTAGCCATTGAAGCCCAAGTTGATGAGTCTGAATTAAGTAGAGCTTCACATGCCTTTGCACTATCGGCGCTACGGATCGCACAACCTGTTGGTGAATTGGCAGGTCGAAAATTGCAAGAGGACGAAATAAGTAAGCAGTGGAGCGATAAATTGCGGGAAATTCTCCACGCCCATTCGATAGGCTAAGGACATGGCAAATATTTCGATTGTGGTTGATGGTAAACCGCAATCTATCGATTCAGAGAGTAAGCCGACTCAAATTTACGCTGATAATTCTGAAATTGTTGTTTGTAAGGTTAACGGTGATCTAAAGGATCTTTGGACCGACCTCAAAGACGGCGATGTGGTTGAAGGAATTTCAATTGAATCACCAGAAGGCCTTGCAGTTTTGCGTCACTCGACTGCGCACGTTTTAGCACAAGCGGTTCAGGAAGTTTTTGCGGATACCAAGCTTGGAATCGGGCCACCAATCACGGATGGTTTTTACTACGACTTTGATCCACAACGACCATTTAATCCAGATGATCTTGAGAAGCTTGAATCAGCCATGCGCAAGATTGTTAAAGCTGGTCAAAGATTTAAACGTAGAGTTACTACGGAGAAAGATGCCCTTGCTGAATTGGCGCACGAGCCATACAAATGCGAACTCATCGGGCTCAAATCAAGTAACGCTGATGACGAATCAAGTGTTGAAGTTGGCGCCGGTGAATTAACTATTTATGACAATTTAGGACGCGATGGACAACCGGTCTGGAGCGATCTCTGCCGTGGCCCACATCTTCCTTCGACCAAACATATTCCGGCATTTAAATTGATGCGCACTGCGGCTGCATACTGGCGAGGCTCTGAAAAGAATCCAATGTTGCAACGAATCTACGGAACTGCGTGGCCGTCACAAGAGAAATTGGATGGCTATCTCCATCTACTTGAAGAAGCTGAGAAGCGAGATCATCGCCGACTTGGAACTGAATTAGATTTATTTTCTTTTCCAGAAGAGGTTGGTTCTGGTTTAGCAGTGTTTCATCCAAAGGGTGGAATTATTCGTCGTGCGATGGAAGATTATTCGCGCAAACGCCATGAAGAAGAAGATTATCAATTCGTCTATTCACCGCATTTAACTAAAGCTGCGCTCTTTGAAACTTCAGGCCATTTGCAGTGGTATTCCGAAGGAATGTATCCGCCGATGGTTATGGATGAAGAGCTACATGCAGATGGCACCATAAAGCGGGCCGGGCAGAAGTACTACATGAAGCCTATGAACTGCCCATTCCATAATTTAATTTATAAGTCGTCTTCACGTTCATACCGACAATTACCTCTTCGCTTATTCGAATTTGGAACTGTTTACCGTTACGAAAAATCAGGTGTGATTCATGGGCTTACTAGGGCTCGCGGCTTCACCCAAGATGATGCACATATTTACTGCACAAAAGATCAGATGCTTGGCGAACTTGATAGCCTCTTAACTTTCGTTCTTAATCTTCTACGCGATTATGGATTAGAAGATTTCTATCTAGAACTTTCGACTCGCAATCCCGAGAAATCAGTAGGTTCTGAAGCTGATTGGGAGGCTGCTACCGAAGCACTTCGAATTGCAGCGACTAAACAGAATCTAGAACTCGTTTTGGATCCAGGAGGCGCTGCGTTCTACGGTCCTAAGATTTCGGTGCAGGCAAAAGATGCAATTGGCCGCACCTGGCAGATGTCTACGATTCAAGTTGATTTTCAATTGCCACAACGATTCGATTTGGAATATCAAGCTTCAGATGGTTCAAGACAACAACCTGTGATGATTCACCGCGCCTTATTTGGCTCTATCGAACGCTTCTTCGGCGTCTTAACTGAACACTATGCAGGTGCTTTCCCACCATGGCTTGCGCCAGTTCAGGTCCGTGCAATTCCAGTAGCGGATACTTTTGTTCCATATTTGGATGAAGTTGTTGCGAAAATGCGCAAGGCCGGAATTCGCGTAGATATAGATGCATCTGATGATCGCATGCAGAAGAAAGTTCGAAGCGCTCAGCTCGAGAAGATTCCTTTTATGATGATCGCTGGCGAAGAAGATCAGAAAGCGGGCGGCGTCTCCTTTAGATATCGTAATGGCGAACAGAAGAATGGAATTTCAGTTGATGATGCAATCGCCGAAGTTCTTGCAGCTGTTGCAAATCGAATTCAGATTTAGTTTAAAAAATGAGCGATCAAGAATTTTCAAGTGGCGTGGGCATGCCAGATCGTTGGCAACGTTTATGGGCACCGCACCGAATGTCTTACCTTGCTGGCGAGAATCGTCCGCTTCCAAACAACTCAATTGAATGCCCATTCTGCAGAATTATCGGCTTAAATGATGAAGAGGGTTTGATTGTTGCTCGCGGTCGCGAGGCTTATGTAGTTATGAATCTTTATCCTTACAACGCGGGCCACTTGTTAATTTGCGCCAATCGGCATGTCGGAGACTTAACAGAATTAACAACAAGTGAACGCAATGAAATCTCTGAACTCTCGGCGCATGCCATGAAAACAATTCGCACAGTGAGTGGTGCAAGTGGTTTCAATCTGGGAATGAATCAAGGTGCGGTATCGGGTGCCGGCGTTGCGGATCATATTCACCAACATGTAATTCCACGTTGGTCCGGAGATGCCAACTTCATGCCACTAATTGGTCAGACCAAAGTGCTTCCACAGCTGTTATCTGAAACCCGTGCCGAACTAGCCGCGGCTTGGTAATTGATTTAACAAAGTACCAATTTCAAAACTGCCAAGACCATTGCTAGAAATAAAAGGAATGGCTGGGAAACTCAAGCCTTCTTCAAAACTGTTTTGACCGAATTCTTCGATAGCTTCTAAGTATTCCTTGCGAAAATCGAAGACCAAAACTTTATGTTCAGGATCACTATCGCGTTCTATTCGAGCACCGCTTGAGTAGTCTGATAATTTCAGAGATTCCAAATTGATTAAAGCGGTTGGATTTCCGGCATCATCATGTAAAACCAGAAATGGAGTTTGCACTGGATCTAACATTCGCCCAGCAATTGCACTCATGTCATCGAAATCAGTTTCGCCATTACTTAAATCTGAAATCAAAACCAGCGATGGAACGTAAAGTTCGCGAGCACTGTTCCAAATTTCGATGTCGCTTGCTGAAATGCCATCGATGGCGCTTACGATAAATATCGCCCCATCAGCTTCTTCGAGAGGCACCTGACTGAGTTTGAAATAATCGGTGATTTCGCCACTTGATTTTCCGACTACGCAAACCTTCAAATCGGGCTTAATCAGCGGGTAGATTTGGGTGCTCACGACAACTAAGCCTACGATGGGAAAGATGTTACAAGAATCATTACGCGCCCCAGTTACCAAGTTAATTACGCCGATTTGTCGCGGATTAATTCGAATTGGCGTAAGCGCAAATATGGTCACAGCCGCCGGAGCCCTTCTGACTATGGCCGCTGCCATTCTTACCTTCCCGAAAGGCCAGCTCTTTTTCGGAACGTTGTTAATTGTTTTCTTCGTTCTTTTTGATTTACTTGATGGAACAATCGCAAGGCTTTCAGCAAAAGGCTCAAATGCTTGGGGAGCTCTTCTTGATTCAACCCTTGATCGGCTTACTGATGCGGTGATTCTGGGCTCAGTTCTTTGGTATTTGATCTCGGAAGATGATGCGCTGGTGCCGTTGGTCTTGGCAACAATTGTTCTCGGATTTCTAATCTCATATATAAAAGCCAGATCTGAATCTTTAGGAATTGAGTGCAATGGGGGATTCGCGGAACGAACTGAACGTTTAATTATTGTTCTGACAACTACCGGATTTGCTGGCTTAGGAGTGCCTTACATAATGGGCATCGGATTCTGGGTTCTAGCTATTGCAAGTCTTTTAACAGTCTTGCAACGACTTCGAATTGTTTATAAAGGTGCCCAATAAATGGGCGAGACTTTTATTTATTGGGGTTACAACCTGGCTTGGAAAATCATCCGTTGGATACCTGAAAACAAAGCTTATTCGCTAGCGAATCGTTTCGCGGATTTTCTATATGCTAGAAATGGCAAAGGCGTAAATAGGTTGCGTTCAAATTATCGAAGAGTTCGTCCAGAGCTCGATGGTGCGCAATTAGAATTCTTAGTCAATGCAGGCATGCGTTCTTATTTGCGATATTGGTGTGACACTTTTAGGTTTCCGGCATGGAGCAAGGAACGGTTACTTTCGACGACGGTTTGCGAGAATGAAAATTTCTTAAGAGACCCAATCGCCGCAAATCGAGGTTGCATTGTTGCGCTTCCGCATGCGGGCAATTGGGATCATGCGGGGGCTTACTTCTGCGCGACTGGTATCCCTCTTACTACCGTAGCCGAGCATTTGAAGCCCGAGAAATTGTTCCGGAAGTTTTTGGAATATCGCACAGCAATAGGAATGGAAGTTTTAGATTTAGATTCTCGGAGCATCGCGGTTCTTTCACAGAGATTGCGCGCCGGAAAATTGGTTGCACTTGTTGCTGACCGAGACTTATCTAAGAATGGGATCCCAGTTAATTTCTTTGGCACTGGTGGACAAATGCCAGCGGGGCCAGCGCTCCTTGCAGTGCAAACCGGAGCAGATTTAATTACCGCGTTCGTTAAATATGAAGAAGTAGGCATTCGCATTATTTTCGGTGAAGCAATCGCAGTTCCAGAAACCGGAAGCGTTTCAGAGAAGGCAGCTGCTATGACGCAGGTTATTGCAGATCGCTTTGCAGAGCAGTTAGCGGTCAATACCGTTGATTGGCACATGTTGCAGCGCATCTGGCGAGATGAAGTAAATGCGTAGCTTGAAAATTGGAATCGTCTGTCCTTATGGATGGGATACCCCTGGTGGCGTTCAGATTCACATCAAAGAACTTTCCCAATGGCTAATTGCTAAGGGACACGAAGTATCAGTTTTGGCGCCGGTTACAGACGAAGGCCAAAATATCGAACCTTGGGTAGTTTCTGCTGGTCGTCCGATATCGATCCCTTATAACGGAGCAATCGCAAAAGTTATTTTTGGGCCACTAGCTTCATCAAGAGTTAAACAATGGATTGCGAACGGAAACTTCGACTTGTTACATCTGCACGAACCAGCGATTCCATCACTTTCACTTCTTGCTGGTTGGGCTGGAGATGGACCGATGGTTGCAACATTTCATGCAGCTGCCAATCCACAGAAAGTCGCTAATGCAATTGGCACCATGCTTGATCCACTGATCGAAAGAATCACCGCAAAAATTGCGGTTAGTGAAATTGCTCGTGAAACACTAAAAGATAGATTCGATACCGAAGCGGTTGTGATTCCAAACGGGATAGATACCAGTAAGTTCGAAGGCATTGGCGTTCGATCAGAATGGGCGCTGCCAAATACCCTTGGATTCATTGGGAGATTTGATGAGCCAAGAAAAGGTTTGGCCGTTCTATTAGCCGCGATTCCAAAAATTGCACATAAAGTTCCGAATTTAAGAATTTTGGTTGCTGGTCCTGGAAACGCGAGCGATTTCGAGAAGTTAGTTGCACCAGAACTGCGTGAACGAATCACTTTCCTAGGCCGTATTTCAGAGATTGAAAAAGCACAGTTCTTCAAATCCGTATCGCTTTACATAGCGCCAAATACGGGAGGCGAATCCTTCGGAATAATCTTGGCCGAAGCCATGGCCGCAAAGACGCCAATAGTCGCAAGTGATCTTCCGGCATTCACAAAGCTTCTCGATAACGGAAGCGCAGGAGCACTTTTCGCTTCTGAAAATTCAGACGACTTGGCGGATACGATCATCAAACTGCTCGACAATCAAGAGATGCGCGAGAAGATTGCAATTGCTGGATATGAAAAAGCAAAGAGTTTTGATTGGGATTCAGTGGGGGATCAGATTTTATCTGTTTATGAAATGGCACTTGCTGGTAACACAAAGGTAAGCCTGGCATCTGAAAATAGATTCTGGAATAGGTTGCGTTCAAATGATTGAAATTATCGTCACGATTCTCTTTGTGGTTCTACTGGCTGGCTGGTATCTGTCATTTCTAGCTTCGAGATTAGATGTGCTGCATCACAGAGTAGAAACATCTTGGGCTCACCTAGATGCCTTGCTTCAGCGACGAGCCGCGTTGGCACTTGAAATTGCGAACTCAAAAGGCGTTGATGCTGCAACAAGTTTGGTTTTGACCGCTGCCGCTTATCAAGCGCGCGAGGCAAATATCGTTGAACGCAGTGACGCTGAAGTGGCCCTGTCGCAAAGTTTGAATCTAATTCTTGCCGATGAAGTTTCAATTCCAAGTGGTATTGAAAGCGAGCTATTAGAGTCTTTAAAATCTTTGTCGGAGAAAATTTCAGTTGGAATAACAATTCATACCGAAGCAGTCCAAAGCGCTCAGTCGCTGCGTAGTAAACTTATCTTCAGGTTCTTCCGACTGGCCGGCCATGCTCCGCTACCGATGCGATATTCATTTGAGGATGACATTCTATGAAAAAGGTTTTAGCCGCTATCTCAATTCTGATCGTCCTAAGTTCGTGTGCTTCTCCTGGAAATCTGATCAAAAATATCAACCCGATAAAAGTTGAGAAGAATGTCTTGACGAATCTGCCAGGAACAAATGGTCCATTACTTGCTGTGAAAATCGATGACACAAATGCTGCGCATCCGCAGGTTGGACTAAACAGCGCCGATGTAATTTACATCGAACAGGTAGAAGGCGGACTCACTCGACTGGCTGCAATTTTCACCGACAAAATTCCAGATCTGATTGGACCAGTTCGATCAGCTCGAATCAGTGATATTGAAATTCTTGAACAATATGGTCGCGTTGGTTTTGCATACAGCGGAGCGCAGAGCAAGATGCGTCCAGTTTTAGCGGCGGCGAATTTGGAGAACATGTCGGCAGAGCGGAATCCACCGTCGATTTACCAGAGCGATAAAACTCGATACGCACCAACCAACATGATGGTTGATGCTAAAGCGCTATTAAAGAAAACCATCGAAGATGAAGGCAAGAAGATTGACATTGTTAAATCAGTTGGCTGGCAATTTGGAGAAGGTAGCAAGCAAGCCAAGAAATTGAAATCCGCAATCGTGAAATGGCCAGCTGCCAAATATGGAATCACTTGGTCGTCATCCGAAAAACGTTGGTTACTAACTTTCAACGGCAAGCCGAATCTAGATTCAAATGGTCGCCAACTTGGTTCACCCAATTTCGTGATACAAAAAGTTTCTATTACCGATTCGATTTATGGCGATAAGTTCGGGGGAGTAACTCCGATGAGCAACACCGTTGGAAGTGGAACTGGATACTTGCTTCGGGACGGCAAAATTCTCTCCATAAATTGGCAACGACCTAGTGCTGACGTTGGAACTATCTGGACTTTGGCCGATGGAACTGTGGCCAATTTCGCTGACGGGCAAGTCTGGATCGCACTGACGGATAACGAGCCTGAACTCGAATACCCAGCCCCAGCCAAAAGTGCAAGCCCGCAAAAGTCGAAGTAGACTCTGTCACCCAAGTGAGTTTAAAAATAGAGATTTTAAGAATTTCAAAGACAACAGGAGCGAACAATGTCTAAAGCGAATGAAGCCCAAGTCGGTGGCGCACGAGTAAAGCGCGGCATGGCCGAAATGCTTAAGGGCGGCGTCATCATGGACGTTGTTAATGTCGAACAAGCAAAGATTGCAGAAGATTCAGGCGCGGTTGCCGTAATGGCGCTAGAGCGCGTCCCGGCAGATATCCGCGCTCAAGGTGGTGTTTCTAGAATGTCTGATCCAGACATGATTGAAAAGATTCAAGCCGCAGTTTCAATTCCGGTTATGGCAAAGGTTCGAATCGGTCACTTTGCAGAAGCGCAGATCTTGCAAACTCTAAACGTTGATTACATCGATGAGTCTGAAGTTCTAACTCCAGCAGATTACGAACACCATATAGATAAATGGAATTTCACAATTCCGTTTGTTTGTGGCGCAACTAATCTTGGAGAAGCACTTCGTCGTATCAATGAAGGTGCTGCAATGATTCGTTCAAAGGGCGAAGCTGGAACTGGCGATGTTTCGAATGCAACTACCCATATGCGCAAGATTGGTTCAGAAATTCGCCGACTAACTTCAATGCGCGAAGATGAACTTTATGTAGCTGCTAAAGAATTGCAAGCACCTTACGCACTTGTTAAAGAGGTTGCTGAAACTGGAAAGCTTCCAGTTGTTCTCTTCACTGCAGGTGGAATTGCAACCCCTGCTGATGCTGCGATGATGATGCAACTTGGGGCCGATGGCGTATTCATTGGTTCCGGTATTTTCAAATCAGGCGATGCCGCAAAGCGCGCAGCTGCTTGTGTTAAAGCAACTACTTTCTATACCGATCCAAAAGTTGTTGCAGATGCATCCCGTGGTTTAGGTGAAGCGATGGTTGGTATAAATGTTGCAGACATTCCTGTTCCACATCGATTGGCCGAACGGGGCTGGTAGAAGTGAACGTTGGAGTTCTAGCGCTCCAAGGCGATTTTCGCGAACATCTATCCGCGCTTGGTGATTGCGGAGTTACCGGAAAACTAGTCAAGACGGCAGCAGATATTTCAGCTATCGATGCCTTAATTATTCCGGGTGGCGAATCAACAACAATTTGTAAATTATCGAAAGCCTTCGACCTCTTTGATTTGATTTCAAAGCGAATTCAAGAAGGCATGCCAACATATGGATCCTGTGCGGGAATGATTCTGGTTGCAAAATCAATAGTTGACCCAGCTTCTGATCAAGAAACTTTTGGTGGAATAGATATGCAAGTGCGTCGCAATGCATTTGGGCGACAGACTGAATCATTCGAGGTTGATTTAAATTTCAAAACGATTTCTGGAGCGCCAGTCAGGGGAGTGTTTATTAGAGCGCCCTGGGTGGAATCACATGGGGCCGATGTTGAAGTTCTATCGAGTATTGAAGTTTCCGGGAAGCAGCATCCAGTTGCCGTCAGGCAAGGTCGAGTGCTGGCAACGGCATTTCACCCAGAATTGACCGGGGATAACCGCGTGCATAGATATTTCCTAGAAGAGGTTTGTAAAAAGTAATTCAAGATAAACTACAGCTATTGATTTCTAGGAGGTTTCACCGTGTCAGGCCATTCCAAGTGGGCAACGACTAAGCATAAGAAAGCCATTATCGATTCTAGGCGTGCGAAAAATTTTGCAAAACTGATCAAGGGAATTGAAGTTGCTGCACGTAACGGTGGGGCTGATATCACCGGAAATCCAACTCTCTTTGATGCAATCGCGAAGGCCAAGAAGAATTCGATGCCGGCCGACAATATTGATCGTGCGGTCAAACGCGGAGCTGGCCTGGAATCAGGCGGAGCTGACTGGCAAACAATTATGTATGAAGGCTACGGGCCAAATGGTGTTGCATTAATGATTGAGTGTTTATCGGATAACCGAAATCGTGCAGCTTCTGAAGTTCGCGTTGCTGTTACGCGTAACGGCGGAACCATGGCAGACCCAGGTTCAGTTTCTTATATGTTTAATCGTAAAGGCGTAGTAATTGTCACCAAGAGCAATGGAATCACCGAAGATAAAATCTTGGAACATGTTTTGGATGCCGGCGCAGAAGATGTAACAGATCTTGGGGAATCTTTTGAAATTGTCAGCGAGCCAAGTGATCTTGTTGCAGTCCGAACCGCACTGCAGGGTGCCGGAATTGATTATGAATCAGCAGATACTTCGTTTCTTCCCTCAGTCTCGGTTCCGCTTGATGCTGATGGAGCCGCGAAAGTTTTCGCTCTTATTGATGCAATCGAAGAGCTGGATGACGTGCAGAACGTCTTTGGAAACTTTGATGTATCAGATGAGGTAATGGCTAGTCTTTAAGATGCGTGTTCTCGGGGTCGATCCAGGTTTAACAAGATGCGGTCTCGGAATTGTCGAAAATGGAACTGCGCAGAAATTAGTAATGGTCGGTGTTGGCGTTATTCAAACTTCTACTGATATTGAACTCGCCCAAAGATTGCTAGAACTTGAAACCCAATTGATGGTCTGGATCAAGGAATACAAGCCCGATGTAATTGCGGTAGAGCGGGTTTTCTCTCAGTTGAATATTCGAACCGCGATGTCTACTGGTCAAGCGGCTGGAGTCGCGTTGTTAATTGCAGCTCGGTCAGGAATACCAGTTGCGATGCACACTCCTACCGAAGTAAAGGCGGCCGTCACGGGTTCAGGGCGCGCTGATAAGAAACAAGTAGCTCTTATGGTTCAAAAGCTGCTCTCCTTAAAAGAAATTCCAAAACCCGTAGATAGCACTGACGCTTTGGCGCTTGCCATCTGCCATCATTGGCGAGGTTCTGGTAACGCACGAATTGAAACAGCGGTTGCCAAAGAGAAAGCGCGACTAGCAAAGGTGGCCAAGAAGTGATTGCCTCGGTGTCAGGAGTTGTGAAGGCAACGACTCTGAATTCGGCAGTGATCGAAGTTGGTGGTGTAGGTATCCAAGTTTCACTTCCCGCAAGATTTGCTGCTGCGCTAGTGGTTGGAACTCATGCCGATATTTTTACAACCCTTGTGGTCAGAGAAGATTCATTGACGCTATTTGGTTTTGATCGGGCGAATTCACGGGACTTCTTCGAACTGTTGCAATCTGTCAGCGGAATCGGTCCAAAGGTCGCGCAGTCTGCGCTTTCAATTTACGAACCAGAAGAATTAGCAAGTGCAATCGCTAGCGAGAACTCTGCTGCGCTAGAACGAATCCCGGGCCTGGGAAAGAAGGGTGCACAACGAACAGTTCTTGAACTTAAAGATAAGGTCAGCGAATTAGCACGAACTCAAAGCGCAGGTTCAACCAGTAAGTCTCACTGGCGGACCCAATTACAGAGCGCACTTATTGGTCTTGGATTTACAGCACGAGATGCCGAATCAACTATTGACGCTGTTGCAAGTGATCTCGGCGCTAAAGTGGATGAAACCGATATCTCTGAGCTTCTGAAATTAGCGCTACAAAACCGGGGTCGTGGTTAAAAGTGAGCGATGAAAAGCGAGTCGTAGATTCCAATTCGGATGATTTTGAAAGAACTCAAGAATTAGCGCTTCGGCCAAAAACACTACATGAATTTGTCGGCCAAAAACGCGTTGCAAAACAATTAGATCTATTGCTTTCGGCTGCTAGGAACCGAAATTCTCCCGCAGATCACGTTCTGCTTTCCGGACCTCCGGGATTAGGTAAGACAACGCTTGCAATGATTATTGCTTCCGAGATGAACGCGCCTATTCGAATAACAAGTGGACCAGCAATCCAACATGCCGGAGATCTCGCCTCCATACTTTCTTCTTTGGTTGAAGGTGAAATTCTTTTTCTGGATGAGATTCATAGAATGTCTCGGCCTGCCGAGGAGCTCCTCTATCTAGCGATGGAAGATTTTCGAGTAGATGTCATTGTTGGTAAAGGTGCCGGTGCAACCGCAATTCCTTTAGAACTTCCACATTTCACATTGGTTGGCGCAACAACTCGAGCAGGTTTGTTACCAAGTCCATTACGTGATCGCTTTGGTTTCACCGCACAATTGGATTTCTACGAGAATGATGAACTTTCAGTAATCGTTAAACGAAGTGCCGCACTCATGGGAATAGAAATTAGTGAAACTGCGATTCAAGAACTTGGTTCGAGATCTCGGGGCACTCCACGCGTTGCCAACCGCTTGTTGCGCAGAGTTCGTGATTACGCCCAGGTGCATTCAAACGGCAAGGTCGATATCAAAGAGGCGAAGGCAGCGCTAGAAATGTACGAAGTTGATGCAATTGGTTTAGATAGATTGGACCTAAGCGTTCTCGAGACGTTGGTAAAAAGATTTAACGGAGGTCCGGTCGGAATTTCGACCCTGGCTATGGCTATCGGAGAAGAATCAGAGACGATTGAATCTTTGGCCGAACCATTTCTTGTCCGAATGGGATTTATCTCACGAACCCCTCGGGGACGTGTAGCCACACCCGCAGGCTTCGCACACCTGGGCTTGAATGCGCCAATTGGGGCTCCGGGACAGCTCGATTTTTTCGACACACCCGCCTCTGATGCCTAGACTTGCGCCTCATGTCCGCCATAAATAATTCTCAGAGCCAAAGCGCGAGTTCGAAAAGCGCTAAAACTTCAGGCAAGCCAGCTAAGTCAATTGCGATTCTTGGTATCGCGCTCATCGCATTTGGTGCAGTCGCAGTTTTCCAAGATGCAACGAAAGTGAAACTTGGTCTCGATCTGCGTGGAGGAACCAGTGTCACGCTTACACCACGAGCAACTGAAGGCGCCAAGGTTACGCCTGAAGCAATTTCACAAGCGGTCGAAATCATTAGACAACGTGTTAACTCAATTGGAGTTGCCGAAAGCGAAGTTGCTGCTCAAGGTTCTGGAAATAATCGTCAGATTGTAATTTCGGTCCCAGGTGAAACTGGCGAAGAGATTGTTAAATTAGTTGGGCAGACTGCCGAACTACGTTTCCGCCAAGTTTTGGTTGAAGCCGCTCCAAACGCAACAACACTTACGGGCGACGCGCAGAATGCAACACTTCCAATTGGTGTGACACCTGAATTAAGTGCAAAGTTTGCTGCTCTTGATTGCACAAATAAAATTAATCTGCAGGGCGGATCTACCGAGTCACCGGATGTAGCGGTTGTCTCTTGCGATCGTGCCGGATCTGCAAAATACA
>JACCDP010707088.1_pt1 | contig 23265 bp, 17 predicted proteins | sample 7445841 | NCBI WGS metagenome assembly JACCDP01 (sample SAMN15323441, study PRJNA562643) | freshwater metagenome | isolation source: river surface water | place: USA:Blue River Watershed | collected 2017-08-17
AAGCCACCGGTTGCTCCTATTCTGCAGTCATGAAGTGGGTGAAGGAAAACCCCGACAAGGTGAAGACCGCCGGAGAAAAGCGCGGCAAGAAGGTGTTTTTGGTTTAAATGCCGCCAGAGACGGCGGCTACTTTGCTGGAAGTTGCCGGCGGCACGATCTTGGTTGCGCAGATTGACTCCTCCTCGCGTGACGGTTTTCAGCGGAGAATTTCCGGGAGCGCGTGCTTTGGAGAAGCGAGAGACTCTCCGATTCCGGCGGATTTCAGATCCGTCGGCGATCTAATGGCCTTATCGCCATGGAGTTCATCAGACCCATAGCGGGGCCCCGCAGCCCTGAGTCCGGGGGCGATACGAAGAAAAACCGGGAAGGTTGGTCTGCCGCATGGGGTCCCCCTGACAGTTTTCCGGTCACTTGGGGAACTCAATGGTGAGAACCGGGGCAAAACCCCTGTAAATGCTGGGGAAAACGCACTGGAGCCGGTGGTCGGGATTGAACCGACGACCTACGGTTTACGAAACCGTTGCTCTGCCACTGAGCTACACCGGCGATGCGCGGAGCGCGAATGAGCCTGTTAAGTACGGGCACCACGCAGGGGCGGCAAGCGGCAAGTTCAAAAGGGACGCTTTTTATGCGGCCAATGGCTTGGTTCCGCTCGGTACGATAATATTCAGGGCGCAGACCGCCGGAAACAGGCTGGCGACCGACAATGGAACCTACGTTCAAGGTTCGATAGGCCGGCTCAAAAGACACGGGGTTGATGCCATGACGGCGGGTGGGCTGCCTCGTTCAGGTCAAGTCCGAGATCCAGTCCAGAAACCTGCTTGGGGGTCAACGCCTCCCATGAATAGGGATGTTTGTCGGGCATACGGGACCGGAGCGATTCATCCAAAGTGTTCAAGACGACTGGGGTTTGCACGCTTCAGAACCTCCTTGTTCGACCTCTCGCAATTGGGGGTGAACATCGCCCGTTCGGCATGCTCGTGACCGGGTTGGCCGCCATCGTGATGTCGTTCGCTCAGGCCCCGTCGATGGCAATGGATTTCGGTACTTCCGGCCTTGGAACGGGCGAAACTGCGAGCTCGCAGCCCTGTCCGATTGGTCCATGTTGTAACGCTCAAGTCATTCCAGCTCCAGCTGGACGAAGTCGCCGGTGGGATGATCTCTTCATCCATCTTTTCATCCATCCGGAGTGCGTCAGGGTTGCGGACGGTTTGGCAAACGGACCCTATTCTGGATCCGGGATACGACAAAAATCGCTGGCAGATTTTGAGGGAATGCCTTATTTCGCCAATGAGAGTGTCGTCGGAGGTCGGCGTATTTTCCCTAGGCAAATGGATCCAAAATCCTCACTCGGGTGAATCCGGACGGTCTTAGTTCGTCGCTCGTGGGTGCAATTGGGAGCTCGTTACAGCCCAAATCTCAGGCAATTATCATGATCAAACATCTGTTCGTCCTCGCTTGGTTCACGTGGATTGTTTCGGCGCTGGGCCAAGGTCAGATCGACCTCAACAACCGTGGATTGGCGCAGGTGGTCGATTCGACCGGCAAGCCGTTGACTGGCACCAGCTTCGTTGCGGTGGTGCTGTATGGATCATCGGCTGCGAGCCTCAATGCTTCGTTTGCCCCGGCCCCGTTCCGTGCTTCTACCACAGCCTACCCGGGTACGTGGAATCCGGCGGCTGCCGGCGGCCCTGGCGCGATCGCCACTCTCTCGGGCATCGCCCCTGGTGCTACCGTTACCATGCGAGTGGCGGTGTGGGATACCTCGGTGTTTGCAACCTGGGCGGCCGCGTCCGCCGCGCTTCAGACCGGTGTCAGCACGGTGCCGACTCAAGTGGGCCTTTCGGATGCATTTACCTACACGACCATGGCGGATCCATTGGCGATCCCAGGTGGCATGCAGAAGTTTCCCGGTCTGAAGTTGACGGCGTTGGGCAACACCGGCCCCGTCAATCAGGCCCCGACCGCAGATGGACAGAGTTTGACCGTTTCATCAGGTGCATCCAAGACGGTGGTCCTGACTGGCAAGGATCCGGAGGGTGCATCATTGAAGTACACGGTGGTGACCCTGCCGGCCAACGGTACGCTGACAGGGACCGCCCCGAACTTGGTTTATACCCCCAAGACCGGTTTCACCGGTTCGGACAGTTTCACCTTCAAGGTGAACGATGGGTCGCTGGATTCCGTGTTTGCCACGGTGGCCATTACGGTGACCGGCGGGGCCGTGAATCAGGCGCCGACGGCGGACGCGCTGAGTGTGAGTGTGGTGGTGGGTGAGGCCACACCGGTGACGCTGACTGGCCGGGATCCGGAAGGGGCTGCATTGAAATTCACGCTGGTGACGCAGCCGTCGAATGGAACTTTGGCGGGCACCGCTCCGGCCCTGTCCTACACTCCGAAGTCGGGCTTCACCGGTTCGGACTCGTTCACGTTCAAGGTGAACGATGGAACCCTGGATTCCACTGTGGCGACGGTGTCCATTTCGGTGTCCGCATCCGGCAGCCAGATCAATCTTGGCAATCGCGGTTTGGCTTTGGTGAACGATGCGACGGGCGCTCCGCTGGTGGGAACGACCTTTGTTGCCAAGGTGTTCTACGGCGTCTCTGAGAATGCCTTGAATCAATCCTTCGTTCCGTCTCCGTTCCGGGCTTCAACCACGACGTATCCGGGTAGCTGGAATCCGGCGGCTACGGGCGGTCCGGGTAGTCTGGCGACCCTCGCGGGCTTCAAGCCTGGTTCGACGGTGACCTTGAAGGTGGCGGTGTGGGATACGGCGGTCTTCTCGACTTGGGAAGCAGCCTCCGCAGCGTTGCAGGCGGGTACCAGTGCTGTGCCGACGCAGGTGGGACTTTCAACGGCCTTTACGTACACAATTCCGACCGATCCGCTGGCCATCCCGGGCGGAATGGAGAAGTTCGCTGGGCTGAAGCTGACGGCGTTGAGCAGCACCGGCCCTGTCAATCAGGCGCCGAAGGCCGATGGCCAGATGTTGTCCGTGGCTGCTGGCTCGAGCAAGGCGGTCGTTCTGACGGGCAGCGATCCGGAAGGGGCAGCCATCAAATTCACGGTGGTGACCCTGCCGGCCAACGGCACTCTGACGGGGACCACCCCGAACGTGGTTTATACCCCCAAGTCCGGTTTCACCGGATCGGATAGCTTCACCTTCAAGGTGAACGACGGATCTTTGGATTCCGTGTTGGCCACCGTGGCGATCACGGTGACTGGCGGGACCGTGAATCAGGCTCCGACGGCGGATGCACTGAACGTGACTCTGGCGATCGGTGAGACCAAGTCGTTGACGCTGACGGGCCGGGATCCGGAAGGGGCAGCGATCAAATTCACGGTGGTCACTCAGCCGGTCAATGGAGCGCTGGCGGGAACCGCCCCCAATTTGACCTACACTCCGAAGTCTGGGTTTACCGGTTCAGACGCGTTCACCTTCAAGGTGAACGATGGGTCCCTCGACTCGACCATGGCGACGGTCTCCATCTCCGTGACCCAGCCGGGTGGTCAGATCGACTTGAACAATCGCGGATTTGCTTTGGTGAATGATGCCAGCGGCGCCGGGTTGGTGGGGGCGAACTTCGCAGCCAAGATTTTTTATGGTGCGTCGGAAAACGCGCTGAACCAGTCGTTCACTCCGGCCCCATTCCGGGTTTCCACCACCGCTTATCCGGGTACTTGGAATCCGTCGGCGGCCGGCGGGCCGGGGTCGATAGCGACCTTGGCTGGATTCAACCCGGGTTCGACCGTGACCTTGAAGGTGGCCGTTTGGGATACCTCGGTGTTCTCCACCTGGGAAGCCGCGGAGGAGGCGCTGAAGTCAGGAAAGAGCACCGTGCCGACCCAGGCGGGTCTCTCCGGGGCGTTCACTTACACGATTCCGACCGATGCGTTGGCGATTCCCGGCGGCATGGAGAAGTTTCCCGGGTTGAAGCTGACCGCCCTGGGCAATGTGATTGTCAACCAGGCACCGACGGCCGATGCGCAGAACTTGAGTCTGGTGGTGGGTGAAACCACTCCGGTGACGCTGACCGGCCGTGATCCAGAGGGGGCTGCTTTGAAGTTCACCGTGGTGACGCAGCCGTCCAATGGAACATTGACGGGTACTGCTCCCAATCTGACATACGCCCCGAAATCCGGATTCACGGGTTCAGACTCCTTCAGCTTCAAGGTGAACGATGGGACTCTCGACTCGGCGGTGGCGACGATTTCCGTATCCGTCTTCGCGGGCGGCGCTCAGATCAACCTCGGCAACCGTGGTCTGGCCCTGGTGAACGATGCTGCGGGCAAGCCGCTGGTGGGCACGACCTTCGTCGCCAAGGTGTTCTATGGTGTTTCTGAGTCCGCTTTGAACCAATCCTTCGTCCCGGCTCCGTTCCGGGCTTCGACGACCACCTACCCGGGTAGCTGGAATCCGGCGGCGGTGGGTGGTCCAGGCAACTTGGCCACGCTCGCCGGTTTCAACCCGGGTTCGACGGTGACCCTGAAGGTGGCGGTGTGGGATACGGCTGTCTTTTCAAGCTGGGATGCGGCCTCTGCGGCTTTGAAGGCGGGCGGCAGCACGGTGCCCACGCAGGCGGGACTTTCAACGGCCTTCACCTACACGATTCCGACGGATCCGCTGGCGATCCCGGGCGGCATGGAGAAGTTCGCCGGCCTCAAGCTGACCGCTTTGAACAACGTGATTGTCAATCAGGCGCCGACGGCCGATGGGCAATCCTTGACCCTCGCACCGGGTGAAACCAAGGCGGTGCTTCTGACCGGCAAGGATCCGGAGGGTGCCACGCTGAAATTCACAGTGGTGACTCAACCGGCCAACGGAACGTTGGCCGGAACGGCACCGAATTTGACCTATACCCCGAAGTCGGGTTTCACGGGTGCGGACAGTTTCACCTTCAAGGTGAGCGATGGCACTTTGGATTCCTCCGTCGCGACCGTGGGCATCACGGTGACTGGGTCGACGGTGGTCGTCACGCCGCCCGAGTTCCCGATCGATCCTCCTCCCTGGGGTAAGACCCCCTGCATTTGTGGTCCGTTGGTCGGCAACTATCAGACCAACCAGATCCACACCTGGCATGTTCTGGCGGATGGCGGATCCTTGGACCTTCAGTTGACCACGGTGACCGTCAACACCAACGACCCGCAGACGACGATCGTGGACGCGTTCGATGGCACCAACCGGATCGCGACCGTGACGGTTTCCTACACGGCGGCCGAAGCCCGCGCGAATGGTTTGCGCTGGGAGAAGAGCGCTTCGGTCAATCTGGGCACCTTCGCCCGCGGCAAGGTGATCCGTTTGGAGTCCCGCATCGGTGGCACTCCAGTCACCCAGACTCATTACAACCTTCAGTTCTGTGGAGCCCGTTGGTTGGCCATCGACCTGCCGAGCTTCAAGGCCTTGGAAGAGGATCATGCGGCCTACCGCTTCAACGTGAAATCCGGCGAGTCTCTGGTGTTGGATTTGGACAACGTCGGGATTCCGACACCCGCATCGGCTTTCCGTTATCGCCTGATCAGTCCGGCGGGTTTGATCGTCAAGTCAGGGACGAACAACATCGTCGCTGGACCTGAGCTGAGTGTGGCTTCGGCCGCCGCTGGTTTGTGGACTCTCGAAATGAACCCGGTGGGCGGTGAGCACTACCTGCTCGACAAGACCACCGGTGCCGACCGCCACGCCTATCTCGACTGGTACACCAGCCAGCGCGGTGTGAAGGAGGTTTACATCACGGTCAACAACAAGCCGGCGGTCGGCGTGCCCTTCGAGGTTCAATTGACCCGTCAGCGGGAGAATGGCACTCCGGATGCCAGCGACCTGGTTGTCAGTTCGGTGGTGACCAACGGTTGGGCTCGTTTCGTCGAGATCCCCAACGGCTTCTACAAGGTGAATGTGCGACCGCTCGTCACCAACATTCCGCCCATCGACTTCCAGCAGGATTTCATCTATTGCAGCAACCCGGTCACCAATTTGTTCGCCTTCACGCGGCCCAACAAACTGCCGGTCTTTGATGCGGTCGCCAACGCGGTCATCGATGAAGGCAAGCCGTTCAACCTGGGTCTGAAGGCGGTGGATCCGGACGGCTCAACGCTGGTGTTCTCGCGGGTGGGAGGTCCGAGCGGTCTGACGGTCAATCCCAACGGATCCCTCTCTTGGACTCCGTTCGAAGACCAGGGGCCAGGTACCAACTTGGTGAGTGTTGCTGTCTCGGATGGCACCGACTCGGTGACCAACCAGTTCATCGTGGTGGTCAAGGAAGTGAATGCGGCACCGACGATCACAACGGTGGCCAAGCAGACCTTGGATGAAGGCAAGACCTTGGTGTTGTCCTTGAACGCGACGGACGTGGATTTGCCCAAGCAACCGCTGGTGTTCAGCTTGGTCAGCGGACCGGCCGGATTGACGGTGTCTGATTCCGGTCAGGTCAACTGGCTGGCAACTGAAGATTTCGGAGGCCGGATGGAAACGGTGAAGGTGGCCGTATCGGACGGCATCCAGACCGTGGGTACGGAGTTCCAGGTGGTGATCAATGAGGTGAATGTGGCACCGACGATCGCTGCCGTTCCGTTGCGTCGCGTGGCGGAAGGCAATGCCCTGAGCTTTGCTCTGAGTGCTGCGGACTCCGACCAACCGGCCCAGAAACTGACCTTCTCACTCATCTCCGGACCCGAGGGGCTGACGGTGAATGCCACCTCCGGTCAGGTGTCGTTCCGCCCGACGGAAGCCCAGGGACCGAGCACCAACACGGTGGTGGTTCGGGTGACCGACAGTGGTGTTCCCGTGTTGAGCACCACCACCTCTTTCACGGTGGTGGCCCTGGAGGTCAACCAAGCGCCTGAGCTGGCGTCCGTGGACAGCCTGACCATCGATCCGATGAAGCCGACCGTGATTCGCCTGTCGGCCAAGGATGCGGATCTGCCGGCGCAGAAGCTCACCTTCGCCTTGGTGGAGGGACCGAAGGGGATGACCGTGAATCCGTCGGAGGGTGTGGTCTCCTGGACTCCGACCGTGGAGCAGGCTTTGGCTCAGTATCCAGTCACCGTTTCCGTGAGTGATGGTCTTCGCTCCGTGAGCACCTCGTTCCAGGTCACCGTGCGTTCCTCGAACACGGCTCCAAAGATCACCGATGTTGCGTTGCGTCGCGTGGCGGAAGGGAATGCCCTGAGCTTCGCTCTGAGTGCTTCGGACTCCGACCAACCGGCCCAGAAGCTGACCTTCTCACTGATCTCAGGCCCCGTTGGGCTGACGGTGAACCCCACCTCCGGTCAGGTGTCGTTCCGCCCCACGGAAGCCCAGGGACCGAGCACCAACACGGTGGTTGTCCGGGTGACGGACAACGGGACCCCGGTGATGAGTGGCACCAACGCCTTCACGGTGGTGGTGTTGGAACTCAACCAGGCTCCGGAATTGGCGTCGGTAGAGAACCTTACCATCGATGCGCTGAAGCCGACGGTGATCCGTCTGTCGGCCAAGGATGCAGACCTTCCGGCGCAGAAGCTTACCTTTGCCTTGGTGGACGGTCCGAAGGGGATGACCGTGAATCCAACGGAGGGAGTGGTATCCTGGACGCCCGCGGCCGATCAAGGATCTGCACAGTACCCGGTGACTGTGTCCGTGAGCGATGGCCTTCGCACGGTGAGCACTTCGTTCCAGGTCACCGTGAGGGTGTCCAACACGCCGCCTTATTTCATCAGCCTCACGGGTCGCACTGTCCGGGAGCTGAACACGATGAGCTTCAGGCTCACGGGTCGCGATTCAGACCTGCCGGCCCAGAAGTTGACCTATGGAGTCGTCAGTGGTCCCAAGGGGTTGGTCGTCAGCGAAGACGGTCAAGTGACCTGGACCCCGACCGAAGATCAGGGCCCCAGCACGAACACGGTCTCGGTGAGGGTGACCGACAGTGGGACTCCCGCTGCCAGCACGACCAATTCGTTTTTGGTCTTCGTCACCGAGGCCAACACCGCGCCGTATTTCAGCAGTGTCTACAGCCGATCGTTCTCCGAGAACCTGGCGCTCAACCTGACGATGAACGGACGTGATTCAGACCTGCCTGCCCAGAAGTTGACCTACACGCTGGTGAGCTTCCCGAAGGGGATGACGATCACCGAGGCGGGTGTGATTGCCTGGCAACCAACCGAGGATCAGGGCCCGAGCACCAACAACATCGTGGTCAGGGTGACCGACAATGCTTCCACTTCGTTGAGCAGCACGACCAACTTCGTGGTGATCGTGAGGGAGTCGAACCAGACCCCGGTCTTTGCGGTCACCAATCTGAGCGTGGCGGCCCTGAGCAAATTGTCGGTGACCTTGAAGGCGACCGATGCGGACATCCCCGTCCAGAAGCTGAGCTATCGTCTGGATTCAGGACCGCAGGGCTTGACGGTTTCCACCAACGGTTTGTTGGAATGGACGCCGGCGGCCAATCTCGCGCTGACCACGAACGTGGTGAAGGCTGCTGTCAGTGACGGTGGTGCTTGGATTCAGTCCACGTTCCGGATCATCGTCCGAGCCGTGGGATCAGGTCCGGGTTCCGAGACGAAGGCGAGCCAGAGAACCTATCTGTCGCTGGTGGTCCAACCCGACCAGTCGTTGGCGCTCAAGGTAGCCGGGCCTGAAGGCAGCCGCTTCCGTGTCGAATCCACCTCGTTCCTCGGAGTGGAGTGGAACACGGTGGAGGGCGTTGGAGAAATCGAGACGCTGGGACAAGATGTTCCGGTGGTCGTGCCGATTCCGGCGGAGGGTGCGGGAGAGTTCCGTCAATTCCGCCTGAAGAAGCAATAGGCTTCCCAGCTGAGTGTCCGGGCGGTCAAAGCCCGATCAACAGCCGCCGATGGCCCAGTGCCTCGGCGGCTGTCTTTTTTCCTCGGAAAGCGGACTGGGGAGCGCCGATGAACGCGTCGGGATCCGACGGATTGCGCCGCAGCCCATTTGAAGACTGGATGGTCTGTCTCAGCGGAATGGTTCAGTCGGATCGGTCGTGCTGGGAGAGGCCTACGCTCGCAAGCTCGACCGGGCGTGACGGACCGCCTCAATGGCCGCCTCCGCAGAGTTGGCCGTGGCGGTGATGTGACCCATTTTCCGACCCGGACGGGGCGACGCCTTGCCGTAGAGGTGCAACTTCAGCCGAGGGTTGGACAGGGCCTGTTCCCATCGCGGCGGGCCGCCGGTCCAGACATCTCCCAACAAATTGGCCATGGCGGCCGGTTGCCTCAATTCGGTCGATCCGAGGGGTAGGCCGCAAACGGCTCGGACTTGTTGCTCGAACTGACAGGTGATGCAGGCATCGAGGCTCAGATGACCCGAGTTGTGGGTCCGAGGGGCCAGTTCATTGACGATCAACTTTCCGTCGCGGGTGACGAAGAGTTCAACAGTGAGCAAACCCACCACATCCAGCGCTTCGAGGATGCCTCGGCTCAATTCACGGGCTTCGGCCTCGAGCTCCGGCGTGATTCGCGCCGGACACACCGTGACATCCAGGATGTGGTGTGCGTGGACGTTCTCGAACACGGGGAACGCCGCAAATTGGCCGTCCACGGTCCGGGCTCCGACGACGCTGACCTCTTGGGCGAAATCGACAAAGGCTTCGTAGATGCCCTCGGTGCCGCCGAGGCCCGAGAAAGCCTCCGGAAGTTCCGTTTCGGAGCGAAGGGTGCGCTGTCCCTTGCCGTCGTAGCCGAAACTGGCGGTTTTGAGGACGCCGGGTAGACCGAGTTCGCGGGTTGCGGATACGAGATCTTCCAGGGAAAGGATGGCGCGGAACGGGGTCACCGGGAATCCGTGGTCGCGGAGGAACCCTTTTTCCCGCAACCGCTGTTGCGTGATGTGCAGCACCCGACCCGCAGGCCGCACGGGCACCACTTCCGAACAGGCATCGCTGGTGGCGCTGGGCACGTTTTCGAATTCGAAAGTCACCACATCCACAGTCCGCGCAAAGGCCCGCACCTGGTCCAGGTCTTCGTAAGGCGCGACAAAGGTGCGATCGGCGACCGGCGTCGCAGGAGAATCGGGCTCCGGGCAGAAGATGTGGATCCGGTAACCCAGTCGGCGTGCGGCAATGGCGAACATGCGGCCCAATTGCCCGCCGCCCAACACGCCGAGAGTGGCCCCTGGTGGAATGATGCGTCCGTGATGTGACATCGGAAACACCCGGTGTAGGCCCTTTCGGACCCGATGGGAAGCCCTTGTCGGTGAACGCTGCTTGGACGGTGTCCATTGGCTTCATGGGCTGGGAGGTGGTGGCACGAAAGGCCTCGGAGCCATGGTTTGGGGCGGGTCGGTTCGTCTGAGCGGTCTTGCTGGCGGCGATGGATGGAATTTGAGGCTTTCCTGAGGTTTTTTAGGCTGGTTGCATTGCCGCGATGTCGAAGACTGCGTTTGTGTTCGCGGGCCAGGGGGCTCAATCCGTGGGGATGGGCAAGGATTTGGCCGCGGCGTTTCCAACCGCCCGCGCGCTGTTCGATCAGGCCAATGGGGTTCTGGGATATGATCTGGCCTCGATTTGTTTCGAAGGTCCTGAATCGGCGCTGACCCAAACCGAGAATGCTCAACCCGGGATTTATCTGGTGAGCTGGGTGGCGCTGCGACTCTTGCAGGAACGGGTGCCCTCTCTGCAGGCCGAGGCGACCGCCGGTTTGTCCTTGGGTGAATTCACTGCACTGGCGGCTGCCGGAGCGATGTCCTTCGAGGATGGGTTGAACATCACGCGGCTCCGCGGTCGGTTCATGCAGGAAGCCTGCGATGCCACCCGGGGCGGAATGGCCGCGGTGATCGGGCTCGATGAAGCCCCGTGCCGAGAGGTCTGCGAGGCGACTGGCGTGACGTTGGCCAATCTCAATTGTCCAGGCCAGATCGTGATCTCCGGTGATCTGGACCGGATTCCGGCCGCGGTGGAGGCGGCGAAGGCCAAGGGAGCCAAGAAGGCGATCCCGCTGACCGTGGCCGGTGCCTACCACTCTCCACTGATGGCCTCGGCCCAACCCCGTTTGGCGGAGGCCTTGGCCCGCATCCAACTCCGCAACCCGCAGGTTCCGGTGGTTTCCAATGTAACCGCATTGCCCCATGGATCGGCCGAGGCAATTTCCCCGGTTCTCGTGGATCAGGTGACCTCCTCGGTGCGGTGGGAGGCGAGCATGCGGTATTTGTTGGCCCAGGGTTTCACCCGATTCATCGAGCTGGGCCCCGGTTCGGCACTCAGCGGTTTTCTCCGGCGCATCGACAAGTCGGCCTTGGCCTTGAATGTCTGCGACGTTGCGAGTCTCGAGGCAACGGTGAAGGCTTTGGGTGGAGTTTGAGGCTTGGGTTGCGGTCGATGGCATCCAAGACCAACCTGCACCATGAGTGGACCGGAAACCGAATCGGATGCGTCCAGAAATCCGGAAAAGGGTCGGGCAGAAGAACATCAGTTGCCCCCGGACTTCATCTTTGTCCTGTGTGCCGCGCTCGCTGGAGGCTTGCCGGCCGGAATCTTCACGACGCTCATCTCCGAGCCAGGACGGACGGGTTCACCGATCTACGGCCTCCTGCTGCCCTGGGGCATCCTGCCATTCTTTCTGGTGCTTGTCGCGGGATGGCGGGGACGCCATTCGCCAGGACTGAGACGGCTGGCTTGGTTCACCTCGGTGGCCTCATTGGTGGGTTTGTTGGCCCATGGCTACGCCTTCCTGTTTCTTCCGGGTTTCCACGATGCCCGGAAGTGGTTCCTGATGGTGCCATTGTGGCAGTGGGTGCTCATTGCACGGCCGGCACTGCGCTGCGCTTTCCACTCGAACGTTGAATGCTGAATTCAAGAAACCCGACTTGGACAGGATCGATGATGGGCTGTCGCTCCCCATCCAATGGCTTTCATTGACCGCCGAAGAGGTTGGGAGCGGCCGTCCGGGCGATTTCGCGGCTGCGCTGGTGGATTTCGATGCCGGTATTGCAGGTCAATGCGAACTCGGCGATCTCCCGGGTTTCGGTCATCCGCAGCCGTCGCAGGAGGAATTTCACGGCAGGAATCAATGCGGGCGTGACGCTCAATTCGTGGACTCCCAAGCCGACCAACAACGGGACCAAGGCGGGTTCTCCGGCCATTTCGCCGCACACCCCCACCGGTCGTCCGTGCCGGTTGGCCGCCTGCACCGTCATGTGGATGAGACGGACCACGGCGGGGTGGGTGGGTTGATACAATCGGGCGACACGTTCGTTGAGACGATCCACCGCCAAGGTGTAGCCCGTCAGGTCGTTGGTGCCGATGCTGAGGAAGTCGGATTCCCGGGCCAGGTCCTCGGCAATCAGGGCTGCCGAGGGGATTTCGATCATCACTCCCACGGGGACGGTGTCACAGAACGGGATGCCCTCCGCGCGCAGTTCTTCTTTGCAGGACGCCAAGATGGCCTTGGCTGAGCGCAGTTCCTCGAGAGACGACACCATCGGCAAGAGAATGCGCACCTTGCCATGGCATCCGGCCCGCAAGATGGCCCGCAGTTGCCCTCGGAAGAGTTCCGGGCAGTCCAGGCTGATGCGGATGGCCCGCCAACCCAGAAAGGGGTTGGGTTCGCCATCGCGCTGAAGGTCTCCCGGCATCTTGTCGCCGCCGAGGTCCAGGGTCCGGATGATGGCTTCCTGGCCTGGGCGCGTTTGGGAGGCTACCGTTCGGTAGGCTTCGAATTGCTCGTCTTCAGTGGGAGGAGTGGAGCGATTCAGGAAGAGGAACTCCGTACGGAAAAGTCCGATGCCATTGGCTCCGCTGGCCTGGACCGAGGCCATGTCTTCCGGGCCTTCGATGTTGGCGGCCAAGATGATGGGGTGTCCGTCGAGGGTCACCGCCGGTTGTTCGCGGAGCAGGGCGAGCTTCTCCTCCAACTGGGCACGGCGCTGTTTGAGTTGGCCGTACTCGAAGAGAGTCTGATCGGTGGGGTTGAGGGTGAGGACCCCACCGTGTCCGTCGAGCAGGGCGTACTCTCCGTCCTGGACAGAATCCAGCAGCGGACCCAGGCCCACCACCGCCGGAATCCCCATCTTCCGGGCCATGATCGCCGTGTGACTGGTCTTGCCGCCGGCCTCGGTCGCGAAGCCCAGGACATGCTTTCGGTCGAGCACGGCCGTGACGCTTGGAGCCAGATCGTGGGCCACCAGGATGCAAGGCTCCGACAGGCGCTGCAGTTGGTGTTCGTGGACCGCTCCGGAAAGGTGATCCAAAACCCTTCCGGCCACATCCCGCAAATCGGCAGCCCGCTCGCGCAGGTAGGCGTCATCCACGGCTGCCAGCACCGAAACGTATTTTTCGAAGACGTCATTGAACGCTGCTTCCGCACAGGAGTGTTCGGTGCGGATCTTGCGCAGCACTTCGTTGAGCAGGGTGGAATCTTCCAGCACCAGAAGGTGCGCCTCGAAGAGCCCCGCTTCGGCGGCTCCCATGGCCGCGGAGACCTGATCCCGGACTTTTTGGATGTCTTGTCGGGTGCCCAGCAGGGCGACGTTGAGCCGTTCAATTTCCTGATCGATGGCTGCAGGGGCGATCTTCTCCCGCGAGACCTGCCGGCGGGCCTGCCCCACCCGCAGGATGCGGGCATGGGACACGCCATCCGAAACCGCGATACCGCGGTAGGTGCGTGCTCCCGAACGGGTTGCTGGCTCAGCCATGGGGGAGAGCATATCGGCCGGAGGGTGGTTGCGGGAACCCTTTTTGTCTCGGAAGCCCTCCGGGTTTGAGAGCAGGGGATTCATGCCTTGACCTCCGGTCGGCCGGCCGCGACAAGAATCCCATGCACCGTCGCTTCTCCCCTGCCTCCATCCGTCTCCTGATGGCCACCGCCACCGCTGGATTGCTGGCGACCGGGTGCGCCAGCCTATGCTCCGGGACTTCCACCCCCCGGCTTCATTCCTTCAACAAACAGGAATTGAGCAATGAGTTCTGGGCCGAAGGTGCCTGTTTTGCCGACATCAATCGGGATGGTGTGACCGACGTGGTCTCGGGTCCTTTCTGGTATGAGGGCCCGACCTTCAAGGCGCGTCACGAGTACGCTCCGGCAGACAAGGTTTCCAAGAGCAAGCGCAATGGGGTGGATGTGACCTTCCGCGGCTACAAGGGCGGACTGGGCAATGAGAACGAATACAGCGCCAATTTCTTCGCGCATTCCGCCGATTTCAACGGGGACGGTTGGGCCGACATCCTGATCTTGGGTTTCCCCGGTGAGAATTCCTGGTGGTTTGAGAATCCCGGCAAGGGCGTCACAGCCCACTGGAAACGCCATGTCGCCTTGGATGTGACCGACAACGAGTCTCCGCGCTGGGTGGACATCACCGGTGATGGTCGGCCTGAGATCGTTTGTTCCAGCAAGGGGCGCTATGGTTACGCCTCTCCCGACCCCAAGAACCCGACGGCTCCGTTCACCTGGCATCCGTTGTCGCCGGACAAGAAGTACAATCGGTTCACCCATGGACTCGGTGTGGGTGATGTGAACGGCGACGGCCGCATGGACTTGCTCGAGAAGGATGGTTGGTGGGAGCAGCCGGCCTCGTTGTCGGGCGACCCGGTCTGGCAGCACCATCCGGTGGCCTTCGGCCTCGGGGGTGCGCAGATGTATGCGTACGACATCAACGGTGACGGGCTCAACGACGTGATCACCAGCCTCGCGGCTCATGGTTATGGATTGGCCTGGTATGAGCAGTCGAAGGTGGGTTCCGAGATTCAATTCAAGGAGCACATCATCATGAACAAGGAGGTCTCCGAGAACGCCTATGGCGTGAAATTCAGCCAGCTCCATGCGATCGATTTGGTGGACATCGACGGAGACGGCCTCAAGGACATCGTGACCGGAAAGCGCTTCTGGGCCCATGGCCCGAGCGGTGATGCCGAGTCGGGTGCCGCTCCTGTGCTTTATTGGTTCCAGTTGCGCCGTGGTGCCGATCGGTCCGTGGATTTCGTGCCGCACCTCATCGACGACGCCTCCGGTGTGGGCACCGAGCTGAAGGTCGTGGATTACAACCGCGATGGTCTGGCGGACATCCTGGTGGGCAACAAGAAGGGTGTGTTTGTTTTCACCCATGCGGCCCGCAAGGTGGACCGCTCCGCTTGGGAGGCTGCCCAGCCCAAGAAGCGCTGACGCGTCAGCGGCGTGAATCGGCGCCGCGTATCTCCGGGATCAACAGCCCACAGGCGGCCAGGATCATGGCCGCGGCGATCCATCCCATCGTCGCGGGCGACCAGGTTTGCACCGCTTGAAACGCGCAGACCGGGGCCAACACGCCCCGGATTCCGGTGGAGAAGGTGTGGACAGCCATGTAATCGGTGACATGGGCCGGAGGTGCGACCTTGGTGACCCACAGTCCCCACGCGACATCGCCGCCTGCGGTTGAAATGCCATAGAAAATGGCGCCGATGATGAGGCCCATCGGGGTTTCGCTCATGAAAAAGGTGGCGATGCCCACGGCAAAACCCGCGTTCAGGGTGATGCGGAGTCGGAAGAAGTTCATCCGATCGAAGAGTCGCCCCCAGATGGGACTCATGATCCAGCGGGCTCCGTTGGGAATGACCAGTGTGAGCCAGGCGATTTCGGCAGCGCTCAGGCCCAGGCCAAAGCGGGGATTGCCCAGGTATTCGACACGGATGGGCAGCATGGCGAGATTGGCGAACCCCATCAGCATCCAGGCCATCAAGGCATTCCGGAACACCGGATCTTCCCGGACGAAGCGCAGCCCTTGCAGCGGGTGCAGGGCCGCACTGGCATCGAGAGGGCGGGTGGGAATGCGGCGCACCGCGGCGGCCGCGGCCAGGTAAGCCACGGCGAAGAGAGAGGTCATCCAGCGCCAACGTTCCGGGGCGATTGCATTGGAGGTTTGCGTCGCCAAACCGGGCACTGGGCTGCCGTTGAGTATTTGTCCACCGATCCAGGCAAAGACCATGGCCGACGCGATGCGGACCATGAAGGCGCTGGAGTAGAGTTTGCCTCGCTGATCCGCCGGGTAATTGTCGTGGTAGATTTGCGTCATCAGCGGGATGGCGCAGGTGGAGGCGAGCAAGGCCAGCACGCACCCGCTCGTGTACACCCACGGGTGCGGCAGGAGTGTGATCAGCAAGCAGCTCAGTCCTCCGAGAGCCAGCAATCCTGAGACGGCCCGGGAGGGTTGCATGCCCAGGCTGCGGGCCGCATTCACGACCACGGGCGAAAGGAGGAGTCCCACCGAGGTGCCGGCGGCGATCAATGCCTTGGCCCAAGGGCCCAGATCAAAGACACGGGTGGCGATGAGCAGCAGGAAGGTGTTGCCGGCCGTCTCGATGATGCCGCCGAAGATCGAGCGCCAGCGCTCCATCCGGAAGGTGATCTGAGCCCGTTCCGCGGGGCTGGTCATGGCTTGCGGCCGCTCGGTTTGACTTCAGGTGTCAGCGAACAGGGGGTCATTCGGATTCGGTCTCCGGAGAGTTGGCCGCGTCGGCGACGCGCCGGAGCCACTCCCAAGTGTAGAGCCCGGTGGCGTGGCCGTCTCCCCAGAGTGGTTGCACAGCGTAGTTGCCCACCCAGGGGAGCTTGCGCAATTGGAAGGACTCTGCCGCGTAGGGGCGTTGAGGAGGTCGGTAGGTGGTCCCGAAGATGTCGGTTTCACCCATGCAGGCGGCACATGGACAGAAACGGCGCAAACTCTCGAGTGGGATGAAATCTTCCCGACCATCCTCCCAGCGGATGGCCAGTTCCTGGGCGAAGGCGGTGATGTCGGCCGGTTGCATCGCGCCGACGGTGGTGTCGGGCGGCGGTCGCGTCCAGTGGCATCCGAGTTCTGCCGATTGCGAAAGCGCGGATTTGGACCAACCATTTGGGATGTCCGTGCGCTTCTCTAGAATCGCCCTTGTCCTTGGGGTGACGACGTTTGTGTCGATCATCGCCCACGGGAGCCCTTCGGCCGATGAAGTCGTGCGAGGCATGGTGGAGCGGCTCAAAAGCATGCCTGAGATACAACTGGGGCGGGCCCATGTCTGTCGCAGATTGACGGTCTTCGAGACGCTGGAGGCCGATGGTTCGGTTTCCGAGCGCAAGGCCAAGGAGTACCGGGTGGCGGTCACCAATGGCGTCGAGACGGTGCGATTGGTGCGCATCGATGACCATGAGCCTCCGGTGTCGGACTTGCGCAGTGAGGAACGCCGCGATCGCGAGGCGCGCGAGCGTTATGCCAAGCCCAGTGCGGTCAAGAAACGGCGAGGCATGGAGGTGATCGATGAATCCCTCATCCGGCGTTTCGACTACCAGTGGAAGGGTTTCGAGGTCATCGCGGGTCGGACCAATCACGTGCTCGAATTCGTGGCCCGTCCGCCCGAATCCGGCAAAGGCTCTGGCAATGCCTTCGCCGACCGGCTCATGTCGCAGCTGCAGGGGCGGCTGTGGATCGATGTCGAGGAGCATGAGCTGGTTCGGGTGGAAGCCCGACTCGGCAAGAGTTTCGACGTGCTGGCCGGAGTGGTGGCCTCCATTCAGAAGATGACGCTGCTCATCGAGCGGATCCGTTTGCCGGATGGTCGGTGGGTCGATCAGCGTTTCCAAACCGCCTTCGAGGGGCGGAAATTCCTGAGCGCATTGCGGATGCGATTGCAAGTCGATCAAGACCGCTACGAGACCGCGACGGCCGTCAATCCGGGCTGAAGGGGCCCGACCAAACCCTTTCTAGCGCCGGCGTGAGGCGAGCCATCGGTTGGCTTGATCGAGCAGCACCGCGAGGATGACCACAGCCCCGATGATGATCTGGGAGTAGTTTTGGTCGATGCCCAGGATGACGATGCCACTGGAAATGAGCTGGATGATGAGTGCGCCCAAGAGTGCGCCGAGGGCGGAGCCCCGCCCGCCATTGAGGCTGGCTCCGCCGACCACCGCCGCGGCGATGACATTCAACTCGTAGCCGTTGCCATCGGCCGAGGTGGCCGATCCGTAGTATCCCAGCGACAGCAAGGCGGCGATGCCGGCAGCCAATCCGGACACCGCAAACACTCCCAGTTTCACTCGCCCTGTGCGAATGCCGCTGAACCGGCTGGCTGTTTCATTGCCGCCCACCGCATAGATGCGGCGTCCCGGCACGGTCCGCCGGAGCCACACGCCACCGGCTGCGGCGACCAGGATCATGGCTCCCAAGGGCACCAGCGTGAGGCCGCCCGGAGTGGTCCATTTGACCCAGGCTCTGAAACCTTCCGGGAATCCGCCAATGCTCAGTCCATGGGTCAACACGAAGGCCACACCTCGATAAATCGCCATGGTGCCCAGGGTGATGATGAATGGGTGGACCCGCAGGGCGACGCTCATGCCGCCGTTGATCAACCCGCAAACCAGGCCCACGCCGAGGCAGACTCCGCACCCCAGCAACGCCCCGGTGGTCGCGGAATGGGCGGACGGTCCTTCGGGTCCGAAGGCGTGGAATACTTGCGCAGCAAGGACTCCCGACAGTGCGTAAATGGCGCCCACACTCAGGTCGATTTGTCCGGCGATGATGACGAAGGTCATGCCCACGGCCATGATGGCGAAGAAGCTCGTGTCCTTGGCCAGTTGGGTGAGGTTCTCGGCGTTGAGGAATTTGTTCACCCGTTCCTTGGCGGCGGTGCGGTTTCCATCAGCATCCTCGGTGAAGACCCTGCGGCGCTCGCCGTCGGGGCCGGTTTCAAAACGAGGACGCTCGACCGAGCCACCGAAGAGGGTCAGGAGCGCTCCCAACACGAGGACCACGACCAGCAGGCCAGCTTCGGCCAATCGCAGGTGCTTGGAGGGGGCGATTGAGGTCACGCAGCGCAGGCTAAAGCCCGTTGCCGTCTGGGCTCAATCTCCTTGGAGCCGGGAGTGGTTTGGACAATCCCCTGCAAAGGGTCATTGCGCTGGCGCTTTTCCCTTGGCTAGAACAACCGGCCGTGTCGTCCCAGCACACCCTCAAACAGTCGGTCTCCTTTGCCGGAATCGGTCTCCACGGCGGAAACCGGGTTTCGATGAACCTCCTGCCTGCCTTGCCCAACACCGGCTTGCGGTTTCGGCGCATCGATCTCGATGGCGCTCCGGAGATCGAGGCACGCGCCGAGAATGTCGTCGACACGCAGCGTTCCACGACTCTCGGCAAGGGCGGGGTCAAGGTGCATACCGTCGAGCATGTCCTGGCCGCATTGGCGGGCGCCGGCATCGACAATGCGATCATCGAGCTGGACGCCAGCGAGCCCCCCATCGCCGACGGTAGCTCCCGTGAGTTCGTGCGCATGGTCAAAGAGGCAGGTCGGGTGGCCCAGGCCGATCTCTCAGAGCCGTATCGGATCACCGCACCGATCGAACTGAATGTGGGGGAATCCCAGATGGCGGTGTTTCCGCATACGGGTTTCAAGATCACTTGCACCAGTTCGGACAAAGGAGGGCGTTTCACCCAGTTCTTCACCCTCGAGGTGACGCCGGCCAGTTGGGAGAAGGAGTTGAGCCACGCCCGGACATTTTGTTTCTACGAGGAAATTGAATTCCTCATCAAAAACGGCCTCATCAAGGGCGGGAGTCTGGAAAATGCCATCGTCATTCGGGATGATGCGGTGCTCACCACCGAGCCGCTCCGATATCCCGAGGAGTTCGTGCGTCACAAGATGCTCGACATCATCGGTGACTTGGCGCTGGTCGGACGGCCCATCCAAGGGCACGTGATCGCTACCCGTCCCAGTCACCATGCCAACACAGAGTTGGCCAAGGCGATCCAAGCTCAGATGCGACGCCCCTTGGAGGCGGCGCAAACCTTCGCCCCGCCGCCCGCACCGGCCCCCGAGGTCAAGCCCGCTCCTGTCAAACCCGCCAAGTCCACCTCCGCAGCTGTCACCACAAACGCTACCGTGAATTCTCCGACCTCCACCGAAACGTTGGTCCGCGATGGTGCGACTCTCGACATCATGCAGGTGATGCAAATCCTGCCCCACCGGCCACCCTTCCTGATGGTGGACAAGGTGACCAAGATCGATGGTCCTCGGATCGTGGCGCAGAAGAACGTCACCATGGGAGAGCCGTTTTTCGAGGGGCATTTCCCGGGGCACCCCATCATGCCGGGTGTGCTTCAGCTCGAGGCGATGGCCCAAGTGGCGGGTATCCTGATGATGCGGCAGGCCGAGAATGCCGGGAAACTGGCTTACTTCATGTCGGCGGAAGATGTGAAGTGGCGCAAGCCGGTGCGCCCGGGCGACATTTTGATGATCGAGGTGGAGATGACCAAGTCCCGCGGCAAGATCGGCAAGGCCAAGGGCAAGTGCACGGTGGACGGCGAGGTGGTCAGTGAGGCTGATGTCACCTTCATGCTGATGGACCGCTGAACTTCCCCACTGATCACCGGACAATCCTCAGCATCCATGATCCATTCGACCGCCATCGTCCACACCAAAGCCCGTCTCGGGGCCGACTGCCACATAGGACCCTACTGTGTGATCGGCGAGCACGTGGTTCTCGGGGATCGTTGTCGCCTGCACAGCCATGTGGTTCTCGAGGGGCATACAACCCTGGGATGCGACAACGAGGTTTACCCGTTTGCCTCGCTGGGAATGAAGACCCAGGACCTGAAGTGGAAGGGCGGGGTGACGCGTGTCGAGATCGGGGACCGCAATGTGTTCCGGGAGTACGTGAGTGTGCATAGCGCGACCTCCGATGGCGATGCCACGCGCGTGGGTTCGGATAATCACTTCCTGGCCAACACCCACTTGGCTCACGACGTGCAGGTCGGCAATCGGGTCATCATGTCCAATCTGGCCACCCTTGCCGGGCATGTGGTCGTGGAAGATCACGCCATCATCGGCGGCTTGGCTGCGGTCCATCAATTCTGCCGCATTGGGCGGTATGCCATGGTGGGCGGTTGTTCCAAGTTGGTTCAAGATGTCGCACCGTTCATGATGGCCGATGGCAATCCGGCCGAGACGCGATTCATCAACAAGGTGGGGTTGGAGCGGGCGGGTTTTGAAGCGGAGACCATCGCCAACTTGATCAAGGCCTACAAAACGGTTTTTCGTTCCGGTCTGACCTTGGACAAGGCCCTGACCCGGTTGGAGTCGGACTTGCCGTCCACGCCGGAGTTGAAGGAGTTGATCGACTTCATTCGCGCCAGTCCGCGTGGTTTGGCCCGCTGATGGAAGGGCAGGCTGCCGGAGCCATCAGGCCGCTTCGGTCGGAGTGGGGGTTCTCTGGCGATCCCACTCGTGGAGAGTTGCTTCGATGTCATCTATCACACTGTCCGGGGTGGAGGTTCCCGCAGTGATGCCGACCGTGTCGGAGGCTTGGATCCAATTTGGGTCAAGGTCGCTTGCGTTTTGCAGCCAATGGACCCGGGAGCAGCGGGCTCGGCAGGTGTCCACCAGACGTCGGGTGTTGTTGCTGTGGATGCCGCCCACGACCAGCACCACATCGCAGCGCCCAGCGAGGTCTTCAGCGGCGCTTTGGCGGTCCTTGGTCGGTTGGCAAACGGTGTCGATCCATCGCACTTCTGACCGGGGGAAGCGCCGGGTGACATAGGCGACCAACTCCCGGACGCGGGTCACGGGTTGAGTGGTTTGCGAGACGATACCGTAGCGGGGGCGCTCAGTGAGGGTGTCGATCTCGGCTTCGGTGAGCACCACGTCACACCCCGGGTGGTCTTCGGTGAGTCCACGGACTTCGACGTGCCCCGCCTGACCGATCACCAGCGGATGAAATCCGGCCATCACGAGTTTTCCCAAAGCCTGATGGGCGCGGTGGACCAAAGGGCAGGTGGCTTCGGTGACGGTCAGGCCCATTTGGCGAAGACTCTCCATGCGACGATCTGATGCACCATGAGCCGTGATGAGGACCTCCCGCGTGGGGATGTCGGCCGCGTCCTGGCGGATGAGAATCCCTCGCGATCGGAGACCGGACAAGACGGTCTCGTTGTGGACCAGGTCTCCGAGGATCGTCACGGGGCCGATTGACGCCCGCTCGTGAGCCAACCCGATGGCATCCCGGACTCCAAAACACATTCCCATCGCCTCTGCTCGTAGGATTTTCATTGGTTACTTTGTCTTACAAAGCGTCTGAGTAGAGACCTTCGTATTTGTTCGATCAAATTCAAGGGGAAGGAGGGTTTTTTCGGAACCGCGAGACGATTTGTTCCAAGTGCCCAAGGTATTCGGTGAAGGCCGATCGACCTGCATCAGAGAGGAAGCACTGGGTTTGAGGGCGAGCTTCGCCCGTGGACTTCGAAAGAGAGACCAGACCGGCTTCCTGAAGGATCCGCAAATGGGAGGTCAGGTTGCCGTCGGTCATGCCGAGCAGGTTCCGGAGGTCGGTGTAGCTCAGGGACGGGGCTGCAGACAGGGCAGAGACAATTGCCAGTCGTGCCTTTTCGTGAATGACCCGATCCAGTTGGAGTACCGGTTCTGGATTCACGTCACAGAGGGTTTTTCCGTCCAGCGCAGATAAAGGCCGTAGGCGAGGTGCCCTCCGCCAAAGGTGGCCGTCATCACCGAATGTGCCATGCGGATGGACGGTTCAATTTGGTGCGGATTGGCGGCAGCCAAGGCGCTGAGCAGGCCGGCGATGACAAATCCCCATCCAAAAAGTCGCATGCCCCTCGGCATGAAGAAGCCGGCCGAATGCACGGAGCAGCCGTAGAGCACGAGCCACAGCGGAGGCAGGGCCACGGCGATCATGGCTCCTTCTTGGTGGATGTTCACCAGGGGGCCTACCACCGCGGTTCCGGCGAAAAGCGCCGGCAGCAGGGCCGAAGCCACCCGGCGGGCGGGCGGGGTCCAAAAGGGTTCGCCGGCGGCGAAGGCTTGGCGGCGCATGAGCAGGAAGGCGGTGGAAGCGCCCGCCAACCCGACGGCCAACCAGTAAAAAGCAAAGGAGCGGGCATTGTCCCGGATGATCATTGGGGCCGCCAAGCCGGCTGCGGTTCCGATGAGACCCACGGAGATCATCACCGGAGCCAGGGCACGCCGGTAGATCGAAGCCCGTTCCATGAGGGTTCGGATGGTTCCGAGCTGTTCCCGAGCCGAATCTTGATCCACGGGCCCCACAGTCGGGACCGGGCCGTCGCCGTCAATCCCAGAGTCGCAGGGGTGTTTTCCTGTCGACCCGGTGGGCCGGCCTCAGCCTGCGTCGGATTCCGGTAATAGGAGAGATGCAGTTCCCGAATCCGACCTTGACGGGGGGAGGTGCAGTTCTCTAGGGTTACCGACCGTAAGGAACTTTCCGTCGGCGTTGGTGCCGACATGCTTGAGTCGGTGAACAACCGGCTTTTTTGTTACCCCGGTTTCCGGGATTGGCTGACGACTATGAACGCGGAGATTTTGGCGGTTGTTG
>JACCDP011549914.1_pt1 | contig 23262 bp, 34 predicted proteins | sample 7445841 | NCBI WGS metagenome assembly JACCDP01 (sample SAMN15323441, study PRJNA562643) | freshwater metagenome | isolation source: river surface water | place: USA:Blue River Watershed | collected 2017-08-17
TACTGAGTTATTAACTTATGCAGAAGAAATAAAGTTAAGAGAAGAAAAAGCTAAACATCAACAAAAATTTGACAATCTAAAAAAATGGGGAATTTTTGATCTTTCAATATATCGAGGTAAATGGGACTCAACGAAAAAGCTAACGACATTTAATGAACCACAAATTTCAGGAAAGTTTCTTATAGAATGTGTTTTTGATGGTAGTTGGTTTTCAGATATGATAGACAATTGGTTGGATGAAGATAAACAATATAATCTTAGTTTCCCAATAGAAGTTTCTTTAATGCCATATGATGATGAGACTTTACTTAAATTCAAAGAAGTTGAACAAGAATTTAGTAGAGAAACTTATGATGGTCTTCTATCATCTTCGAGAATTTGGATAACAATTATTAGAGGTGGTGAGAGGGGTATTTCAAGTAATGGTCCAGTTTTTTGGGAAGCTATAGAAAGTGATTATGTCTTTTTTAATAGCAGGTCAGAAGCTATGAAGTTTAAATCACTTTTAGTTTCTGCCATCAGCGGTCAAAATGATTATTGTTCTAGTCAATACTCAAAAGGACTACATAATGATATCATTAAGTTTATTGAAATGGAAGATAAAGTTCAACAAGAAATAGAAGAAGGAAAAGATAGAGAAGAATGCTCTAGTAAATGGAAATACGACAGAATTATAGAACATGGTCCACTGATTACAATGGAAGATTTTCCTAAAATTGTGAGTTCAGTAAAGTCATTTTCACTAAATCAATTATATAAAGACTAATATATAAAGACTAATGAGATACCTTAGAAAATATAATGAAATGGATAGCTTTTATCAAAGTCACGAACACAAATCGGAGATTGAAGATATATTGTTAGAACTCAAAGATACTAATTTTAATGCAACTTGTTTAACTAATATAGGTAAAAGTGGAGTTGAATCGTTTAGAGTACATATTTCAAGAGAAACTGAGTTCAACTGGAATGACATATCAGATGTGATTTCAAGGATTACTGGATATATGAAGTCAGAAGGATATCAAATAGTAGATTTTACTTGCAAAGACGATGTCGAATTTAAGGAGAATCCAGATGATTATGAAGTGAAAAAAACAACTGGGGCTTATTTTTGGAACACTGATAGTAGTGGTAAAATCAAATCTGAATTAAAAGATGTATTGCAAGTTCCAAATATTACACAAACATCGGTTTATCATCCAGGAACATTTGACAAGATTCAAAAATGGACATTCGATATTACATTCGAAAAGAAATTAATCGATAAAACTACAAGTTTTTCTAAATTTTCTACTAATGAAGAATTAAAACCATCTACTTATTTATCTGCTGCTGACAAACTCAAAAAAATGGGCCATAGTAGAAGACCTGATGTGTTGAAAGCTTGGGCTGAAGAGATGAAGAAAAGAGAAACTGAATTAATTACTAAAAAAAATATCGAAGAGTCTAAAAAGTTGGGTGTCTATCAAATAAAAATCAAAACTAATAAAAAAGAGTTCATAGCAAATGCTTATCTTTCTTTATCCTGGATTAGTGATACTTTTAATGAAACAGTAGATGACTTTAGATCATATGATGGTAGTGGATTGTATCTACAGTTTAGTTATGGATTAATTCCAGCAGATGCAGAGACTTTAGATAACTTTGTTGAATGTCTTAGTGACTTTTTAAGTCCATATAACGGTGTATGGTGGTTACAAGATATGTGGATTTGTGTCAGTGGTGCAAAAAATGATGAGAGTGAAGGTGAGGATTTTGTAATTAGTCCAAATTGTCAATTTGAAGGTATAGAAATTTCAACTGCTTATTTCGCTAACAGACAAAGTGCTATGAAATTCAAACAAACTTTATTTCAGATTTTCAATAGTGAAATAATTTATGGAGAAACACCGTCAAACCCTGGTGGAATGGCTGAGAGAATCAGAGAAGAAATTGTTGGCGAACACGGTTTTGGATTTGATGAATACTTAAGATTTGTCGAAGGTCTTAAACAAATAAGAGTAAATACTTTATATAGAGACTAATGAAACATTTAAAGACATTTGAATCATTATACGAACTACCAGTTATTTTAGACCTAAAAGATATGTCTCTTGATTTAACTGACTCAGGTTGGAATATTGAAATATTCAAAGATGAAACACAAACATCTGATAATGTTCGTGTCAGAATTACTAACAATTTTATACGTTTTAAAGGTTCTACCAATAAGGGTAATTTTACTATGACAAATGAGTTAAAAGATTTTTTATTCAGAATGATTGGTTATATGAAAGACAATGGTTATGAATTTACCACTCATTCAAATTTTGGTAGATTACACTTTATTGATGATGGTAGAGTAATTATTTCTAGTGGTGAGGCAAGACCAAACTATCCTACATTCACTATGATAGATATATTATTCAAAAAATCCTAAATTTATTTCAGCTTTCTTATTATCTTTACTAAATATATACTGATATGAGATTGAAAAGATATCAACAATTTTTAGAATCTAAATCTGATATGTGGGATATTATTCCACAATCAATTAAAGATTTAAATACTATCTTCACCAAAGCTGGTAAAAAACTTTACTTAGTTGGTGGTTCAGTGCGTGACTTTCTTACAGGTGATAAACCAAAAGATTTTGACTTAGCAACAGATGCTCTTCCAGATGAAGTTATTAAAATACTTCAGTCATATAATTATGATTTTAATTTACAAGGAAAAGCTTTTGGAGTTGTAGTTGTCTTCACTAAAGAAGTTCCTGAAGGTATGGAAATTGCTACTTTCCGATCCGATGTTTATGATGGTAAATTAGGAAAGACAAGAAATCCTGATGTTAAATTTACTACAATTGAACAAGATGTTCTTAGAAGAGATCTTCGAATTAATGGGCTTTTTTATGATTTAGATAAAAAAGAGATAGTTGATTTAGTCGGTGGAGTAGATGATATAAAAAATAAAGTTATAGGGATGATAGGTGATCCAGACCTTAGGATAAAAGAGGATCCATTGAGAATTTTAAGAGCAATTAGGATGGCTTGTAGATTATAGTAAAATCTCTTCATAAAACACACTTTACAAATTTAATATATAATTGAAATGAAAGAATGGATAGTATTAGATAGTAGAGATTGTAATATATGTGGTAAATCATATGAATATGACTCTAGGCAAAAAAAATCAAAATATTGCTCTCAGAGGTGTAGGTCTTTATCTCACTCACAAAACAAAATATCAGGCATTGAGGGTGTGGATTTTGTAATTTGTAAAATATGTGGTCTTAAATTTAAAGAAATAAATAACGACCATATAAAAAAACATAATATGAGTTGTGAAGAGTATGATGATAAATTTAAATCCAGTAGAACATCTGAAAAAACTAGAATTAAAAAAGATACATTGTCAAAACTGATGTGTGAAGAAATGTCTAATAAATTATCAAAATCACATACAATAGAGGGATACATAGAAAAATATGGTGATATTGAAGGAGTGACAAGATTTAATAAAATGATTTCAAACAAACAGTATAAGAATGGTAAAAAATCTTATATTGATAAATATGGAGATGTCAAAGGATTAGAAATTTATAGAGAAGTTCAAAATAAAAAAGCAATCACTTTAAAAAATTGTATAGAGAAACATGGTTTGATTGAGGGTGAAAATATATTCAATAAATGGAGAGAATTGCAAAAAAATAAAAATCTTTTATCTTACTATATTAATAAGTATGGATATGAAATTGGATTGGAAAAATGGTTAGATAAAAATAATAAAATATCTTTATCAAACTCTAAAATAAAAAAAGAAGATAAAAAAAAATTTATTAATTATATTTGTGATGTTAATAAATATACCAGATTATCACTGTCTAATAACATGATAAATGGTATTGACATGAGAGGTAAGGAATTTGGATATGATCTAGATCATATATACTCAAAAGTAAATGGATTTAAAAATGAAATACCTGCTTATGTGATAGGACATGTTTCAAATTTAAGAATTGTTGAAAGTTCGTATAATAGAAGTAAACAACACAGATCCGATATAGAAATAGAAGAGATTATTAAAGAATATGAAAATGATATTGAGTATCAAAAATTAGTAAACGATATAGAAAAAATAAAAAACAATGGCTAAAATTGAGAAAGAAACAATAGATTCTATAATTAAAAACGGGTACTTACTGGGAAGTCTTTCCAGAGAAAGAGTATGGGATGAGATAAAAAAGTCATATTCACAATCAAAAGATTTTAATGAGTATTTAAAATATCTTTTAGATTTTAATTTGATGCTGTATATATTTCCAGGTTCTGATATCAATACTGATTTAGTTGATAGTAAAGACTTTGTGGTTGTGATTGCTAACTTATTTAAGAATGAATCTACTACCGGATTAGAAAGAAAATTAGTTCAAGATTATAAAATAGAAAGTGAAACTGCCACTAAAGTAACTTTCTTAATTTCTTTATTATCGTTCAAAATAGAAGATGTATTTGATATCTACAAAAAAAGGGTACAATGTGGTATAAAAGATACTTCCATTTTAGAGTGGATTAAAGTTTTAGGTTTAGATAATGATTACTTAATTAAATTCATTGATTACAAACCAACAACATCAGCAGAAGAATTGATGTCAAAAGGATTCAAAGGTAAAGAGTTAGGTGAAGAAATTAAAAGAATAGAAGTAAAAAAATTTATGAATTATGAAGATTAATAGGTTTAGTGATTTTGACTTTAACGATGAATTATCAAAGGTGATCGATTCAATTCCAGACTCTGATGTTCCTAGTGAAACTAATATTATTACAGAGATTGGTGATAAGGTGATTTACACTGAAGGTTGGTGTGATAGATGCTTCTCTAACTATGATTTAGATAGTAGAGAAGAAATGGTTGAATGGGCTAGAAATGAAACGAAAAGACTTTTAGAAAAACAACCATTTTTACCACAAAACAAGACACTTAAAGGAAAGGAGTTGATTGATTATAAATTTATCGAATTCCCAGAGAATGAAGTAAACTATGCCGTTTCTGTCGGTATTTATCAATAAATATTTGATATATAGACTATGAAGCATTTTATAACACACATCAAAGATGTAAATGGTAACAATTATTTAGGTATAAAGATTCCCAACAATTTAGTAGAACCGTTTTTACAACAATTAAAAGAATATATTGGCGAAGATGATTTTGTAGCATTTACAAAAAATCAACAGATAAGAGATGGTGGTGGTTTTCACTTAACCGTGATTAATGTTGCAGATTATAATAGATTAATGTCCCATATGGGTGTTGATAATTTTGTTAATTCATTAGATAAAGTATTAACTTTAGAAGTTGGTGACCTAAGAATGTTAGGTATTGGAACAGCTACTAAGTCTATTAATAGAACCTTTTTTATAGTTTGCCAAAGTGAAATTTTAGAATCTGTTAGGACTAGATTTGACTTACCAGAACACGATTTTCACATTACCATTGGATTTAAGGATAAAGATGTTTTTGGTGTCAGAAAAAATGAGGTATTAAAAAAAGGTGATAAATTTTTACAACTTTTGAAATTAGAGTTTTATAAGAATGACAATTGGAATTTTATAAAAGACATTGGTAATTTTGATTTAGATAAATCACAAGAAATTATACCGGTTGGAATTACTGAGACTAATATGAAATTCAAGTGTGATGGTCACTATTTGACGGTTGGATTTTTAGAAGAAGGGGAGAAATTTTGGGTTATGGCAAAATGGCCAATTGATGAAGAACTACCGAGATTAGCAGAGACCGAAATTGCTAAAGTAATCAACAAAAATTAAATTATATGGAACAAATGGAACTTTTCAACTTTTACAATTTAGATGAATGTGTTAACAAAAAGAAAGTATTAAAAAAACTAAATCAACTTTTAGACGAAGGTAAAATTGACTTTTCAGTTGATGGTGAAATTCTAAAACTTGAAGACTTAGACCTTAGTGAGTCGGAAGTAGAGGATGTAGCTGAACTATTAGATTCTAATGATGTCTTTCCTTATTTAGATAAAGAAGATGATGATGATTTCTATGATGGTTATGATAACTACGATGATGAAGATGATTATTAAAAATTAAATAACAACAATGAAGAAAACAATTATTTTATGTCTGTTAGGACTATCACTAGTAAGTTGTAAAAGCTCTAAAGCTGGATGTGATGCTTACTCAAATATAGAAACTACTGATAGTTCATTAGTTAAGAGTTTAGATGTTTTATCAGACTCTGCTAGCAACTGGACATCAGAACAAAAAAAGGAGTTTGCTAATATTTTCTTTATTGAAAGAGGTAAGTTTTCGGTACCTGAAAAACCGATAGTGTTACAAACTTTTGGGGGAAATTAAATTGTTGTTTAAGAGGTCAAAAGACCTCTTTTTTATTTCTAATATATAACTAAAACTCTACAAAAATGAAAACACTAATCACCTTAATCTTAGTCACACTGACTCAAGTTGTATATTCACAAACTTGGTCTTTACAACTCAAAAATGATTCTATAGACTACAAAATGTTAGAAATTGAAAACTCACTGACTACTTTTAACTACACTTATAAAAATTGGGGTTATTGTGAAAAGGTTTTCGATTTTCAAAATGGGACATTGATTACTAGAACTTTAGATTCTACAATTTATGAAAAGATTGATGAATATAAAATAAAAGGTGATTGTTTTGAAGCATCAGTAAGATGTGAAGGTGAATATGTGTGTAGAAATATAATATTAACTAAAAATGGTGGAGAGTTTATCCTTTTAACTGAAGAGTTTATAGATACAGAAATAGAGGCCACTTGGTCAAAAATAAAATCAATAGATATTAAATGAATAGTGTAGAAGTTTTCGGATATATTTCAATGTTAGTTGTTATATGGTCAATGACTATGAAAGATATGAAATGGCTTAGAATAGTTAATTCAATATCTTGTGGAATGTTTATAGTCTATGGATTTTTAATGATGGCTTATCCACTTGTAGTTATGAATTCAATAGTGATTGGTATAAATGTTTATAGATTAATAAAGGGTAAGTAAATTTAATCTAACTTTCGACAAATACTTAATTTAATTATATAACAAATATGGAAGGTTATATTTATTTAGGAGAACATTACGATATTATAGGAAGAGACGTAAATATCTCAGATAAAAAAATTGGATTATCAAATAATCCAGTCAATAGAGAGAATCAACTAAATAGGACTAAAAGTCCAATTGGATATCGAATTATATCCTGTTACAAGGTTGATGACATGAATAAGGTAGAAAAAATGCTACACGCTATCTTAGACTCTAGAAGAATTTTTGGTGAGTGGTTTAGAGATGATGAAGATACCTTAACCGGTGAGTTTATTAACTTTATGTCTGCTTACGGAGCTGAAGTTTATAATATACAAGAAGTTAAAGACCAGACACAAACTACACAAGATACTAGACTAGTTGAATTATCTCAAAGATTAGGTGAAACGATTTTAGTTCGTTCTTATAAAGGTGTTGATTATGAGGTAAAGTTAGATAAAAATGGTCTATTACATTTCAACGGGGAAGTATTTGATACACCAAATAAACTTTATAATAATGGAATTGTGAAGTTGGTATCTGGAAAAAGAGGTGGTAGTGGTACAAACCACTTATCACAATTTGTTGTTAAAGAAACAGGAGAAAGGCTGAACGGATAATGAAATACTTTATAATCTCACTTGTGCTAATTGTTATTGCTCAGACTTTAGCTTACTTTCAACTACAAAGTCAATTCATCTGGAATTGGGCAAAGCAACATCCTATAATAATTTCTTTTTTAGGAGTGCCGGTTTCTATACTTCTAATTTATTTCACTAAATATTGTGCTGAAGCTTTTTCAGGTCAAATTTGGCCAGGAAGGCTTATTGGATTTGCCATTGGTGCAATTGTGTTTGCAATTCTCTCACATTATGTTATGAATGAACCATTTACTACAAAGACAATTGTTTCCCTGATTTTAGCATTTGGAATTCTATTAATTCAGATTTTTTGGAAATAATTATTAGTCACGATAAGACTCATTAATAAAAGTATTGAAGTTCATAATTTTATTTTCCTTAACTTTTTCAGGTAGTCTTTTGTGTTTTGTCGTAGCGAAATCTCTTAATTTTTTAGCAGACATTGAATCCGCTAAATTTGCGATTTCTTGTGCGTATCTAGGATCGAGGTCACTTCTTTTTATTTCACCAGTTATAAGAGCATAAGCCTGTCCGAATAAACGTTGTTGAGATTTTGATACAGATGGCATATTATTTTAATTTTTTTAATGAGTCAATTTCGTTTTGTAACATTTCTAATCTAATCAGTAATGTATCTCTTTCAGCAGAAAGTCTAAAGAGAAATCCTCTTGTCATATTAAGTTCATCATTTAGTCTTTGAACTTCTCCACTATCATCATATCTTTCTAAAGCCATTGATTTAATAACCGGTGCCTCTTCTATTATAGTGTCTCTAATAATTTTTTCAATGATTTTTAAATTCTGTTTAGGTTTGATATGTATAAGTGAATCATTTTGGTGTTTTAATTTATCTGTGAATTGTGTTACCTCATCTGCTATTTTAAATAAAGAGTCTTTTTGACATTTCATTTGAAACATTTCTTTTTCAGTATCTTGTATAAATGTAGATTGGGATTGAGTTTTCATCAAAAAAACAAAACCGATAACCAAAATTAAACCAACTATAAATATCAAAAGATTCCTCATTTCATTTTACTAATAGTTTCTATGAACTTATCATTTAGTTCTTTATATTCACTTTTCAAAGTTTTGACCTCGGATTGTAAGTCTTCAATTTGACTAGTTAAGGTATTTCTATTATCAATGTAAAGATACCCAATAGCAATAAGTGCAACAAATAACAAACCAACTATTGGATTTTTAACAAACTCCTTAAATGATATACCTGGTAGTCCTGCCATCTCAAAAACTTATTTATTTTATATATTAAATTAAACTTTTAAGAAATATTGATTTATAATCGTATAATCTTTAAACTTTTTATTATGGCAAATTTTATTTATTCTCAAGTTACTATTGAACCAGAAGCAGCTATGGACAAAATCTGTGATATGATTGAAAACATGCCGTCTGTTGAATATGGTAAAGAAACTACCGAAGTTGTTAAAACATTTTACACCGAAGAAGAACTTAACAAACCTTATAATGGTGGTGAAACTGAATATCCAATTACTGATACTGGTGTAAATCATGGTTGGCTTTATGATAATGTAGGAACTAAATGGATTCAAGTTGGAATTGATGATACTATCAGAATAGAATCCCCAAATTATATTCCTGATGGATTTTTAATTAAACTTTATAGTTTGTGTGTTAATGAGTTTGATGATGTTCGTTTAGTTTGTAAGTGGTATAATGAAAATGAAATCGAATGTGGTACAGCTGTTATTTGGAAAGGTATTTATACTGAAGACGAAGAAACCTTAGATGATGAAGATATTTATGATCCAGGATATGAAGCTTCTGGAGAAGAAGATATCGATGAAGTGAAAGACTGGATATTGTCAGAAATCACAGAAGATTCATATATTAAAGCTGAAGAGGTTGAACAAATGGAAGAAGAAGAGCTTAGAGAATTATTTGAAGATTGGAAAAGACAAGATAAATGGGATTATATCTCTGACCGACAAGAATCTATGTATTACTCTTGTGAAGAGGCGATTGAAACTGAGGACTTTGAATTTCCAATTTCTAAAGTAAAACAGATTGCTAAAAGTAGATATGATATGATTGAAAATTGTTATCCTTTTTAATCTAGTTTTGATTTAATTAAAGAGTGACTTTGGTCACTCTTTTTTTTTAATATATAATTTATGGAATACGTATTCACTTATGGTCTTTTTAGAGACTCTGGAAAAAATCTTTTAGGAAAAGAAGCCACCTATTGTGGAAAAGCCTGTATCGAAGGAAAACTATACAAAGTAAATGAGTTTTATCCTGGTTATGTTCCAGGTGACGGTAAAGTTTGGGGTGATGTGTATTTGTTCAATCCTGAGAATTTGTCAAAAATGGACGACTGGGAAGGTGAAGAATATCAAAGAAAAATAGTTACGACTTCAACTGATGTTAAATGTTGGGTTTATGAATATAAATACGATGTATCTGATTTTGAAGAAATCAAATGTGGTGACTGGTTATTAAGATAACTTCAATATCTTTTTTTATATCTTGGCTCATTTCCAATCTTAGTTATAACTAATTCATAATAAATATCAGTTGAACCAAAGTCTGATGCAAAAACTTTTAATCCAAATCTAGATAGTTGATTATTAACATCTTCAATTAAACTAAATATTTTTGGCTCTAAATAGTAGAGAGTTATCTCATTATATAATATCTCACTATCTTTGTGACAAAGGGTTACTATAAATGATTCATCGTCATAAATTATTATAGACGAATCGAAAGAATCTTCTACATAGTATTCTAATTCAGGAAACTCATCTGTTATATAATATAAACACTCTTGTAAATCATCGTAAGATATCGAAAAATTATTACTTAAACTAAAAGACTCTTTGATGAAATCTAAATACCTTTTTAACATATAATTATATATTTGATTTTTAGAATTAAATTGTTATCTTTGTAATATGAGAATTAACCAAATAGAAAAAGACATCGTCAAACTCAGAGATGAATTAAAGAAACAACAATCTTTAGTTGCAAAGTTATCTGTGCAGATGGCTGAACTTAGAGACTTAAAAGAACAAAAATACAGAGAGTCATTTTTAGAATTTATTGAATTAGATTCAACATATGAATTCAAAAGTTATTCTAGTCTAAGAGGTGTTCAGACTGGTCCTAAATTACAATCACCTAAAAGTCCAAATTTTAGAGCAGGTGATATTATACAATTTGTTAAAAAAAATAAAGCTTCTATTGTGATAAAATGTGTTAAGAAGCTAGTTTATGAAAGAGAACCAAAAACTGGTACTAATAAATCAGTTTATGTTGATAATGAAACCTATAGAATTGAAATTGATAGTCTTTATCACTTTTTGATTACCAAAGACGACTTTTTCAAACAACTAACAACATATATAAATAGAAAAGAAGCCTTAGAAGATTTATTAGATTGATATGAAAATTGAACAAATATCAAATAAGATAAAAGTTTGTGACATCAAACTCAATACCAATATATCTCGTAGAAATTTATGGGATATTGAATGGTCAAGTGATTGTCCACAAGAGATACTTCAACAAGACAATGGTAGATGTTATTTTATCGTAGTCAATTCAGAAATCTACAAAATCGGATATTCTGATTGTCAAGGCGGTATTAAAACTACATTCGATACTTATAAAAATGCAGGTAACTCAGGAAGACCTTCAGATAGAACTCACGGAATTCACGTATTTATTGCTGAAGAATTATTAAAAGGAAACAAAGTAGAGGTTTATTTCAGTTATAATCCTAAAATTGAAATCGAATTAGAGTTAATGAATGGTGAAAAGAAAATTATCAAACACTCTATCTCTGGTAAAATTTTAGAATTAGAAAATATGAGTATCTATTTACAAAATGAAGGTAATTATCCAGTCTGGAATCTACAAGAATCTGGAAGACCCTGGCCGACTTATATTCAAGAAAGTAGAAATCAACTCTTAACTGGAACACCAGCAACCTTACAACTGATTAAAGAAAGATTAGGTGTATAAAAAAAAGAGGTCTTAGTGACCTCTTTTTTTATTTTGACCTTTTAACAATCAAAATTTCATGTGATTCTTTTACAATTTTAGAATCATTTAACTCTACCCTGTTTTTACCAATCCTTTTTTCACCATTGCTCATTGAGTAAGCCCATTTTGGATAAAAGAATTCAAAGTCTTTGTAGTATTCTCTAATCGTTTCACAATTATTATAAGACATTACAAAATCACCTTCGTGTTTTAGAAGTAGGTCTCTTAAAAGTTCGTGGTCAAATCCAGAGTGATGAACATCAATATTCTTCATTGGATACATTCCTTTGTGCATCTTGTTATCAGAATCTCTTTCTAAGTAATAAGGTGGATCTAAGTATAGAAAATCATTTTTGTGTTTTGGAATCGTAATATCAAAAGTTTCATTGCCAACTTTTAAGTTTTCACACTTAAAGTCTCTTACTTTTTTTATCATATCATCCCACTTTTTCTGGTTCAAATAAACTGAACTACCCCATCCTAAATAACCAGGTCCATAAGAACAATTGTGATTGAAGTAATAATAAGCAGCTAAAGTTATTTCATCTAAACTAACTATATCATTCCGTTTGTAATAGTCAGTCTGCCAATCCTTTAACATCTCTTGTGTTTTATCTAATTTGATAAGTATCTCTTTTACTTTAGTATATTCAATATCGGTAGGATTTATTTGAGACATTCTGTCAGCAAGTTGTTGTGGGTTTTTTAATAAGACATTCCACCAATTCACTAAGACATCAAAGATGTCATAACCAATAACTTCTTTATTTAAGTTTGCCGCCCAATGAACTTCTAAAGACCCACCACCTAAAAATGGAGAAACTATCCTTTCATAGTCTTTGACATAAGGTGTTATAAGGTCGATTGCTTTTGATTTACCACCAGGGTATCTAAGAATTGTTTTAACTTTTGCCATTAATGTGCAATTTTTATTTATTATATCAATAATACTGGAGAAGTTTTTAAAATATATAACAAAAACATACTTACTATGAAATCTAAATTTACTAAGTTACTTTTCACAATTTTATTACTAAATCAATTTTTAGTTTTAGGAGCTCAAAATACAGATTTAGGACCACACTTTGAAAAAAGGGACAAAATGGATATCTGTTATATGATATTTAAGGTTGAAAAGATTAAAGACCCCACAGAAAAACAATTTGCTAGATGGACGACAAATACTTTTAAGACTTTAGGTCAGGATTATTCCACTCTTAATGGATTAATCTCTAAATCAGATTATGACAATATGACCCAAAAATTTAGGGAAGGTAATTATTACAAACCAGGTATTTTCTGGACTGATATTCACCAACATTTAGGACCAGCAACAAATGTTACCTACCCTTGTTGGAAAAATATTCAATATGATAATAGAGTTCAAACTGGGTATTATAAAATAGAATTTAAATAATATGAGCTTTTTTGAATTTATACCACAAATACTACCAATTATAGCAATACTTTCTTTTATAAAAGCAATTATTGAATGGCGTAGGTCACAACTTTGGAAAGAATCTGAGTTTCTATCTAAAGAGATGAAAGAGTTCTTCTCTGATGAGAAAATAAAAATCGTATTAACTCTACTTGATTGGAATGTTAGAAAGGTAAAAATCGGTGATGCACAAGTAAAAGTCAGTGATAAGTTCCTTGTTGAGTCGTTAAAAACACATAAAGAAAAATCAAATTTTTCACCAGAGGAGGCTTATATCAGAGACCTATTCGATTACTTTTTTGATAAACTATCACACTTAAAAATACATTGTAAAAATGGATTAGTGTCTGAGAAGAAGTTATTTAATTATTTAGAATACTACTTAGACATTCTGATAATACCTGGAAGAAAACCAAAAGAACTTTTAAACATCATAGATAACTATATAAAATACTATCATTTTAAGAATGTTTCTGATTTGTTAAACAATTGGAAAAAAACAAAATCAACTAAACAATAATTATAATTCCGATATAAAAGTTTGATCTATAAATTATAGATGTAACTGGTAAAACTATTATCATCTATCAGGATTTTCAAGTCTTAGGTTCTCTAAGATTTTGTTAATTTCTACTTTTACTACCTTTTAATCTTAACAAAACTTACTTATTAGAAATGAAAAGACTACTAATCTTACTGCTAATGTTTGTAGCAAACTTTTTGTATGCTCAACAAGGACCTAATTGTCCCAACGCTGACTTCTCAATGAATGGATTTCAAAACTGGGTCGGTGGAATTGGCAACTGCTGTCCAATTGTAATTACCAATCCAAATACTATTCAAAATGGTCGTCATACGATTATGACACCAGGACTAGATCCAATTGTACCAGCACTAACCAGAACCCCACCTGGGACACCTCAATCAGCTCGATTAGGTAATAGTCAAGTAGGAGCACAAGCAGAAAGTCTAACTTACTCATTTACGGTATCAAATCAAAATGCCCTTTTTATCTATCGGTATGCAGTGGTATTAGAAGATCCAGGTCACCCACCAATAGCTCAACCTCGTTTTGAAATGCAAGTTAGAAATCAAAACGGAAGTATAATTCCGTGCACTTTTTATCAGGTAGCAGCAGGTGGTGGGGTTCCTGGTTTTCAGAACTACCAGAATGTTAGATGGAGAGATTGGACAACAACCGGAGTAAATCTATTAAGTTATTTAGGACAAGTTGTCACTATTGAGGCGCGAACCGGTGACTGCGACTATTCCGGTCACTATGGATATGCTTATTTGGCAGCCGAATGCCGTCCGCTTCAAATTGATATAACCTATTGTGTAGGAGATACAGTGGCTACACTTGTTGCTCCTCCTGGATTTACTGGTTATCAATGGTCAACAGGAGCAACTACCCAACAAATATCTATTATCAATCCGACCTGGGGTCAAAACGTATATCAAGTTACTTTGACTTCAGCGACTGGATGTCAAGCTCAACTTTCTGCTAATATCAACCCTGTATTACCAACAGCTCATTTTAATTGGCAGAGTTTATGTAATGGTCAAATACAATTTACTGACTCTACCGTAATACCAGGAGTTCAACCCGCTGTATGGAATTGGTCTTTTGGTGATGGAGGTCAATCATCTTTCCCTAACCCAACTCACACATACCAGAATCCAGGTCCATACAATGTTACCCTAATTTCATCAGCACAAGTAGGATGTGAAGATACAGTCACATTACCGATAGTAGTACCGCCAATTCCTTATGCCAATTTCAATATCGATACCCTTTGTGGCTTAACTAAAAACTTTACAGACCAATCCACAATTGCCAGTCCTGGTGGGATTGTCTCTTGGTTCTGGGACTTTGGAGATGGTACTACAGATACTATTCAAAACACATCACATACTTATAACTCACCAGGTAACTTCAACGTAACTTTAATCGTAACTGACAGTGTAGGATGTTCAGATACTATTACCAAACCTGCTATAATTAACTCAATACCTCAAGCCAGCTTTGCAACACAAAACGTATGTGCTGGTCAGAATATGCCATTTACTAATACTTCAACTATTTTAGGAGGTGGATTAATGAACCACTCTTGGAATTTTGGTAATGGCGCAACTTCAATACAAACATCTCCATGGTATCAATATCCTAAACCAGGTACTTATACTGTAACTTTAATTGTAACAGGACCGGGTGGATGTAAAGATACTGCAACTCAACAAGTGACCGTTAATCCTATACCAGTAGCGGCCTTTACATTACCGAATACATGCGGACTAAGTGATACAATAACAAATATATCAACAGTTTCTCCTCCAGCACAAATAACCTCCTATCAATGGAATTTAGGAAATGGACAAACCTCTAACCAACAGAACCCTATCTATAATTATAATAATCCTGGTGTATATAATTTAACGCTAACTGTTACTTCGACAGGCGGATGTACTGACTCAGAAAGCCAACCACTTACAATCAATTCAATACCGGTAGCTTCTTTTACCGCTCCGCAAACTTGTCACGGAAATGCAGTACCATTTACTAATACATCAACTATTTTAGGTGGTGCAAACTTAAACTACCTTTGGAATTTTGGAAATGGTAATACTTCTAATCAAACAAATCCTACTCAACTTTATAATAGTCCCGGTCAATATTTAGTAACATTAATAACAACAGGTCCTGGTTTATGCTCCGATACTGCTACTCAAATTGTTAATGTACCACCTACACCGGTAGCTAATTTTAGTATTCCTGACTCGTGTGGATTGACTGGTCAAATATCAAGTACCTCAATTATTGCCCCTCCTGGCTTTATTACTTCATATCAATGGGATTTAGGTAATAGCCAAACAGCTAATCAACCAAACCCTAATTACAATTATAATGGTCCTGGAGTTTATAACGTCACTTTAATAGTAAGTTCTAATCAAGGTTGTTCTGATACTATTACTCAGCCTGTAACTATTTGGTCAATACCAACGGCTCAATTTAGTCATACCCCAACTTGTTATGGAATACCTTTCAACTTCACAGACCAATCGACTATTACAAACTCGCAAATTGTCGGTTGGAATTGGTCTTTTGGTAATGGACAAACATCTAATCAACAGAACCCTACTCATTTTTATAACACAAATGGTCAGTATCCCGTACAATTGATTGTAACGGGTCAGGGTGGTTGTCAAGATACCGTATCTAATAATATAACAATATATCCTAAACCCACAGCAGCATTCACTTTACCAGACTCGTGTGGAATGACAGCACTATTTACTGATTTGAGTTTATTTAATATTGCCTCTTGGAATTGGAATTTTGGTGATGGTAATAGCTCTAACCAAACCAATCCAACTCATATATATCAAACTAATGGTACCTATCAAGTGCAATTAATTGTGCAAAATACAGACGGATGTTTAGACACTTTAGTACAAGAGTATAGAAATTATCATATTCCTATTGCTAACGTTATTACTAATGTCAATTGTTTAACATACCCTACACTTTTGTTAGATAACTCATCAGTACAAAATAGTCAAATTTCAACATGGAATTGGAGCGTAAACAATATCAATCAGACCTCACAAAACTTTAACAATACATTTGCTTCAGCTGGGGTATATCAAGTTAATCTAGTGGTAACTTCAGTTGATGGGTGTATCGATTCTACTTCAGGTCAGTTTGAAGTTTATCCACTACCTTTCGTTAGTTTTATATCACCTGACGAATGTGCTGGAGATTCAGTTACCTTTACTAACTTATCTAATGGATCGGTCACTTATCAATGGTATCTAAATGGTAATTTATTTTCTACCTCAACCAATCCTAAAAATGCTTACACATGGGGTCAGTATCAGGTTCAGTTGATTGGAACTAATCAATGGGGGTGTCAAGACAGTTTAACTCAATTGCTAAATATACATCCAAGACCAATTCCAAGTTTTGGTGGTCAATTTGAAGGATGTATACCTTTACAAGTATTTTTAGATAACCAAACTACAATAGCTAATAACGGAATTATAAGTTCGTATATTTGGAATATAGGAGTAAATACTTACTATACTGAAGACATAAATTTAACATACGGTTCAGTAGGAAATTATTCAGTTAGTTTAACTGCAATATCAGATAAGGGATGTGATTCAACTATTAGTTTTATTGATGTTATTAAAACATATCCTTTACCGAATGCTGAATTTGCTTATTCACCAGAGAATCCAAATACAGCAAATACCAAAGTAGAATTTACTAACCTATCACAGGGCAATTTATATAATACTTGGGAAATAATGTCACAAACATTCAATGAGATGCATCTTTCTTACACATTCCCAGCTGATACTGGTCGATATTTAATTTATCTTCATGTTGAAAATGAATGGGGATGTACTGATTCAATTTACCATCCAATTTACATTAATTCTAATTTTACAGTTTTTATCCCTAACTCATTCACACCTAATAGAAATGGTGTAAACGACTCATTTAAGGTTTATGGTACTGGAATTGTTGAGGCTGAAATGTTGATTTTTGATAGATGGGGCGAATTGATATCATCTTATAAAAATTTAGAACCAATGTCTAAAGGATGGGATGGTAAATATAATGGACAGCCTGTAAAACAAGATGTTTATACATATAAAATCAAAGTAAGAGATTTCACTGGTGAGTGGCACGATTTTATAGGTCAAATAAATTTGTTAAAATAAATAAACATTTGGTTTGAAGTGGATATAATATTTATAGCTATGGAAGACAATAAAAAAATTGCATATGAAAATGGCTTATTAAAATATGTTAAATCAATTAGATTTGATGATAATCAAGTTTTTGTTGAGGATTCAACATATCCTAGACATAGGTTAAAAGAGAGGGTTATTAATCAGAATTTAATTGATTATAAGTGTTGTGAATGTGGTAATAATGGAGAATGGATGGGAAAAAAACTACCATTAATACTTGATCACATAAATGGTAAAAATAACGATAATAGATTGGAAAATCTAAGATTCGTTTGTAGCAATTGTGATTCTCAACTACCGACCTATAAAAATAGAAGAGGTAGTAAAGGAAAAAAATAATTGGAAGAATGGCAGAGTTGGTCTATTGCACTAGTCTTGAAAACTAGCGTACTGAAAGGTACCGTAGGTTCGAATCCTACTTCTTCCGCCAAATCAAATTAAATATGAACAACATTAAAAAGTATTTTCAGTTCTCAGGTACCATCAGTGGTCTAAATTTCTTCTTAAGAAACTTTCTTAGCTCTATTGTCGCTATGTTTGGTGGTTTCACTTTAGGTTATGGAATCGGCTCAGGTGAAACATCATTGGTGATGTTAGGTCTCTTAATCACAACACCGGCTTTAGTATTCGGAGTGGCGACAATCTATAAAAGAATGAAAGCTTTGTTTTCAGATAACGCAACAGAATATACTATTGGATTAGTGACACTACAAGTTTTCACTCAGTTACTACCGGCCTCCGTAAAAGTAGTTTTAAACATGATATTATTAATTATATCCTGTATTTTGATATTCAAAAACTCAGATATTGAAAATCACCAGGGTTAGGACTAAACCTTTTGTAGAATCTTTACAATATCTATAACACAATCTCTCTTACTTTGAAAAGGTCTGTTTTTTACTAAGTTGTAAATGTCTTCTGCTAAAGATTTCAAATCTTTTGTAGATTCATTTTGTTTATACATATCAACATTTTTTTGATTGTCAAATTCTGTAAATTTTGATATACGTTTCATGTTATTATATATTATTTTTGACAAAGTAAAACTATAAATTCTAATAAATGTATAAAAAAAGACTCTACAATCTAGAGTCTTTTTTTGTTAGGTATTTAAGTAGAAAAAATTCTACATAAAGAGACAACACTTTCTTCTGTCATAGAATTATTTTGAACTGTAACAATCAAATAATTATCACTTTGCCAATCTATTTGTAATTTACCAGTTTTGGACGTGGTGGTCATATCAGTAGTTGATGGAAACAATGGGTCAAATAGCTCAGTTTCAAAACTATTGATCCTGATTGTAAGTAATCTACTAATTTGAATAAATCTTTCAAAAGAACCCATATTGGCTTGAAATACTCTATCACTTTGCCCATAAAGTGTTTGACTCTGGCTTATATAAGCAGATACCATAACAGGTGCAGTGGTTGTATTTTTTTTGACCCTTACTACTAAATCAATAATATTACCCTCAGCGAAAGTATTAGATGGTATTGGCATCGTCTTTGATATTGTCTCAGACATTGTTTCAGTAACAATTGTCCCATCATAAATATCTTGAATCGCGTTAAGACCTGATCCACCACCCGAAGATAATATAAGTTGCTGTAAAGCTGATACTTGTGATGCTAAAGAAGCATCGACCTCATCATTTATTGAATCTTCTAAACTTATTCTTGCAGCTAAGGAAGCATCAACGGCATCATTTATTGAATCTTCTAAGGTTATTCTAAAATCGAGATCTGAATCTGCAGTTTCTAAATTAGAAATACTACTGGTCAGACCTGATATCTGTTCTGGATCTAATTGTGTTGGCATAAAATAATTTTTATTTTATATATTAAAATCAAATCTTCAATCTTAAAATAATCTAAAATGAAATTTTTTTATAAATAGTTTTTAATATATAATAAAAATTAAACTATAAAAATGAGATATCTAAAGACATTTGAATCATATAAAGTCAATGAAATGGTACCAGGTTCGATGGGTGCTATTGCTGGAGGACAATATAAATCACAAAAACCTACAGAAGAAGAAGCTTCAGATAAACCAGATGAATTCCTTTGTCATGGTCTCGTTAGTCCTATGACGAGAAAATGGGGTAGTTATAATTGTAAGTTAGTTGATTGTGAAGTATATCTTGCTGAAGAGAAAAAAGGATTCTTTGGAAGACTATTTGGTGACAGTACATCAATGGTTTTTAAATTAGAAAGTGAGTTATTGAACCAACCAATTGAAATGTCTTTCAAACTAAAAGGAGATAAATTTGTTAGAATTGGAAAAGCAAGCAGCGACAAAGTTGTTTATGGTTATGTTGCTGAAGAACATCAAGAAAAATTCATTAAATATTTATTAGGTCAATCTAAATGGGCTAAAGAATTTAAGGAAGAGATGCCTGGTATTGAAAAGCAGTTCACTAAAGAGTCTTTCGAGTGATATCTTAAAAAAAATCCTAAACAAATGAAATATATTAAGACTTACGAGAATTTTAATGGTGTAAATGAAAACTGGTTTCAACAGACCTATCAATGGATAAAAGAGAAACTATCTAGTTGGATATCAAAATTAACTGGTGAAGTTAAAGAAGGTGCTGATTATGCTATGGAATGGATTGGAGAAAACACCGAATTGATGCAAGAAACTTTACAAAAACTAAAACAACAAAGCCAGTCTGAATTAATGAAACTATGGAATTGGGTTAAATCATTTGTTGGTAATCCATTGCAGATTCAACCAATCGTTAACGAATCAGTTGAAGAAGAAAGTGAAACAATATTAGAAAAAATAGCTCGTATTTCAGGAGTATCAATTGCAATACTATCTTGTTTTGTAGCACCAGTAGCTGCTTTTATTGGATTAGTAATAAGTAATGGGTTATTGTTTTTAGTAGGAGCAGTAGTATCAATTATTGCTTGGTCATTAGCATCTCTTTTTCACGAGACTACTTAAGTCTTTTGAATCTTAATCAACTGATGTATTAAACATTATTAAAATATCATATATAAAAAATAAAAAAATATGAAAAATTTAATAATTACCTTAACATTATTGTTAACCCATTTTTTATCCTATTCTCAACAACAATTTTACACCCCTGTTGATGTTTATGTTATTAATCAAGGGGGATGTCCTTATGCATTAACGGACACTTATAATTCACCAGCAGGTGCAGGAAACATGACACTCACATCTATTGACAGTATGGGGTTTCAAAATGTTCATCATTATGTTATTAATGATACAGTTTATCCTATTACTCTAACAGTTTGTTTATATGTAGGAGCAACACAAGCACCATTCCCACCTCAAACTCCACAATGTATTACACAGGTATTAAATTCAGGAGTGGCACTAACACTTGTTGCTGACTGTTCAATTTTGGGAATTGAATCATTAACAAATAAAACAGATAAAAATATAATTAAAGTAACTGATTTGAGTGGTAGAGAGTGTCAAATTGAAAGGGGTAAATATCTAATCATTTACTATACTGATGGAACTTTTGATAAAGTTTATATCAATGATTAAATGTAGAGAGAGAAATTAGTTTCTCTCTCTTTTTTTTATGAACATCTAAAATAATTATACATAATTGATGGGTAGAAAATCATCAATCAACAAAATAAAAAGAGATAACTCAAAGTCTAAGAATATAGAAGCGGCTTTGGTAATGTATCTTTATCAAAAATCACATAGTCCTATCACAACTAAATTTACTGGAATGGGATTACAAGAATGTGATGTTATATCAGTATCTAAGTCTGACTACATCTATGAATATGAAATAAAGATAAGTCGTCAGGATTTTAAGAAAGACTTTATTAAAGAAAAACATCAACATATCATTAATGAAAAGTTCACTTATGTTAGAAAAGGAGAACAATTATGGAGAGTTTGTAATTACTTTAATTATGTCGTTCCTAAAGACCTAATCTCAATTGACGAAGTACCCGAATATGCAGGTTTAATTTATATCAATGAAGATTTTACTTTTGAAATAGTTAAAAAACCAAAGTTATTACATAAAACTGGAGCTACTCCAGAATTTATTCGTCAATTAGCACATAATTTAAGTTGTAAATTGATTTTTAATAAAATAAATTAATATTTAACTATTTTAATTTCTACTCTCATATTTTTATTCCATTTATTACCACCTTTGTCTTTATCATATTCATCAGTTGGTACCATCTTTGATTCACCCATTCCAGTTGATTTGATTCTCCTAGCTTCAATTCCTTTTGATATTAGCAAATCTCTAATTGATTTTGCTCTAGCAATATCAATGGTGTCTGAACCTACTAAACTTGGATTTGAAGTATTATGCCAACCTAATATCTCAACATTTACTATTGGGTAAAGTTGTAACATATCTACGATGGAATTAATCTCACCTTCAGAGTATTCTCTTATCTTAGTTTGACCACCATAAAAGAATATATTACTAGAAAGAAGGTCTAATTTCCTTTGTATTTTTTGTGTTTGTTCATCATTTAAACCCAATCCCATTGATAATAACAATTCAAGTAATAACTCAAACTTACCTAAATCAGCTCCCCATTTTCTACCATCTGTAGAATCCAACCATATCTGTTTATTAATTGATGATAATAATTGAGGAATTGATACAAACCAAGATTGTATTGATGGTAAAGCTCTTTTGATATCACCATATTTAACTTCTCTTTCTATTAATGAAATAACTTCTTCAATCTTTGGTATGTCAGACTTAAACCTTGAATTAACTGAAATTGAATAAGCTTTAACGAATTGTGGCTTACATCTATAGATAATATCCAATAATTGATTCATTAAATGATTGATCAAAGGCTTTTGAGCTTGATAAGGTTGAAAATCATCAATTCCGAACTTATCACAGAATTGTGATAAACTCTCAAATGAAGTCACATCTACACAACTATTAGTTTCTGGATCAAATATAAATCCCCTACCACAAGCCTTATGTGGATTGGCAAACTTATAATATAAAGTATTTACTTCTGGACTAAATTCTTCGTTAAACCTTTTCAAATATTTCATATTAAAAATATAATCTTTAAATATATATTAAAATTTAATAATAGCTGTTTTATATACAAAGTTTTAAGTTAATCTTTGTACTTAAAATTCATACTTATAACCACTCTCAATTCATCTGATTGATTCTTTGTTACAAAATGAGGTAAGGTACTATCAAACATTGCAAACTTACCAGCTTCAGCCTTTACTACTTCTTGATGTAGTCTATAAGGGTTACTATTATATTGAAAAACTAAATCACCACTATTAGGTGGAACTTTGACCCAA
>JACCDP011140852.1_pt1 | contig 23252 bp, 20 predicted proteins | sample 7445841 | NCBI WGS metagenome assembly JACCDP01 (sample SAMN15323441, study PRJNA562643) | freshwater metagenome | isolation source: river surface water | place: USA:Blue River Watershed | collected 2017-08-17
GAATGGGTATTACAAGCAAAAAAATTGAATTTAAATGTATTTGGATACACCCTATTTGCCGAGCAAATTCAAACCTTTAACCCCATTTTTTTAATTAGTATGATTCCTATAATGACTTATGTGGTTTTTCCATTTACAGAAAAACTAGGCATTAAAGTGACTCCACTAAGAAAAATAGGAGCAGGTTTATTTTTAACTGCATGTTCTTTTGTAATTATTGCCTTGTTACAGGAAAGCATAGATAAGGGCAATCACCCTTCAGTTTGGTGGCAAATATTAGCTTATCTAATTTTAGCCATCGCAGAAATTTTGGTATCAATGACCTGCTTGGAATATGCTTATACGCACGCTCCAAAATCAATGAAAAGTACAATGAGTGCCTTGTATTTATTAGGAATTTCATTGGGGAATATTTTTGTGAGTATGGTAAACGGGAGTATTGCTAATGGAGGTTTTTTTGCTCAATTTACTGGAGCTTCATATTATTGGTTGTTTATTGGGATTTTGGCTGTGTTTTTTGTTTTATACCTCTTAATTGCTAAACGACTTCCTGAAAAAAGTTATATTGGGTTAGAAGACTAAGTAGCGCCAAAATAATATTAAAAAAGAGCTGAAAATACCTGCTCTTTTTTATTCTGAGGATAGTACTTTCGCTATTAGAATTAAGTATTATGAATATTTTACTGTTAGGAAGCGGCGGCAGAGAACATGCACTTGCTTGGAAAATGGCCCAAAGTCACCATTGTGATGCTTTATATATAGCGCCTGGAAATCCAGGCACAGCGGGCATTGGAACCAATTTAGATATTTCTGTAACAGATTTTGAAGGCATTAAAGCAGCAAGTATTGAACATAAAATTGGACTGGTTGTAGTAGGCCCCGAAGAGCCCCTTGTTAAAGGTATTTATGACTTTTTTGAATCGGACCCTGCACTTAGACATATTATAGTGGTAGGCCCTTCGGCAAAAGCGGCACAACTTGAGGGCAGCAAAGCATTTAGTAAGAAATTTATGCAGCGTCACCAGATTCCAACGGCTGCTTACGCAGAGTTTACCCTAGAAAATATAGACGAAGGCAAAACATATATTGCAGCGCACACCCTTCCAATCGTTCTAAAAGCCGATGGTCTGGCGGCTGGAAAGGGCGTTGTTATTGCAACCACGCACCAAGAGGCCCTTGAAACGTTTGATGAAATGCTTGTAAACAAGCAGTTTGGCGAAGCCAGCAGCCGTGTGGTGATTGAACAGTTTTTATCCGGAATTGAAGTGAGTGTTTTTGCACTTACCAACGGTATGGACTATCAAATTATTGGTCATGCCAAAGACTACAAACGAATAGGAGAAGGCGATACAGGCCTTAACACAGGAGGTATGGGCTGTGTTAGCCCCGTGCCATTTATGGATGATACTTTTATGCAAAAGGTGGAAGAACGCATTGTTAAACCCACTATTAAAGGACTTGCAGCAGAGGAACTATGCTACAACGGGTTTGTGTTTTTTGGACTCATGAATGTAGAGGGAGAACCCTATGTAATTGAATACAACTGCCGAATGGGAGACCCAGAAACTGAGGTAGTAATGCCACGCTTACAAACAGACCTAGTAGCCCTATTTGCAGCTATGGATAATGGCACTTTAATAGATGCCAATATTAGTTACGACCCTAGAAGTTGCGCTACTATAATGGCCGTTAGCGGGGGCTACCCTGGCAACTACGAAAAAAACAAAGCCATCACAGGTCTTGAAGAAAGTGATGCGGTTGCAAATACCCTTGTTTTTCAGGCAGGTACTGCAGAGGGCCAAAGCGCCGTTGTTACTAGTGGTGGAAGGGTTTTAGCGGTTACGGCGTATGGTGAAAACATCAAAGAGGCTGTTACAATTGCAACGCAGCGTCTTCAAAAAATTGAATTTGAAGGCATGAATTTTAGACGCGACATCGGGTTCGAATTTGAAAATAAATAGATAGAGAAAAATCGTAAGAATAGACCTTGTTATTTCCATTTATTTCAAGCACCTTTGTAGTAATACATTTACTCAAGATTTACGCACTATACCATGGGATTATTTAACTTTTTTACGCAAGAAATTGCAATGGATTTGGGGACCGCAAATACCCTCATTATTCATAATGATGAAGTCGTTGTTAACGAACCTTCAATTGTTGCCTTAAACCGTAATAATTTAAAAGAAGTTTTAGCGGTAGGAAAAAAAGCACTCATGATGCATGAAAAAACACATGAGAGCATTAGAACCATTCGTCCATTAAAAGATGGTGTAATTGCTGACTTTAATGCCGCAGAATTAATGATCAGGGAGATGATGAAAATGATCTACCCAAAAAAACCATTGTTTCCACCAAGCTGGCGTATGGTTATTTGTATTCCGTCATCAATTACTGAGGTTGAAAAACGTGCCGTAAGAGATTCTGCTGAGCAAGCGGGCGCTAAAGAAGTTTACATGATTCATGAACCGATGGCAGCTGCACTTGGTATTGGTATAGATGTTGAAGAACCGGTTGGAAATATGATCATTGATATTGGAGGTGGTACCACTGGTATTACCGTTATTGCACTTGCAGGTATCGTTTGTGATCAAAGTATTCGTGTAGCTGGTGATGAATTTACTGCAGATATTATGGAAGCACTTCGCCGTTATCATAGTTTATTAATTGGCGAGCGTACTGCAGAGCAAATTAAAATTAACGTTGGTGCTGCGATGAAAGATTTAGACAATCCACCAGATGATTTACCAGTTAACGGACGTGACCTTGTAACAGGTATTCCTAAACAAATTATGGTGAGTTACCAAGAGATTGCGGAAGCACTTGATAAGAGTATTTTTAAAATTGAAGAAGCTATCTTAAAAGCCCTAGAAACCACGCCACCAGAGCTTGCTGCGGATATTTACCGTCGCGGATTATACCTTACTGGCGGAGGTGCTTTACTACGCGGACTAGATAAAAGATTAAGTGCAAAGATTAAATTACCAGTTCACGTAGCAGAAGATCCACTTAAAAGTGTTGTACGTGGGACAGGATTGGCACTAAAAAATTATCAGCGTTTTCCGTTTATCATGCGCTAATAAATTGACTTGAAAAATATTTTTGATTTCATACTTAGGCACTTTACATTACTAAGCTTTTTGCTTTTGCAAATTGCCGCCATCTATATGCTTACGCAAGCAAGTACTTCGCATCAAACTTTTTTTTCATCAAAAATGAATGATGCCACTTCAAAAATTAATGAGCGTTACTATAATATGCGTGGTTACTTTTTTTTAAGAGAAACCAATGAAAAATTAGCACAGGAAAATGCACGCCTATTAAATTTACTTGGATCAAATATTGCAGCACCAGATTCAAGTATTCGTATAGTTACTGATTCAGTGTACAAAGACTCACTCAATAAATATAGAAAGTATAATTGGCTCCCTTCAAAAGTAATTGGCAATACTGTTTCGTTACAAGCAAATTTTTTAACACTTGAGCGTGGAAGTTTACAAGGTGTAAGAAAGGGAATGGCAGCCATTTGTCCTGATGGCATTGTGGGCGTTGTAGTGGAAGTATCAGAAAATACGAGTAAGGTTATGAGCTTATTACACCGCAATAGCAGGGTGAGTGCGATGTTAAAAAAAGACAATAACGCGGGCAGTATAGAATGGGATGGGGTAAGCCCATATTACCTCCTTTTAAGAAACGTATCTAAGAGTGCTAAGGTAGTAAAAGGGGACACCGTTGTTACTAGCACTTACTCAGCAAACTTCCCGCCAAATCAAATTGTGGGCCGTGTAGCCGAAATAAATGCCGATCCTTCTAGTAATTTTTACACCTTAAAAATTAAAACCGCTGCTAATTTTTTCACGCTTCAGTATGTATATTTAGTTGAAAATCTCAGGTACCAAGAACAATTTGATATAGAAAAAACCAATTCTAAAAATCGTGAATAGCCTACTCAAAAATACCATGCGCTTTGTGCTGTTCTTGCTGCTACAAATTGTGGTACTTAACGAAGTGCCGCCATTACATAGGTTTATTGTACCCTATCTATACTTCTTATTCATCCTGTGGTTGCCGTTTTCAATCAACCATTTTACGTTATTAATTGTCGCTTTCTTTTTTGGCCTTTCACTAGATTACTTTACCGGTACTTCAGGCCTTCACGCAGCCCCCTGCGTGCTTATTGCCTATATAAGGCCTTATTTATTAAACCTGCTATTGCCACAAGAAACCATCGAACAAAGCTATGCTGAGCCTGGAGTTAATAGTATGGGATGGGCCCCATATGCTGTGTATGTTGGTTTTCTTACTTTCGTCCATCACTTTTACCTGGTACTCATAGAATGGCTCCAATTTGGGGATTTTGTGTACTTTCTAGGCAAAGTAGTTGCTACCGCAATTGTGAGCTTTATGATGATTGTTCTTTCAGAACTACTATTCTTGAGAAAAGGCAAATACAGAACCAATGCAGCCTAGTTTTTGCTGTCCACAAGTATGCATAAGTTTTTTTTAATAAAATGATGCTTTGTTGAATTTGTTACATCAAATTTGCAATACATTTTGTCGTCTTATTTTTAGCAAGCTCCTATGTCCGCCTTTAACCAAAACCGAAGTAGAATAGTACAAATCATTTTTATAGGTGCCTTTATTTTAATTACCCTTCAACTCATTAATCTTCAGGTTTTTTCAACAAAATATAAAATGGCTGCTGATAACAATGCCTTTTATAGAAAAGTAATTTATCCAGATAGAGGCATCATTTTTGATCGAAAAAAAAGAGCCATTTTAGAAAATACCATTAGTTACGATTTGGTGGTGATTCCAGCCGAATCCAAAGGAACGGATACATTGGCACTTTGTGCACTTTTAAATATTGATACCGCTACCTACAAAAAAAGAATGCGTGATTTAATTTTTAAAAATGGTGCCGTTAAGCCAAGTGTTTTTGAATCATTACTCACCACCGAAAACTTTGCACGCCTCAACGAAAACATGTACCGTTTTCCAGGATTTACATTAAGTGAACGATCTGTACGCTCCTATCCTTATGATTGTGGCGCTGCTGTTTTAGGTTACACCGCAGAAGTTGATACCGGATTTTTACGTAGACATAAAGATGAAGGCTATGAAATGGGTGATTATTTTGGAACAACTGGATTGGAAAATAGTTACGAAAAAGTACTCATGGGCCAACGCGGTATCAAACGATTTATTCGAGACAATAAAGGAAGAATTCAGGGTCCATGGGAAAAAGGAGAATTTGACACGACAGCTATTGCTGGAAAAAATTTGTACTCAAGTATAGATGTTGAACTACAGCAACTTGGAGAAAAATTAATGCAAAACAAAGTAGGCAGTATTGTAGCAATTGATCCTAAAACTGGTGGCATATTATGTATGGTAAGTGCCCCTTCGTATAACCCCAACTACCTCACAGGAAATCAAAGGAAAAAGCATCTAGTAGATATGATGTACTTTGATCCAAGAAAGCCATTACTTAACAGAACCGTTAGTACCACATACTCTCCAGGCTCTACATTTAAAACACTAGTGGGTATTATAGGTATGGCGGAAGGTGTTATTGATGATCAAACAACAGTTAGTTGCGGTGGAAGTTATCTAGGCTGTGGTAGAAAAATGGGTTGCCACGCAGCAGGTACGTTTACTTTGAAACCAGCTATTTCAAAATCATGTAATAGTTATTTTGCGGTTGTTTATAGAAAAATTTTAGATAACGCAAAAGTAAATAATAGAGATATTACACTAGGGCTATTTAATGAATATGCATATTCATTTGGACTTGGCAAAAAATTAGGCGTAGATCTGCCTTCAGAAAGAAATGGCAATATCCCTACTGCAAAATATTACGAAAAAATATTTGGTAAAAATTGGCAGGCCTGCAATATTATTTCAAACTCTATCGGACAAGGAGAAATTACCACCACCCTTACACAACTTGCTAATGTAATGGCGATTATTGCAAATAAGGGATGGTATTATTTACCTCACTTGATTGACTCCATTGAAGGCGGTGACGATTATGAAATGCTTGCACGTTTTAAAGTAAAACAAAGAACTAAAAATATTGCCGAAAGTATTTTTGAAGAAGTGCATGCTGGCATGCAAGGCACTATGGAATTTGGAACTGGCGCAGCTGCAAAAGTCCCTGGCATTAATGTTTGTGGCAAAACAGGAACTGTAGAAAACGCTTACAGGGGTGAATCATTAAAAGATCATGCTTTTTTTGGCGCTTTTGCGCCGCGTGAAAATCCACGCATTGCCATTGCGGTAATGTGTGAAAACGCAGGTTATGGTGCTACATCTGCGGCACCTATCGCAAGTTTACTCATTGAAAAATATTTAAGGGATACGATTGGTGGAGCAGATAGAAAAGCGAAAATTGAGCAGTTGGCAAATATGAATTTGATTCCGCCTCAAATGAAGCGTCTTATGACAAAGCCAGAGCCTGTAAATAAAATCCCCATCAAAAAAACAAACGCCAAGAAATAGCCATCATTAAACATGAATAGAAAAAATAATAATCTTGCGGCAGAAGGGATAGATTATACGGTTATTTGGCTGTATGCTATTTTAGTTTCTATTGGTGTGTTGTGTATTTTTATGGTAGAATATAAAGCCGACACCAACTGGTTAGCTACATTTTTAGGCGGAAAAACAAATTATAGTAAGCAACTTATTTTTGGAGGTGTTTGTGCACTCTTAGCCACGTTTATATTACTAACGGATAGTAAAATTTTTACAGCATTTGCAAATCTCTCCTACCTACTGGGTATTTTGCTCATGCTAGCTACATTCGTACTAGGAAAAAACATCAATGGATCAAGGTCATGGATTCCTTTAGTAGGGGGCTTTAATTTGCAGCCTGCCGAACTTTGCAAAATATTTACATCCCTTGCATTGGCTAAATTTATTTCACGTCAGGAAGTAGACTTTACCAATTTAAAGTCGCAATTAATTGCGGGCCTTATTGCGCTAACCCCTGCAGCGCTATCTATTTTACAACATGAACTTGGTTTAGCACTTGTATATTTAAGCCTTTTGATAGCTATGTACAGAGAAGGCTTACCTGCTCAGTTTTTAATCATTGGATCATGCTTTGGCTTACTTGCTCTTGCAACCCTCATCGTAGAAAGAGATGCGTTATCAATCACGTTAACTATTTTAGCGGCGCTCATTGTTTTTTTAGCGTATAGGCAAGTTAGAAAAAAACAAAGACTCGTTACCATTGCAGCGATTTTATCTATATGGATTCTATGCATTGGCGTTCAGCGTTATGTGGTACCTTATGTATTTAATAATGTATTAGAATGCTACCAAAGCACCAGGATATATAGTATGGTGGGTAAAGATTATGATTGTAGTTTAAATAAAAAGTCCAACGAAAAAGTTACTGGAAAAGCTGCGCGCAAACCTGACGACTATAACGTAAGACAAAGTAAAATTGCAATTGGTTCTGGCGGATTTTTTGGAAGAGGCTTTTTAAAAGGTACACAAACAAGGGGTAAATATGTACCCGAACAAGATACCGATTTTGTTTTCACCTCATTAGGCGAAGCCTTTGGCTTTGTGGGCTGTGCAATATTTTTAGGGCTTTACTTATATTTCTTATTTCGTATTGTTCGCATTGCAGAAAGACAGCGAAGTGCCTTTAGTAGAGTATATGCTTACTGCGTAGCTAGTATTTTATTTTTCCATATCGCAGTAAATGTAAGTATGACTATTGGGCTTTTCCCAATTGTGGGTATTACCCTTCCGCTCATAAGTTATGGAGGATCATCACTACTCACTTTTACGGTATTAATATTTATCATGCTCCGATTAGATGCCGATAGACAAATGGTGCTTCGTTAAACCAACCCTTTTTCCATGCAAATTATTCCATTATCTGAAGGCAGTTTTACCATCGATCAATCGAAGGTATTTGTTCCATTTAATACCCAAACAGAAGCCCTGCAAAGTAGACCTATCGGAAGTATACTTGTAGAAATTCAGCCTTTTGTTGTGGTTACTAAAAAAGATGTTATTTTAATAGATACAGGTCTTGGCTATACAAATACAGGGGGTCAATTACAATTACATGAAAATTTAGAAAAAGCAGGTATCAAACCCGCTGCTGTCACTAAGGTGCTCATGAGCCACTTACACAAAGACCATGCAGGTGGTACGACTTTTAGTAATATTGATAATTCTGCGCGTTATATAAGTTTTCCTTACGCAACGTATTATATCCAACAAAGAGAGTTTGATTACGCCACAGGCATAGGCTCTGCTTCTTATATCCCTGAAGATATTTTACCCTTGCAGGAATTTAGCAAAGTAGTTTGGCTAGATGCTGACAAAGGAGAAATTGATGGCGGAATTAATTACCAAGTTACGGGAGCTCACTCCAAATTTCACCAGGTGTTTTGGATTACCGAAGACCATGAAACCGTATTTTTTGGCGGAGATGATGCCCCTCAATTGCAGCAAATGAAAAGCAAGTTTGTGGCGAAGTACGATTATGATGGAAAAAAATGTATGGAACTCAGACAAGCTTGGCTAGAAAAAGCAAAACAAGAAGGATGGACCTTCTTGTTTTACCACGATATAAAAATGCCTATTTGGAATAGTGTTTAAACAGCAGGTACTTCTTGACCAGGAGGCGGTGGTGGTGGCGTGCCCCCCTTTTTATTCATTCCTTTGGGTCCTTTTGATCCGCCTTTATCCCCTTTTCTGTTTTGTAATTCTTCTTTGATCATACCCATAAAGGCACGATCAGCAGCAAGCGCTTTGTTGGCACGCTCATCTGACCCTAGCGCTTTTTTGAAATCGTTTTTATACTTTTTTCTAATGTTTAATGCGGCTTCTTCAAAAGCCAACACATCATCCTTTTTTTCTTGACGCACTTTTTTTAATTCTTCAGTACAAGCATTGTACGCTGGCCAAAATTTTTGCGCCTCGTCAACGTTTAAATTTAAATACTTGGTAATAAAAGCAACTTTTAATGCTTCTACGTTTTCTTTACTTGGCCTTGGTCCTTTACCACGAGGGCCCATTGGTCTTTCCTGTGGTTGTGCACTGCTTATGACTACAACAAACATTGAAAGTAAAAAACTGAAAATGATCTTTTTCATAACTGATAATTTAATTACTTGATTGAATGTATTCTAGAAGTTCCTGATCAGAACTCTTTTCTATTAATGCCTGTTCGGTTTCAAATGTGTATTCTTGATCCATCACATCTGGTGTTATAATTAATTTTTCATGCACATCCAGATATGCGGTTAACGTAGAATCACTAATCGTTTCTATTATTTGTTGGTGATCTACATTCATATACGCGCTATAATCAATGGTTTCTTCTTGGCTTGTATACATGAAATTACCGAGCACTATTACACCTATGAGAGCCGCTGCAGCCGCTATTTTTGACCAAGTAAACATTGTTACAGTTGGGGTTACAGGCAGCATCTTTTCTTTTACAATTGGCTTTTGATAGCCCATTTGTTTAGGTATCGTATTTAGTAGTGGTGCAACGAGTTCAAGCTCTTCATAAACAGCTTCCGTTTCTATTTTTGCACGCACAATGCCAGGAAGCGTCTCAAAATAATTGGCCGGCACTCTATAAGGCATTTGGGATTGAATAGTGGTCCAAAATGGGCTTAATGCTTCTAGTTCTTCGTGTATGGTTTTATTTTGATGCATGGCTATACAATAGACGTTCGCTTATCCCTTAGGTTTAATAACTTTTAATAAATTCTTCAATTTTTTTTGCAGCGTGATGGTAACTTGCTTTTAAAGCACCCTCGGAAGTATCTAATAGTTCGCTCATTTGATGATAAGGCATTTCGTCATAATAACGTAAATTAAAAACGAGCTGCTGTTTTTCAGGTAAAGATTTGATGGCGAGCTGTAAACGCCAAATCAATTGATTTTCATCAAAATGAGCATCTGCTTTTACTTTATCTCCAAAAGTATCTGAATCCTGATCCAATGATACAATCGCTCTTTTTTTTTCTTTTTCGATAAAAGTGAGCGTTTCATTGGTAGCAATTCGGTACATCCAAGTATACAATTTGCTGTCTTCTCTAAAATTTTGAAGCCCGTTCCACACTTTTACAAGTACCATTTGTAATACATCATTGGTGTCTTCATGACTTACCAGCATACGTCTAATATGCCAGTACAATTTTTCCTGGTACTTTTTCACAATACCATTGTACCCTTTTTCTTTGGTGGCTTGGTTGTGAAATGCAGCAAGTAAACTGGTATCATCTAGATGTAAGTCCATAGGCTAAAGGTAATTACTTGGACTGCCTAAACGAACAATGGTTTAATGCATAAAAGCTAACGTTTGTTTATTGATTGCTATCATTTTGTTAGTTTTTACGCTATAAATAAACTAACTTAGGTGTAAGCAAGCAATCAAAAGGTTATGAACAGTTCTTTTATCAAAAATCAGTTTAAAAGAAATGTGGAAGACAAATATGTTATTTACAATAGCTTATTTGCCGCACTCCCATTTTCTGGTGTTGCCAACGTAGGGGCCCTATTACCCATTTTAGCAGAAGCATGCAAAAATGGATATGCGGCGGGTCAGTCCCCCAATCAAATTATTGAAGACTTTTTTAATAAGCAAACAAACGTAACAAAGGATGCAGAAAAGTTTGACCGCCTCTTCAAATTTGTGCAATACATAGAAAGACAAGTAGTTTTATTTGACGCCATTGAAGACGCCGCTTTTGGAAATATCAATGAAACTGGTGGCGCCGGTAGTTTAAAATCTTTATTGCAAGAAGCAACATTTGCTGGCAAAGGCGCTGAATTAAAACAACATTGTAAAAACAATAAAGTACGCATCGTACTAACGGCACACCCTACTCAATTTTATCCTGGAAGTATACTTGGAATTATTCATGACATGGGAGAAGCCATTGCAAAAAATGATTTTCAAATTATCAATCAATACATTCAGCAATTAGCACTTACACCATTTTTTAATAAAAAACAACCCACGCCATATGACGAAGCAGTAAACGTAATGTGGTATTTAGAAAATATATTTTATAGGTCTATTGGAAATATTTACAATTTTATTGTCAATGAAATGTTTGAAGGAGTCAATGAAACAGATAATACTTTTATAGAGCTTGGATTTTGGCCAGGTGGCGATAGAGACGGCAATCCAAATGTGCAAGCCGATACCACGTTAAAAGTAGCCGCAGCACTGCGCAGTGCCATTGTGGTATGCTACTACAGAGATATTAGAAGACTTAAAAGAAAACTCACTTTTAGTGGCGTTGATACTTTAATGCTAGAGCTAGAATCTCTTCTATATGAAAATGTATTTAGGCCTTCAACCAAGAATAAAATTTCAGCAGCCGCTCTGTTAGAAAAACTAGAGGCTATTAAAAAAGAAATCAAAACATATAACCATGGCTTATTTGTTTCTACGATCGAAAGCCTTATCAATAAAGTAAAACTATTTGGTACTCATTTTGCATCCTTAGATATTAGACAAGACAGTAGAATACATACAGCTTCGCTTGATCATATCAACCAAGCGCTTATTGATGCGAAACAAACCCCAATTTTTCCGGAAGGATACACATCTTTTTCTGAAAATGAAAAGATTGCAGTGCTCGAAAAAATAAATACAACTATCAACCCAGCGATCCTATCAGATCCACTGGCAAAAGATACTTTACTAAGCATGCAAGCCATGCAAACCATACAAAATGAAAACGGCGTTTTAGGATGTCACCGTTATATCATTAGCAACTGTCAATCGGCCCTTCACATGGCTGAAGTATATGCGTTGTTTACAATTAGTGGATGGAAAGGGGACAAGACATTTGATATCGTTCCACTTTTTGAAACCATTGATGATTTATCAGAAGCCGCAATTATTATGGGTAAAGTTTATGAACAACCATTTTATAGATCGCAGGTGGCAGAACGGAAAAATGAACAAACCATCATGCTAGGGTTTAGCGATGGGACCAAAGATGGTGGCTATTTAGAGGCCAATTGGAGTATTTACAAAGCAAAAGAAAAATTAACGGCTATTTCTAGACAGCATGATTGTAAAGTAAAATTTTTTGACGGCAGAGGCGGGCCTCCTTCTAGAGGTGGCGGTAAAACACACCAATTTTACGCATCCCTTGGTAAAGATATTGAACATGAAGAAATTCATTTAACGGTTCAAGGACAAACCATTACTTCTAATTTTGGAACCATACAATCGGCTCAATATAATATTGAACAGTTATTGAGCGCAGGCATGAGCAGCTCCTTATTTGTTGATAATAGAAAAAATATTACAGAAAAAGAACGGACATTACTTGATACCCTTAGTAAAGAAAGTTACGAAAGTTATCAATCCTTTAAAGCACATCCATTATTTTTAAAATACTTAGAAGAATTTAGCCCACTCACGTATTATAGTAAAAGTAATATTGCAAGTAGGCCAGCAAAAAGAAGTGCCGCATCTGCTACGCTTCAATTTTCAGATCTAAGAGCAATTCCATTTGTGGGAAGTTGGAGTCAACTAAAACAAAATGTTCCAGGCTATTACGGCCTAGGTACCGCATTAAAAAAAGCAAAAGAATCCAACAATTGGGAGTCCGTAAAGCAATTATTTAAAAACGTTTCATTTTTTAAAACGCTGATTGACAATAGCATGATGAGCATGCTAAAGTCCTATTTTGAACTCACGCAGTTCATTAAAGAAGATCCAACTTATAGTCCAATTTGGAAACTTATCAAAGACGAATTTGATACCACCCAAAAATTGGTATTGGAGCTCAGCGAAAATAAAATTTTAATGGGCGCAGATCCAGCAGCCAGGGCATCTATATTAATGCGGGATGAAATTGTGCTACCGCTCTTAACCATTCAGCAGTATGCATTGTGGCAATTACACAAAGAAAATAATGATCCCAATAACAGAGCAGTATATGAAAAATTAGTGACGAGAACGATGTTTGGCATTATCAATGCGGCGAGAAATTCTGTTTAATAAAATTTTTTATTTAAGCATCTTTCCAGCGCCATAAATGTAAACATGCATAGGTCCGGTATGGGCTCCATGCTTGTGCAATAGCCAGCATGTCTAATTTAAACTGCTTTTTATTGGCGGGATCTAAATTGTAAAGTTTTGTCATAGCCTGCTGTATACCTAAATCATCAACCGCAAATACATCTTCGCGTCCTAACGAAAACATCAACAGCATTTCTACGGTCCATTTTCCTACCCCTTTTATTTGAGTGAGCAATTCAATAATTGCTTCGTTGGAGAGCTGTTGTAGTTTTTTATCAGTTATGCTATACTCGATACAAAAATTTGCAACCGCATACATGTATTTGATTTTTGCATAACTGATACCTATGTTCCTAAGGGTCTCTTCTGGGGTATCCAATACTTTTTGAATGGTAGGTTTTTTGGCTGGGTACAATGATAAAAAACGTTCAAATATAATGGCCGCTACTTTTGTACTCAATTGCTGACTAATAATACTACCCATCAATTTGATAGGTATATTTTTTTGTAACGTTAAAACATGCGTTTCGCCTTTTAAAATGGGTGCTAACCGCTTATCCTTTTGCAAATATTTTTTGTATGACATATGGCAAGTTACAAACCCTAAATTATCTTTCAAAACCAATTAGAAGTAGTAGCTTAGTGTAAAATTTAACGGTTTATGCTATCCCGCATGCTCACCTTGTTTTTACTCGCTTTTGCGCTTCCATCGTTGGCGCAAAATAATACGCAAACAAATACACCAACATACAATAAAAACGAGACAGCCATAAGAGCGCTTTTAACTGCACAAACAAAAGCATGGAATGAAGGAGATTTGGTGGGCTTTATGAAAGGCTACCTACCTTCCGACTCCCTTTTATTTGTTGGCAAATCGGGTCCTACATATGGATTTAATAATACGCTTAACAATTATAAAAAAGGCTACCCCGACACTGCCTCAATGGGTAAACTAACATTCACGTTAATTGCTGTTACACCCATCGAAAAAAAGCATTACCGCGTTTTAGGCAAATGGGCATTACAAAGAAGCAAAGGTGATGTTAGCGGTTATTTTACTTTGTTATTTCAAAAAATAAAAGGGAAATGGTTTGTTATTCAAGACCATAGCAGTTAATTAAAAACAATAAAAAATTATATACTATGGCACTCATTATTTTAGGCATTATTGTACTTATAGCAGGTATTTTTATTCTTAAGCAAAAAGAAGAATTACATAAATTAGGTAAGGGTATAAGAAGTATTGGCGTTGTACTTATTATCATTGGGGCCTTAAACGCTTGTGTAAAACAAATAGATGCGGGACAGATTGGTGTAACCAGCTTATTTGGAAAAGTTTCAAGTGAAGTGTTAACCAGTGGTTTAAATTTTGTTAATCCACTTGTTGATGTATACAATGTAGATATCAAAACGCTCAATTATACCATGAGTGGTGTACACAACGAAGGGGATAAAGAAGGAGATGACGCTATTCGTGTTCTAACATCAGATGGATTAGAAGTAACCATCGACCTCACTGTTTTATACCGTGTAGTTGGCACAGAAGCACCAAGATTAATCAAAGAAACAGGCCTGGATTATAAAGACAAAATTGTAAGACCACTTACTAGAACAAAAATTAGAGACAACGCTGTATACTTTACTGCCATTGACTTATACTCTACCAAGAGAGACCAATTTCAGAATAGAATATTTACAACTATCGAAGCAGATTTTAAAAAAAGAGGTTTGATACTTGAGCAATTATTACTCAGAAATATCACCCTTCCGAATAATGTTAAAACATCTATCGAAGAAAAAATTAAGGCAGAACAAGACGCGCAAAAAATGGAGTTTGTGCTTCAAAAAGAAAAACAAGAAGCTGAGCGAAAGCGAGTAGAAGCGCAAGGTATTGCAGATTACCAACGTATTATTAGTACTGGCTTAAACGATAAACAATTACAATACGAACAAATTCAAATGATGAAAGGACTCATTACTTCTCCGAATTCAAAGGTAATTGTAATGGGTAAAGGAAATACCCCCGTAATTTTAGACGGAAAAGATAAATAAAATTATTCTTCGTTGTAATCGATTGGATCTTTCCATTTGTTGTATAGATACCAAATTAATAATGCTGTACTTGCTAAAAGCCAGGTGTAGAATATTAAATTGGTTAAAGTAAAATTACTTTCCCAATAAGCAGTTCCGTACATAATACCCGCGCATGAGTTAATAGCCATCCATAATAAAAACATGGAAATGGTATTAACAATGCGAATCAAATATTTACGTACGCCTGGTTCCATATTTTAATCTAAGCTTTGGTTATTGGCAGCTGCCATTTTTAAAAGTCTATCAAATTGAGCTGGCGTTAAATCATTATAAAAGAAGTTGATTGGATCGATTTGCACACCCGACTTATGCACTTCATAATGTAAATGTGGGCCTGTGCTTTTTCCCGTGCTTCCTACATATCCAATAACTTGTCCTCTTTTTACTTGCTGACCCTGTGTTGCGCTAACTCTAACCATATGTCCATACAAGGTCTCATAACCAAAACCATGATTTATAATAACATGATTGCCATACCCATTTGTAGAAAATCCAGAAAATTTTATAATACCATCTGCTGTTGCATAAATTGGGGTTCCGCTTGGAGCAGCAAAATCGAGCCCCAAGTGGGACTTTCTTGTTTTATAAATAGGATCAATCCGGAAACCAAAACCAGAAGCAATCCGAGACAACTGTTTGTTATTAATGGGCTGGATAGCAGGAATTGCAGCCAATAATTTAGCTTTATTGTTGACCATTTCAATTAGCTCATTAAATGATTTATCTTGATACGCTATTCTAAGAGAAAGCTTATTAAGTTGATCAATAATAGTATTCAATAAGTTAGTGGATCCCATCCGCTGAACAAGCTGTACTTCTTTTTTCTGTTCCATATCCTTGATACGGGCGCTATCAGCAACGGGATCTGCTTCAAAAATAGACCGGTACACCGTATTATCGCGATTGGTAATTTCCCCCATCTTTAATTCGAGCTGTTTAATCCGTTCTTCGATAACCGCATAGCCCTCTTTAAGGTCTTCATTTTGTTGGCGTAGCAATTTTTCTTTGGGGGAATCAATGTACTGAAAAGCAATAGCGAAAATGATAATTCCAGTTACAATGGAAGCCGCAATAAATCCAAATACCTGCAATAAGCGTACCCTAAGAGGCCGTTCCAGCTTTTCAAACCTAAGTGTATGGGTATTATAGTAATATTTTATTTTGCGCATAGGGGCATTGGTATCGGTAGCTAAAGGCTCAATTCCTTACCTTTGAGGCTATAATAATGAATAACAAAGATAGCTACCTATCTTATAAAATTAGCATATTTAAATTTGTACCATTTTATGATGACCAGTGCCGAGATAAGAAAAGAATTTCTAGCCTTTTTTGCTTCTAAAAAGCACCATATTGTTCCATCTGCCCCTATTGTTGTTAAAAATGATCCAACCCTTCTTTTTACCAATGCCGGGATGAACCAATTTAAAGACTATTTTTTAGGAAACCGTAAGCCTGAATATAAACGTATTGTAGATACCCAAAAATGTTTACGCGTGAGCGGCAAACACAATGACCTTGAAGAAGTAGGTGTTGACACCTACCACCATACCATGTTTGAAATGTTAGGCAATTGGAGCTTTGGTGATTATTTTAAAGATGAAGCCATTGCATGGAGTTGGGAATTACTTACCGAGGTTTATAAAATAGATAAAGATCGTTTGTATGTTTCTGTATTCAAGGGTGACGAATCGGAAGGTTTACCAATGTCTACCATTGCACTAGAAGCGTGGAAAAAATTAGTAGACGAAGACAAAATTGTATATGGAAATAAGAAAGATAATTTTTGGGAAATGGGAGACACGGGTCCATGTGGTCCATGTTCAGAAATTCACGTAGACTGCAGATCTGAGGAGGAAAGAAAATTAATTCCTGGCAGAGATCTTGTAAATAAAGATCATCCACAAGTGATAGAAATTTGGAACAATGTATTTATGCAATACAACCGTTTAAAAGATGGATCACTTGAGCCACTCCCAGCAAAACACGTTGATACAGGAATGGGCTTTGAAAGACTTGTGCGCGTATTACAAGGAAAGCAAAGCAATTACGATACCGATGTATTTAGCGGAACCATAAATACAGTAGCAACTATCACCGGAAAAATTTATGACAGAAGTGATAGCAAAGAAGCAGTAGCATTTAGAGTATTAGCAGATCATATTAGAGCCATTTCATTTACAATCGCTGATGGACAACTGCCTTCAAATACAGGCGCAGGCTATGTTATAAGACGAATTTTACGAAGAGCTGTTCGCTATTATTATACCTATCTCGATTATAAACAACCATTACTTTTTCAATTAGTGCCAATTTTAGCTGCACAATTTTCTGAAGTATTTCCTGAATTACAAGCACAAGAAGCATTTGTAACTAAAGTAGTTAAAGAGGAAGAAGATTCTTTTTTAAGAACACTAGATAAGGGACTTAAAAGAATTGATGAATTAATGAAAGCTTCAGGTAGCAAAATGATTGAAGGTAAAGCTGCTTTTGAACTTTTTGATACCTACGGTTTCCCAATAGACCTTACAAGACTTATCGCACAAGAAAATAATTTAGCGGTAGATGAAAATGGATTTGAAGCAGAAATGCAGCAGCAGAAAAATAGAAGTAGAGCTGCCACTGCAATAGATGCTGCAGACTGGATCATTGTACATGAAAATAGCACTCAAACTTTTACTGGATATACAAATACCGAAGCAAGTACCAAAGTATCAAAATATAGAAAAGTAACTGCTAAAGGAACAACAGGATTTCAAATAGTTTTAGATACAACACCTTTTTATGCTGAAAGTGGCGGACAGGTTGGCGACACTGGCGTACTTGAATTTAATGGCTCTAGCATTGATGTGATCGATACTAAAAAAGAAAATAACTTAATCATTCATTTTACAACCGAGCTTCCAACTAATATAGAAGGACCTGTTGTAGCAAAAGTAAATACGAGTTCTAGAAAAAATATTTCTGCACACCATAGTGCTACCCATTTGTTGCACGCTGCTTTAAGACAGGTGTTAGGAACACACGTGGCGCAAAAAGGAAGCCTTGTAAATGCTGCGCAACTTCGTTTTGACTTTTCTCATTTTGCAAAAGTGAGCGATGATGAAATGAAACAAATAGAAAATATTGTCAACGAAAAAATTAGAGAAAATATTCCAGTAGTCATCAAAGAAATGACAAAAGATGAAGCAGTTGGTATGGGCGCAATGGCTTTATTTGGAGAGAAATATGGTGATACTGTAAGGGTCGTAATCATGGATCCAAATTATTCAATTGAACTATGTGGTGGTACACATGTTGGTGCAACAGGTGAACTAGGTTTTTTTAAGTTAAAACATGAATCTGCTGTTGCTGCTGGCGTTAGACGTATTGAGGCGGTATGTGGCGAAGCTGCTAATTTGCAAGTAAATGAAGCTTTAGCTGAACTAGAAACCATTAAAGAGCTTGTAAAAAATACAAAGGAGCCTATTAAAGCAGTGCAACAAATGGTGACTGATTTGCAATCGTTAAAAAAACGAATTGAATCCTATGAGGCACTAGCACTTGTTGGTATCAAAAATGAACTGGCATCAAAAGTAACGCGCATTGGTGACACCCATTTTATTGGTGCTGTTGTTGCAGTTGGCAATTCAGATGGCCTTAAAAAATTATGTACTGAGCTCCAAGCAAGTTATACAAACCTACTGGTGATTCTCGCTGCGAATATAGAGGGCAAAGCGGCTGTTGCTGTTTTAGTGGATGATAAATTGCAGGGAATCAAAGGATTAGAGGCACAAAAAATTATTAAAGATCAAGTTGCGCCGCTTATTAAAGGAGGCGGCGGCGGTCAAAAGGGCCTTGCAACCGCTGGTGGACAGGATCCAAGCAATCTTTTACAAGTCATTGAAACTGTGAAGGAATTGTTAAACTAAATCTTATAAAAGGGCGTCAAAATATCTTTGAAACTATAAAACAACCAAAACCATGAACAAAATTATTGTACTATTTACAGCAGGTTGCTTACTAGCAGCGAGTGTAAGCGCACAAGAAGAAAAAAAAGTAGTCATTGTAAAAAAAATGGACACGACCATCATTCATGGAAAAGATAGTGGTCCACAAAAAATGACAGTGATTGTAGAAAATGGAAAAATAACCGTTAATGGTAAGCCTGTTGACGGTGTTAATTTACCAGAAATAATGGGTGGTGGAGCTGGTGTTCCAAAAGTTATGATGTTTAAGTCTGATGATATGAATGCCCCACTTGCTAAATTAGATGGTAAAGTGACCGAATTAAAAATCGCAAAAGGCATGCCACTTGATATGAGTCATTTAGGCGAAACTTTTGCATTTGCATTAAATGATGGACCAAAAATCGGAATCAGCATCGAAGACCTAACAGAAGGTGCTGGCGCTAAAGTATTAGAAGTTACAGAAGGTTCTCCAGCTGCAAAAGCAGGTATCGCAAAAAATGATATCATTACATCTGTGGATGGTTCATCTATTTGTGATGTAGCTACGATTCAAGAAAAAGCTAGTGGTTTAAAAGCTGGTGATACCATCACCTTGAAATTAACACGTGACGGAAAGTCTAAAGATGTGACTGTTAAAATCCCAAAAAAAGTAAAGAAGGCTAATATATAAGCCTATCAATTGTACGATAACCCGGTAACTAATCTTATTTTTGTTTGAGATGACCTCAAGCAAACAATACGAAGCAGTTATCGGGTTAGAAGTACACGCACAGCTAGCTACTAACAGCAAGCTATTTTGTGCAGATGCCACAACTTTTGGCTCAGCACCCAATACCCAAATAAGCCCAATCACAATGGGGCATCCGGGTAGTCTTCCCAAAACCAATAAAAAAGCAGTTGAGTATGCCATAAAAATGGGACTTGCTTGCGGCTCCACTATTGTCAAGGAAAATTACTTTGCTAGAAAAAACTACTTTTATCCAGATCTACCAAAGGGTTATCAAATTTCTCAACATACAACGCCTATTTGCGCAGGCGGTAAAATTCAAATAAAGGTAGAGTCACAAAAACGCTATGTTCAATTAAATAGAATTCACCTAGAAGAAGACGCCGGAAAAAGCATACACGATATTGATCCTACACATACCCTCATAGATTTAAATAGAGCTGGCACACCTTTAATTGAAATTGTTACAGAACCTGATTTATACAGTGCCGATGAAGCATTTGCCTATGTAACTGAAATCAGAAAACTAGTGCAGTGGTTGGGTATCTGTGATGGCAATATGGAAGAGGGGTCTTTAAGGTGCGATGCCAATGTGTCGGTACGACTCAAAGGCGAAAAAAAATTGGGCACGAGAGTTGAGGTGAAAAATTTAAACTCTATTCGGAATGTAAAGAAATCGATAGAGTATGAAATAGCCCGACTCATTGAAGTGCTTGAGTCTGGCGGGACTATTACCCAACAAACTAGAAGTTTTGACGCATCGAATGACACCACATTCGCAATACGTGATAAAGAAGAAGCAAATGATTATCGATACTTCCCTGATCCTGATTTAGCACCATTTGTTTTAAGTGAATCCTATATTGATGCAATAAAAAAAGGACTACCTATTTTACCAGATGCACTAGAAGAAAAATTAATGAAGCAGTATCAACTTAATAGTTATGATGCTACTCAAATTTGTGAATCGCTTACTACTGCAGCGTATTTCGAAAGCACCTCCAAATTTACCAACCAATACAAATCGGTGGCTAATTGGATGCTTGGTCCCATTAAATCATACTTAAATGAGGCTGGACTCGATTATAACAATCTTGTCCTACAACCTGCTACATTAGCGGATCTTATCAATTTAATTGATGCAGGTCAATTAAATTTTTCGGTGGCAGCGTCTAAAATTTTACCTCAACTTATTAACGGAATAAAAACAGATGTTTTAGCTGTTGCAAACGATCTTAATCTATTACAAGTGAATGATGCAGATACCCTAGAAAAATGGGTAGACGCCGCTATTGCTAGTATGCCTGATAAAGTTATAGAATACCAAAAAGGTAAAAAAGGGCTCATTGGCTTATTTATTGGTGCTGTTAAAAAAATGAGTCAAGGGCAAGCAGATCCAAACAAAGTCAGCGATATGCTGATCAAAAAAATAAAAAAATAATTATTCAATCAATACATCAATTATGAAAAAAACAATTAGTATATCTCTAATTGCAGCAGCCATTTTATTTGGCTGTACCGAAAAAAAATATGGTGGCTTTACGGTTAGTGGTAAAGTAAGTAACGGAGGTAGTCAAAAAATTTACTTACAAGAACTACCATTTGCAGGATCAGAGCCCTTAATACTAGACTCGGCAACACTTCAATCAAACGGAAAATTTGAATTAAGGGCTACCGCCTTAGAGGAAGGTTTGTATAGGCTAAGTTTGGAAAGAGGACCAGAAGTATTACTCATCAATGACGAAAAAAGCATTCGTGTTAACATCGACATCAATAAGCCCCGAAACTATGAAATTGAAAATTCTGAAGCGAGTAAAAGCCTTCAAACTTTATTTGCAAAATATAGTACAGCAGATTCATCATTAATGGTCGTTTTTAATGCACTTGAAAGTGCCCAAAAAGAGTCTAGTAATGATAGCTTGGTTCAAGTGTTAACCAAAAACAGAGACAAAGAACTTTTGTCAATCAATACTATTGTCAATGGTTTTATCAATAATTCAAAGAGTCCTGCAGCTATCTATTATGCGATAGGAATGGCGACTAGAACAATGCCAGAGGAAGCTGTTAAACAGCTGGTAGATAAGGCATCTGCCAAGTTTAAAGAACATACCGGTCTTGCTAAAATTAAGGCGCTTATGACCGTTCAACAAGGAGCACCAAGTGCAGGCAATACCTATGCGCTTTTAAACAAGCAAGCCCCTGAAATAAATTTACCGGACACAGAGGGCAAAGCTTTTTCATTGTCTTCTTTGAAAGGCAAATATGTACTTGTAGATTTTTGGGCCAGCTGGTGTGGGCCTTGTAGACAAGAAAATCCAAATGTAGTAGCAGCTTATAAAAAGTTTAAAAATAAAAATTTTACCATTTTAGGCGTGTCTTTAGACAATGATAAAGAAGCTTGGATGAGGGCTATTAAAAACGATGGATTAAATTGGAAACAAGTTAGTGATTTAAAACAATGGGAATCAAGTATGGTGCCTTTGTACGGTTTTGATGGCATTCCATTTAATGTACTTGTAGATCCTTCTGGTAAAATTATCGCGAGCAGTTTACGTGGTCAAGACCTAGAAAAAACTTTAGCAGCTATTTTAAAATAAAATAGCATTGGGTACTAAAAAAAATGGCGCTCGAAATCGAGCGCCATTTTTTATGCATTGTATGCAACAATTACCATCCTGGGTTTTGAACTAGGTTGGTATTGATGTTGATTTCATAAGTAGGAATACCCCATACAAATTGTGGATTGCTAGCTGCAATATTAATTTGATGGTAGCTAGTAGCTGGCGTAGTATTGATAGCACCTAAATCTTGAGGTGTACCTCTCGTAAAGCCTAACTTCCAACGCTTCAAATCAAATAAACGGAAACCTTCGAAAGCTAATTCTCTGGTTCTTTCGTTTCTGATTTCAGTCATTAAAGCAGCACCTGTTAAACCAGATAATGCTGTCAAACCTCTAGCAGTACGTAAAGTGTTTAATGTAGATAAAGCAAGTGCTTCACTAGCACCGCCTGCGTTGGCAGCAGCTTCTGCATAAATCAAGAACTGCTCTGCAGCACGGAACACTTTAGGTGCGTGTTGGTAGTTGGTAAAAGCACCCGTAAATAAAGCTGGGTTACCAGGAAACTTATTTACACACCACATTGTTGGGTAGTTAACACCCTGAATAATACATGGAAGTTGCTTTAGGTAAACACTTCTTCTTAAGTCAGAAGCGTCAAATAAATTAACAAAGTCTACAGTAGGGATAAAATCTGGTGTAAACTTACCAGTAGCACCATTAAATCCTAAATAAATAGAGTTGGTATTTGCAGATTCAGTTTGTTTAACAACTGCAGAATTAAAAATAACTTCTGTAGCCAAATCGTTGGTCCACGTGTTATTTAAATTAGTAAGGGTATTTAACAGCGGATATTTATTACCTGAGATAATCGTATTTGCTGCGGCCATA
>JACCDP010105307.1_pt1 | contig 23245 bp, 17 predicted proteins | sample 7445841 | NCBI WGS metagenome assembly JACCDP01 (sample SAMN15323441, study PRJNA562643) | freshwater metagenome | isolation source: river surface water | place: USA:Blue River Watershed | collected 2017-08-17
GGTTCAAAATCAATGGGTCCAAGTTGTGCCGAACATAGTTGGCATATACAAAAAGTGAGCACCAACACATGTACGCGCATTTCCATTAAGTTTAGTAATGGTTAAATGTACAATATTTATTTTGCGCGGGCGCTATTTTTTATAAAACCCCAAGGATAAATTATCGAAGAAGAAGGTATTGGAGAGTTCACCTTCCGTTTCATCTTCCTCTTCGCCGATAAACTTTGCACAAGGAAAGCTACATTGGAGATGCACCAAAGCCGTTTGGGCTTCACGGGGGACTTGATGTGTTTTCTGGGTAAACTGCATTTCGTGCATAACATTGAACCCTCGCTCTTCCGCTTCAGGAGTTCCTGCATCCAAGTCGCGAAATTCACCCGGAATTCTTTTGACATAAATCGAATCTAAGGTTTTCCCAGAGGCATCCTTGAAAAGGACTTTAACCTCTGCAAAGGCACAATTGGTTTTGGTAGGATAGGTAACCCCAGACCAGAATTGAAAATCGGCCATAACGGTGTCTTGTTGAGGCATGTTCTGAAGATCGCTCAAGGAAATGCTCTGGAATAAGTTGAGTTTACGCGTTTCCTCGTGTTTGCTGACCGTAAGTCGAAAATAGTTGTTTCCTGGGTTCACAGGAAGACCAAGTTTCTTTTCTCCGTGGTTCCATTCGTGGGACATCCTGCCATAATCCGATACCCAATTGGACTCACCTCCCACGGTAAAATCCGATTTCCATTGCAACGGAGCGCCGTCTGAGTTGGCCTCTGCTCCGGGATTTAAAATACGGTTGGATTTGCCAATCCATGCGATTTGATTGGGCTTAACTTGACCGAGTAGGCAAAATGCTGAAAAAAAGGTGAACAACGTAAGGTGCGTTTTCATGTTTTTTTTATTCGAAATTAAATAAATCTAAGTTCAAAGATTACAGTATGTTAACAATTTCTTAGGAAATCCATTGGCTCATTATAACGACCTTTGCACCGAATTTTATGACAACACTCTTTATTTCCTCGTTCATTTCGCTTTTTTCATTGATTAATCCACTAAGCGCAATGCCTGTATTTATATCGCTTACCAACGGTTTTCCAAAGGATCACCTCTACCGAACCGTTCGTCGAACTTCCATCTATGTGCTTTTGGTTTGTGTTATCTCGTTTCTAATCGGTGAATTCATTCTTGATTTTTTCGGGGTATCGATCCATGCCTTAAAAATTGCCGGGGGCATCATCATTTCGCGTTCTGGATTCCAATTGCTTAACTCTCAGCATAAATCGGACATTCAAGGGGAAATTGAAAAAGAAACCCGGCTGAAAGAAGACATTTCTTTCAGCCCACTTGCCCTTCCTTTGTTGGCGGGCCCCGGTTCCATGTCCTTGCTCATCAATTTGGGAATTCAATCGAAAGGGTTCAACGAAAAAGCCACCATCATTGCCGCCATTACGGGGGTAGCAATCGTTATTTACTTAATTCTTTCCTCAGCGCCCTTTATCTTAAAATACCTGGGGCAAACGGGTCTAAGGACCCTATCGAAAATCATGGGACTCTTGGTTTTGTCGATCGGTATTCAAATGATTGTCGCTAGCGGCCGAATGCTCTTTGAAACAGGTATTTAAAGTTCCTCGAAATCATCGAAGCCTTCGTTTTCGGTGCTTCTTGTTTTAGGTTTTGGATTCATTAGCCACAATGCTGCCCGTAAAAAGCGGAACAAGGTTCCTATAACAAAGAAAAATCCAAAGATTTTGAAAATCCATCCCAAAACGGGAATCTCCATTAAATACTTGGTTTGTTGATAGAACCATAAAGTAGCTGCGCTGTCCAGGGCGCTTGGGTAAGCAACCCACAGCAATGAAATTCCAACAGATATAAAGGCCAAGGTCCATTCCCATTCGTTCTTGGTTTTGAGTTGTTCAACGAAGTTGGCGTATACTTCAACCCGCATCATAGCATCACGGGAACGGATGTTGCGAATCAAATACAGAAAATAGGTAAGCATACCAATACCCAATACCGCATTAAATCCTAAGGGAGGATTTTCCATTTGCATGAATTTTAATACGAGGGCACCCAGAAAAAGGGAATGGAGCAGTTGTAAAAAGTACCGCAATTGCAAACGAACATTCATGGGAACTAGAAAGACCAACAGCAGCTGAATCCAAAACCAAAGAAACGCAAAGGCAGAAAATAAAATCCCTAACTGAAAGAGTAATTCAAGTACCTTCATTACTTCGGTATTGCTTGAAATTCTAAGTACTCTTTCGGTGCGCTTGGCGCGGTCATTGGATCAAAATCCAAGCGCAATATTCTTCCTTCCGTTCTTCGGTTCAATTGATGCAGGTCCTCAAAAAGCATGGGATTGTCTTTCTGCTGCTGAATGAATTCCTCGGTCAACACAACACTTGTTTTTTGCATGGGGTCAAACCATTGAGACGGAATCGACTCACCTTTACCAACGGGAACAATTCTTCGTGGATCAATGTGCAATTCGGTGACAAGGTATTTATAGCAAGCTTTAGCTCGGTTTTCCGATAACACTTGATTTCGCGGCACTTCGCCGCGTGAATCGGTATGGGATATGAGTTCAATTACCATTTTTGGATAATCTTCCAACAACTTGGCAATGGCCTTCAGTGAATCCAAACTATTCACCGTGCTGTCTGAGATAAAGTCCCAACTGCCGAATTTATACTGGATATTAGGAAAACGAATGACGCTCTCTACTTTCGCTACAGGTTCGTTGATTTGTAATGTTTCTTGAACTTTTTGTCCGATCGAATCCGTAATGGTTAATTTATATTCCCCTTTTCTCAGGTTGCTTAAATCCCCAGCGCTTTGTCCGTTCGACCATTGAAATTTGAAGGGTGGAACCCCGGATGTAACCTTAACATTGATGGACCCGTCGTTGCCTTGAAAGGTGCTAACGTCTTTTACACTCACGGTATACAGTAACTTTGGAGGAGGAATGGCCCATGCGGTCCAAAGATCCAAATCTTTTCCCTCGCGATTGCTGGACCACAGGGCTTTATTTCCATTGAGCGAAAAATAGGCCTCAAAATTAGAGGTGTTAATTCCTGGTCCTAAATTAACAGGCTTACTCCAAGCATTCCATTTGCTTTTCCTTACCGAATAAAAAATATCCGCATCCCCAAGTCCTTTGAATCCGCTACTGGAAAAAAACAAGGTGTCTTTTCCTGGACTCAAGAAGGGGGAAATTTCATAGCCAGGGCTATTGACCGTTGATCCCATGGTTTCCAAATCGGACCATTCGTCTCCCGTTTTTATAGAAAAATAGAGGTCCTCTTCCCCTTCGCTGTCCGATCCTTCGTAAGATACGATTAATACCGATTCATCTTTGGAAAGAAAATACCCGACATATTTCCCTGAAATATCCAAAGAAGGGATCGGGAGTTTGCCTTTTAAGACCCAAGAAGTGTCGCCCTTGTTTCGCTCAGCAATGCTGATGCCCTTGCGAACATCCTGTTGCGCGTAACTGGATAAAACATACATACGCGTCAAGCTGTCTTCTTGAGACAGGTGGGTAGAAATGACGGCATTATGCAATTTATTGTTCAACGGAGTGAGCGGTTTGGGAGCGATCCAAGTCCCGTGAATCAGGGAACTAAACCAAATGTCTTGATCGTATATTCCACCGCTGTTTTTCGTGTCGAAGGTTCGAACAAAATACAAGGATTTTCCGTCATGGGACAGTACAGGATTGCTTTCCTCGGCCGATGAATTTACCAAACCGGGTAAGCGTTCTGCTTTGGAAAACTCATACAGCTGTCCGAAAACAGGCATCGATACGCAACAAACAAGCACCAGAATGAACCGTTTAAAATCCATAACTCAAAAATATTTCGTGTCCTCCATTGCTGAATTGATTCAAACGGTTGGTGATAAAATCCAGGGCATAACCAATTTTTAAATTTCCCGATACTTCCAAGCCCGCCATGATTCCCGCAGAGGATCCATGATGGTAATTGAATCCGGCCCAAAAAATATAATTGATGGTTGCCAATGTCGAAAACTCAAAGGAGTAGGGAGCTGCTCCCATTTTTTTCACCAACAGCGCTGGATGAATTTCCAGTCCGGATCGAATGGGTATGTTATAACCCAGTGAAGCATTCCAATGCAGTCGTGGATCAAAATAACTGATCGTTTTTTGACCGAATTTGGGAATGCCACCGTGCATCATCGAGGCTGAAAAAAACCAGCGTTTGTTATTCAAACCTATGCCTAGAGCTCCAGAAAAACTTAAGGATCGTTGATCTCCACTCAGAAAAGCATCGTACGTTTCGTCTCCACCCGCATAAACCATCTGCGGGTCCAGTACGTTGAGTACAACTCCCTGGCTCGCAATGAACGTGTTATTTCGAAGGCCCGCGCGAACACCGATGCTACCTTTCCAATCAGCATTGATGGGGACATTCAGCGCATAATTTCCGTTGATATCTAAAAAACGAAAAGCACCGTAATTGTCGGACACTACCTGTCCACCGACGAAATGTCGAAGGATTATTTTCCGGTTCTTTGCCACAGGAGTGTAGTCCCTTTGGATTCGACTCCCTGGATTAAAAACGGTTTTTACTTTTTTCTTAAGCAGCGTTTGGCCGTGCAATACTAAAGTACGCGGTTCGTATCCAAAACCCGACATTTGCCAACGTCCGCTTAAAGAAATGCTGCTTTGCTTATGAAAGGCCATCGCTGCAGGATTGTAGACCGATGGTGCTAAAATAAACTGCCGAAATTGAGGTAACTGCTGCGCATTTACTACAGATCCCAGGACCCATAAAAGGATAACAAATGTTTTTCTCATGGTTTTCGTAGAATGCTTACGGTTCCATTAATCGGTTCAATGCTTCCATCAACCGCTTTTTCGATGACATAATAATAACTTCCATTGGGAAGCGCTTTCCCTCCATATGTTCCATTCCACGGTGAAGAAGAATAATCGCCTTCCCGTGAGGTGAAAATCAATTCCCCCCAACGGTTGAATACCCGAACTTGGTTCAAAGGAAATTTAGCATCCAAGCCAACAATTTCCCAAACATCGTTATCCCCGTCGCCATCCGGTGTAAAAGCCGATGGAACAACGAGGTTACAAGGCACGAGGTTAACGGTGAAAGCAGCCCATGGACTTGAACACCCTGCAACGCTTTGCACTGCGTAATATGTCGCACTGCTGTCGTTGCTCGGATAAAAGGCATTACCGCTTTCCAAATATTGCATAAGCAGCGAATCTGAATACCATGAAACAACCCCATTGGGATTCAAATTACTGATACTGAAGAAGCTGCTGGGTTCGTTTTGGCACATCGAATTTTCCCCTACTACGATCGGTTGTTGAGGCACCAATAGGCTGTCCAAAAGCAGCGTGCCATTCAGGGGGTTGGAACATTCCATGTCGATCGCTTGCGATAAGGTATACAGTCCAACATTGCTCCCGAGGTACATGGGATTCGACGTTCCCAAAAGGGTGTCCATGATTCCGTTCACCGAATAAATGACATTTACCGGAAATTGGGCGGTTAAGTATAATAGGACTGAATCAAAACTCTGAGACGGACAATCATAGGCTCCCCCGGTTAAACTTACCAGAACGGGTAAGGCGTGTACCTGAAGCATAAAGGTATCCGTTACCACGGATCCGCACAAATTGCTGGAATAAACGATATCATAGGTTCCCGAAACCGTTCCGTTGCTCGAAAGAATTCCAGTAAGGGGATCGATGTTTAACCCTTGCGGTTGGGCCGTGTAAATTCCATTGCTCGGAATTCCTGGGTTCAATTGCGGAGTTGTTGGGGGAAAGCCCGCACACAATTCAGTGGGGTAGGTTAATCCCAAATCTACGTTGCCTAAATGAACATTTACTGTACTTTGACGGGTGCATGATTTCAAGGTAAAAAACGAAAGGTCGTCCAACGCAAAATCATTTCCAATACCGGTCTGGTTTAAATTGAACAGTTCGATCGTTGCCAGGGTGTCATTTACCGAATTCCATGCAACGGAGTGGGATTGCCAAGCGCAGGTGACATTGCTTAGGGTGTCTGTGGAAACCGGAAGGCCATTGATTCGTACCTGTAAAATAGCAGGGTTTACAGGATCCACCGATTGTGCATAGTATTCAAACGTGTAGTTTTTTTGAGGCTCAACCGCCGCACTTTGGCGCCATACCACGTTGTTTCCTGAAACAGCCCCATCCACGACCATCATAATTCCTAGCCCATTTCCCAGCGTATGATCGACGCAAGCGGCAAAGGTGGACTCCCAAAAGTTGGCATTGGGAGTTAAACCATAAGCGCTTTGAATTCCCGTAGGATTAGAGGGCGTGAGCAAGGTTAAATCGGTGTAAAAACCGGTGTTTCCTACCTCAAAATTCCCGTTGGATAACAGGTTAAAGTTAAGGTCATTGGTCGAAACCGTATAGACCGTAGTTTGATTTGGACTAACGTTGATGCTGTCATTGTTCGTGTTCACCAATCCAGGGTCGGAAGGAGATGCGGACCAGGAATAGTTCGGATTTTGATCAGAAGTAACGGTTATGTTAACAGACGCATTAGAACATATTACGGTATCATTCGGGGTTACTTCTAAATAATTGTTTGGATACACTTGGAGGTTTAGTAGGGTAATGGTTTGATTGTTTACATCGCTTACCGTACAGCTGTACGTTCCGCTTCCAAGCCCCCAAAAAGCCCCCTGATTATTGCTAAGCAATCCTGCGGGGCCATTGAGCTGAAAACTGTAAGGTGGAACCCCTCCTTTCGGGTAAACAAAAACCGCACCGCTCAGGCTGTCTGAACAGTTGGGACGGGTGGTAGAGGCTGCGGCAAATAGGGGATTATCCAGCGGTAAAACGGAAATGTCGTCGATGGCAAAATCATTCCCAACCGTCGAAAGATTATCGTCGTACAAGGCAACGTTGACGCATGCCGCATTGGCGGTAAAGAGTACCGAGTAGGATTGCCATCCCGCGGCAGGAAGCGGAGCGGTGGTGGGTTGAGTCAGTGCTTGGATGTTGGATGCATTGTTGAAAATAGCCTTAACATCGGCTTGTGTAGCCGCATTGGTAACTGTTGAAGAAACAGAATGCAACCAATAGGTTAAGAGGTAATCGTTTCCCGGGGTTAAACCGCAAACTCCCCCACCGTTGCTTCCTGCTTGCCAAAAAGGCTGATTTCCGCCAACCGTTCCTCCGTCCACGACTAGCATATTTCCGGTCCCTGAGGTGTGGTCGTTGATGGGAAGAAAAAAAGCGGTATTCACCAATTCGGGTTGAGCCGTAACCGTATAATTTCCCGGAGAAGTTGTTCCAGCATAGGGCGGGGTGATCAAGGTGTAACCATTGCCATTGACGTTGAAGCCTATTCCAGGTCCACCCAATTCAAAATCACCGTTGTACACATAATTCTGCCCCAAAAATACCGAAGACATCGACGTACAGAGTAGAAAAATCCATGCTTTCACACTTCAAAGTTAGAAGGATTCTTCAATTGGGTGACCTGAAGGTGAAAATTTCACATCAATCCATACAAGAACATGGAGGATCGATCAGTAAGGTACAATGTTTAAAATCCTGGACCAGTTTTTTGTGCATGGCATGTCCGTACATGACCCCTTGAATATCCAATTTCTTTAACTTAGGAAGGGTTTTTAGGTTCGGTGAAAAATATTGAATAGCATTGTCGTAAACATCAAGGGATTCCAATTGAGTTAAATACGATATTTCGTCCGGTATGCGTTCAATTTGATTTAAGCCTAAAGACAAATGTGTGAGCGATTCAAGTTGAAAAACGGCATAAGGAATGGCTTTCATTTTGTTGTTGCTTACATCCAAGTGCGTTAATTTCTCAAGCAGGGCTAATGAATCGCCGATCAGCTCTAATTTGTTTTTTGAGAGGTTCAAGTGGGTTAAATTCGGTAATTCAAAAACCGCTGGCGGGATATAATACAGTTTTTCGCGCCTTAAATCCAAGGAATACACACTGTCCTTTACCGCTTTTTCGAGGTCTGCGAGACGGTACGTTCGGTCAGGTTGTGACGTTCCGAAAAAACTAAGAAAGCAGAAAAGTACTCCGAACGTGTTTTTCATCTCTGGCAAGTTGTTCTTTTAATTCGTTTAAACCTTTAAATTTTTGTTCGTCTCGAATGCGTTCGTGCAATTCAACGCGAACCGTTGCACCATAAATGTCGGAATTAAAATCCAGAAAATGAACTTCTATTACTTCTTGAAGCCCGTCCAGGGTTGGACGCATTCCAATGTTCATCATGCCCTTATATACCATTTCATGGACAAAACACTGCACGGCATATACGCCTTTTCCAGGGATTAGTTTTGAGGGGGAAGTTGGTTGAAGATTGGCGGTTGGGTAGCCCAGCATTCTTCCGTTCTTTAATCCATGAACCACCTTGCCCTCAAATGCGTAGTTGTATCCTAATAAACGGTTGGCTTCCTCCGGATTTCCAAGGGTTAAAGCATTGCGAATTTTGGTCGAACTAACAATGATTGAATCCACCGCTTGCGCAGGAATTTCCTCGACACCAATGCCCAAGGGTAAAAGTTCTTCCTTTAATAGCTCAATGCTTCCCTCACGCTTGTTGCCAAACTTATGGTCGTAACCCAAAATAATTCCCGAAATATTCATCCGTTTAACCAAATATTCATGGATGAAATCCATCGCGGTCAATTGCGAGAACTCGTGCGTAAATGGAAGCACCAGTAAAAAATCCAAATCCGTAGATTCGAGCAATTTTATTTTCTCCTCCAACAGGCTCAATAATGCTATTTTTCCCAGACCTAAAGCCTCCCGGGGATGTGGCTCGAAGGTAATTAACATGCTTTCCACGTTTTGCTCTTGGGCATTTTCCACCAACCGTTGGATCACTTGCTTGTGTCCAGCATGCACTCCGTCAAACGTGCCAATGGTTACCAAAGGTTGGGTAGATGGATTAAACTGCGATAAATCGTAAATTACCTGTAACATTCAGCGGCAAAGGTAAAGATTCCCGCGAATCCTTGTTTTGAAACATTTGAAGTACTTTTGGGGGAAATTTTACTTCCATGCTAAAAAGGTTTTTTGTAGTGTTTACCGCTTTGTGCACCTTTGTTGCTCCGATGCGTGCAGATGAAGGCATGCTCATCCCTTTATTGATAAAGGCTTTTGAATCCGACATGCAAGCCCGAGGGATGAAACTTACCGCAGAACAAATTTACAGTGTTAATCAAGCCAGTTTGAAAGACGCCATCCTTCAATTCGGAGGAGGGTGCACCGCAGAATTGGTTTCAAATCAAGGATTACTGCTCACCAACCACCATTGCGGTTATTCGCAAATTCAATCGCATTCAAGCTTAGAACACGATTATTTGAAAAACGGTTTTTGGGCTCAAGAAAAAAAAGAGGAACTGGCGAACCCGGGCTTAACAGCCATGCGGATTGTGCGAATCGAAGACGTTACCGCCTTGGTATTGAACAATGCTTCCGGAAAAAACGATCAAGCCGTCTTGAACCAGAACATCGTGAACTTGGTAAAAAAGGCCGTTGAAGGAACCCATTACGAAGCCGAAGTCAAAGCCTTTGATTATGGGAACGCTTATTATCTTATGGTGAAAGAGGTATTTAAAGACATTCGTTTTGTTGGTACTCCTCCGAATTCAATCGGAAAATTTGGAGGGGATACCGATAACTGGGTATGGCCAAGGCACACCGGTGATTTTTCCGTGTTTCGAATTTACGTCGGAAAAGACAATAAGCCCGCCCCGTATTCAGCAGACAACATTCCCTACACGCCCATTCAATATTTGAATATTTCATTCAAAGAGCGTAAAGAGGGAGACTTTACCATGGTTTATGGTTTTCCTGGAGTTACGGAGCAACACGTGGTTTCTGAGTACCTGAAATTCATCGTTGAACGTGAGCGTCCTGCTCGTATTGCCATGCGTGATGAGAGCTTGGAGGCCATCGGAAAAGGGATGAAAGCTTCGGATCTTGTGCGCATCCAATACTCCGCGAAACAAGCTTCCATTGCTAATGCATGGAAAAAGTGGATTGGTCAAGTTGAAGGATTGAAAAATTTGGACGGGATAGCGGTTAAACAAAGCTATGAAACGAATTATAAATCGCAAGCGGCTACTAAGCCTGAATGGAAAAAGTATGCTGACGCGTTAGATTCCTTGAATCAATGGATTAAAGTGAATGCCGACAAAGAGTTTCGTTATGCAATGGGCGTCGAGTATTTTGCCGTGGGTCCTGAGTTTTTTAAGTTGATCAAGGCTTCGAACGATTTGTTCAACGGAGATTGGGAGAAGTCCCCGGATTTATTCGAAGCAGAGAAAACAAAATTAATGGCCAGTGCCCGCACATTTTTTAAGAATTACAACGCCCAGGTAGATCAGGAAATTTTCGCTGCCCTGACGGCTCGCTACCAAAAGGAAGAAAGCGCCTACATTAAGAATTGGAATCAAGTAAACGTGATTGAATTAACGAAAGAAATTTATGCCAGTTCCATGTTCACCGATTCAACCCGCTTCTTGAAGTTCATCCAGCCGTACTCTCTCAAGAACTATAAAAAAGTGGCAAAAGATCCAGGGTATCAATTTTACCAAACCTTTTATCCCATTTTTGTGCAAGAAGTGGTTCCCGCATTTAGGCAATACCAAGCCAAGATTACAGCGTTAATGCAAGTGTATGTCGAAGGTAAATATGCGATGTTCCCACAAGAAAAACACTGGCCTGATGCCAATTCTACCTTGCGCATTACCTACGGTCAACTGGAAGGCTCAACCCCAGTTGACGGAATGGCGTACACGGAACACACCACGCTTGACGGAATGATTGCAAAAAATGCAACGGGGAATCCGGATTTTGAGCTTTTACCCCGCATGTTGGAATTGGCCAAATCCAAAAACTATGGTCCCTACGGACAAGACGGCGAGTTGTGGGTTTGTTTTACGGGGTCCAACCATACCACAGGGGGAAACTCGGGTTCGCCGGTCTTGGATGAAAATGGGTACTTAATGGGCTTGAATTTTGACCGTTCTTGGGAAAGCACCATGAGCGATTACCTCTTCGATCCCAATCGATGCCGTAACATTGTCGTAGACATTCGGTATGTCCTTTGGGTTATGGATATTTATTCTGGGGCAAAGCATCTGGTAGATGAAATGACTTTGATGAAAGAATAATTTATCTTTGTTTTAATTTAATTTAGGAAACCCATGCGATTCATCCTTTCCATTGCCCTATTTTCGTTGTTTTTTGAGGCTTCAGCATCTACCCTTTCGTTAAAGACTCAGGAAATTAAAGGATACTTGGTTGACTTTAAAACCCGATCGGGCGTGGATAAGGTTCAAGTTGAATTGATTTCCTTGAAATCAGGCAAGCGTTTCACGACGGAGTCGAACGACGGGATGTTTATGTTCAAACACGTTCCAATTGGGAAAAACCTTTTACTGTTAACGGATAAAGATTATTTGTCCGATACTTTGGCAATCTTTGAAACCAACAGCAAAGAGCACCTCATTCATTACACGTTTAGCGAAGACGAACCCTTTGCTGCGCGCTTGAAAGTTACCTGGTTTTTCAATTGGGGCGATCGTACGGTTACTCTTTCGAACGGAAAAACCTATGTAAAAGAACATTACTGGTCGCACTTGTTGGCGAAAATTATTTTGGTGGTTTATGGGTTTTGCCTCATCATGATTTTTTACTACAGCGTTGTACAATTGAGCTTAGCCATCAATTATCGGAGGTCTAAGAAAAAAGGTGTAGCACCCGCTCCGAGCTTTGATCCTGCCTCAGCGCCGAAGGTTACCGTGCAATTGCCCATGTACAATGAAATGTATGTAGCCGAAAGGATCATTGAAACCACCTCAAAGTTCAACTATCCCAAAGACCGATTGCAAATTCAAGTATTGGACGATTCCACGGACGAAACCAAAGACATTATTGCGCGAAAAGTAGCGGAAATCGCAGCCCAAGGGGTGAACATCCAGCACGTACATCGTGTGGACAGAACAGGGTATAAAGCAGGGGCCCTGGATGCTGCGATGGATCAAGTAGAGGGAGAATTTATTGCGATATTCGATGCCGATTTTGTTCCGGATCAAGACTTCTTAATTCGAACCATTCCCCACTTCAACCATGAGAACATTGGAGTTGTACAAACCCGTTGGGGACACCTGAACAAATCGTATTCGGTGCTTACCGAACTTCAAGCGTTTGGCCTTAATGGGCATTTTGCGATAGAGCAACAAGGTAGAAATGCTTCAGGTCACTTCATCAATTTTAACGGTACGGCTGGAATTTGGAGAAAAAGTTGCATTGAAGATGCTGGGGGGTGGGAACACGATACCATCACGGAAGATTTGGATTTGAGCTACCGTGCACAAATGAAGGGATGGAAGTTCACCTACCTGGAGGACGTTGAATCTCCGGCAGAATTGCCCATTACCATGTCAGCACTTAAAAGCCAACAACACCGTTGGATGAAAGGAGGGGCAGAGGTGTTTATCAAAATTCGCAGGCGCCTGATTGCTCAAAAAGGCCTACGGTTTTCCGACCGAATTCACGGATTAGCCCATTTATTCAACTCATCGGTGTTCGTCTTTATTCTCATTTTGTCCTTGCTGAGTTTAGCCATCCTTCACATCAAAGATTCGTTTTCTGACTTGAATTTCTTTGTTCAATTTGGTGCGTTTTTCATTTCAAGTACCGTATTCCTTGCCTTTTATTATTGGAATTCATATCGGGACAAAAAAGGTCACTTTTTTTCAGATTTAGGGCGTTTTACCTTTCGATTTTTTCAGTTTCTTTCCGTATCCATGGCACTTTCCCTTAGCAATGCAGTAGCAGTGATTGAGGGATATCTGAGGATTAAGAGTTCCTTCGTGAGAACCCCTAAGTTCAACGTTTCGAAAAAGGATGAATTCAGCGGAAACCATTACGACAAAAAGAGCCTTTCCATCGTGAACATTGCTGAAGGCATACTCATGAGCGTTTTTGCCTTTACAGCAATCAATCGCTTGATTTTTGGAGACTTTGGAATGGTTCCATTTCACGGAATGCTAGCCATCGGTTACGGGGTTATATTTTTCAGCACCCTTAAAGAGGTGCGCCAAGGAAAATAATGAAAGTACGGTTAATGGTCGTCGGTAAAACATCGGACGCCTCATTGAGAAATTTGGAAGAAAACTACGCTCAACGGCTTTCGCATTATGTGAATTTTGAAAAGATTGAACTTCCCGATGTCAAGAATGCCAGTTCGTTTAATCCAGAACAATTGAAAGAAAAGGAAGGACAAGCAATTCTCGCAAAAGTACTGAAAGAGGACTACCTGGTATTGCTCGATGATAAAGGAGATCAGTTCACATCGATGAATTTTTCCAAATGGTTGCAATCGAAGTTCCTTTCATCAGGTAAAAGGATTTCCTTTTGCGTGGGTGGGGCTTTTGGTTTTTCAAACGAAGTTTACCAACGGGCAAATGCACGAATTTCCTTGTCGAAAATGACCTTTTCCCATCAAATGGTACGGATGATCTTTTTAGAACAATTGTACCGAGCCTTTACCATTTTGAAAGGCGAAAAGTACCATCATGAATAACGCTTGAATCATGAATCAATCGTTCAGTTTTTCAGGAATTGATGTTCTAATATTCGTTCTGTATCTGGGATTTTTATGGGTAGGCAGTGCCCGTATAAAAAAGCGCTTCTCGAGCGATAAATTAAATCCATTCTTTCACGTTGGATGGCTTTTTAAGGTGACATTTTCGCTGCTATTTGCCTATGTGTATTTATTCTTACTTGGAGGCGGCGATATCAATGCCTATTGGATGGGAGCAAGCTGTTTAGCCGATTTGTTCTATGCTGATCCTGTGGCTTATTTCTCGGAACTCCTGCATACCAATCGGTCTTTAGGTGTTGCTCATCACTTTAACAGCTTTACCGGTTACCCTCCCGGTTGGATTTGGCGAGAGGAAGAGGCGTGGTTTGCGACCAAAATTATTTCCATCTTTGCCATTGTAACGTTTAAAGGCTTTTGGTCAGCTACCCTTTTATTATCAACGCTTGGGTTTTGGGTTACTTGGTTGTTTTCACTGCAATTACACGTGAAAGAATCGTTCTCCAGAAATTCCATTCTTGCAGCCTTGTTTTTTGTGCCGTCCGTTAGCTTTTGGTGTTCGGGAATTAGCAAAGACAGCCTCACGTTTTCCCTCGCAATATTTACGGTATTTATTTTTTTTAACCTGCTTAAATGGGGCAATTCACGGGGAATTTTGCAGTTCCTCTTAGTATTATTTTTAATTTACCTTATCTATTCCCTAAGGCACTATTTGGCGTATGCGATTTCCGCTCCCTTTGTGTTAGCTTGGATGGGTCGATTCGGTAAGCGCTTCACGGAACGACCGCTGCTCTTATGGATCTTCCGCCTCGTCATTTATGCGTTGTTCCTCGCTACCTTAGGGCTGTTAATCAATGCGGATAAAACCCAAGAACTCATTGCAGAAGCCAACATCACTAAATCCGACTTTAGTTCCAATCCCATTTACAGCGGCGCAAAATATGAAATGCCCAGCACGACTGGGGCCCCATTGGAAATTCTTTCGATTTTGCCCTTAGCGATTTTTACCGCCCTCTTTCGGCCTTCTTTTTTCGATAATGTCACTACCAGTTTTATCATCAACCAAGTAGAAAGTTTTATCCTGTTGCTCTTCTTGATTCGATTTGTGATTCGAAAAAACATTGTGCTTCAAATGCATAGAATTTTACGCGATGAATTTTTACTTTATGCCTTGTTTTTTGTTTTGTTGGTTTCGTTCATGGCCGGTTATTCCTCCATTCTTTTTGGCGTTTTAGTGAGAATTAGATCGATCGCTTTGCCCTTTTTGATACTTTTACTCCTACACCAAAAAAGTTCCACAGAAACTCCTACGTAATCATGTGCGGAATCACCGGTATTTTAGATCATTCGGGCGGCTCAAACGATGAGGTTCTTCAAAAAATGAGGGACGCATTAGCACATCGAGGCCCTGATTCAGGAGATCAAAGGTCGTGGAAAAGCACCTATTACCTAGGTTTAGCTCACCGGAGGCTTGCCATCATTGATCCTTCGGCGTCCGGCAACCAACCCATGCACTACATGCACCTATCCGTGGCGTTTAACGGCGAAATTTACAATTATATAGCCTTGAAAAACGAACTTCGAACAATGGGCCATGTTTTCACAACCAATACCGATACCGAAGTACTATTGCATGCCTTTTATGAGTGGGATTTGGAGGCCATACACCGGTTCAAAGGCATGTTCTCCATCGCTTTGATAAACCATCAATCCCAACAACTATTTCTTATTCGTGACCGTTTTGGGGTTAAACCGCTTTACTACTATTCCAACGAAAAGACCTTCCTCTTTGCCAGTGAATTGAAAGCCTTTCACCAGCACCCGAAGTTTAATAAACGGTTGAATACCGATGCGATAGCCCATTTTTTTCTGTACGGAAACGTTCCGGCACCCAATGCCATATTTGAAAACACCTACAAGTTGTTGCCCGGATCATTCCTTCAATTGAACTTAGAAGTAGGAACCATGTCCCTTCAAAGCTATTGGAATCCATCGGAGCTTGCTTCTTCTACAAGGGCTATCGATATGGGCTTGGAAGAAGCCAAATTAAGGGTTAAACCCCTGTTGGAAGAGGCGGTTCACCAAAGGACTGTTGCCGACGTTCCAATTGGATTATTCCTTTCTGGGGGGTACGATTCGGCAACTGCAGCGGCGATTTTAACGCAAAAAGTCCCTCAACTCAAAACCTTTACAGTATCCGTTCCTGATGCGGGCCTCAATGAAGGCCCTAAGGCGGCCAAAATTGCGGGTTATTTGGGCACCCAACATACGGAAATCACCTGTTCCATGGATGAGGCAATCAAGGTGATCCAAGATCTTCCTGTGATTTACGACGAACCCTTCGCGGATAGTAGTGCAATTCCTACTTACCTTATTGCCAAGGAAGCGGTCAAATCGGTGAAAGTTGCTTTGAGTGCCGACGGAGGTGACGAGTTCTTCGGGGGTTATAACCGTTACCGCTATTATTACAAGATACCCGGTTGGATAAATCGTTTACCGCGTGGGATGGGGGACGTAGTCAGCTATACGGTGAACGTGTTGAAATGGGAAGGATTGAAAGCACAAAGGGCGGCTAAATTTTCTCGCCTAATCGGTAATTTTTCCACGGAATCATACATGAAGGCCATGACGCAATCCATGAGCGATGAGAAGCTCCTTCAATTGTTGCAAGTCAACCAAGCATTCATACCCATTACATGCTTTAATGCACATAGTCCGATCAGTACGCTCATGCTCAACGATGCATTGAATTATTTACCCAACGATATCTTGCATAAGGTAGATCGTGCAACGATGGCCGTCGGCTTGGAAGGTCGGGAACCGTTTCTCGATCATGAATTGTACGAAACCCTTTTACGACTACCGGACCATTTAAAGTGCACCAAAAACCATTCTAAAGTACTGTTAAAATCCATCGCTCACGATTACCTTCCAGAGTCCATATTAGCTGGTCCCAAAAAAGGCTTCGCAATCCCCATCAATCAATGGATGCGCGATTTTCTACAGGAAGAACTTCGCCATTATTCATCGGAGGAATACCTAGTACATCAACAGATTTTTAACCCCAAGGCCGTTCATCAAGCAATCCATAAATTTTTGAGCGGAAACGATGCCGAAGCTTTGTTCGTTTGGTATTTTTATACGTTTCAAACATGGCATGAACGATGGATGTAAAACGTAAATTAACGGTCCAAAAACACGTTTTAACCTTCCGTTTTTCGGCTGGCACCAGCCGAGGTACCATGAAGTTTAAGAAACTGTGGATAATCCAATACGAACAAGACGGAAGGATTGGAAAAGGGGAATGCAGCATCATCGAAGGGTTGACCCCGGAATACACCGATGACGAGGCATACGAGCGCATCATTAAGGATATCATCAGCACCCTTGAAACCGTCGATGAAACTCCGAGCCAAATCTTAAAGGAATTATTGACTTGGTTTCCAACGCTTCAGGAGCAACCCTCTGTTCGTTGCGGAATCGAAATGGCGCTTTTGGATTGGTTAAACCCTCACGGTGAAGTGGTCTTCGACAACGATTTTACACGCGGTAAAACTTCCATTCCAATAAATGGTTTAATATGGATGGGGGATATTGCTTGGATGCAAGAGCAAGTGGAGCAAAAGCTTGCTGCAGGTTTCAAGGTGCTAAAGTTTAAAATTGCCGCCTTGGATTGGCAGGAAGAATGGAGTTTTCTACATCAGATAAGGCAACGTTTTCCCGCACATGATTTGACCATACGCGTCGATGCGAACGGAGGATTTAACCCGCAGAATGTCCATTCTAAGCTCACACAATTGGCGACCCTCGATGTTCACTCCATTGAGCAGCCTGTCGCCCCCGAACACCAGCATACGCTGGCAGAATTGGCACAACTTAACCTCGTCCCTGTAGCCTTGGACGAATCCTTGATTACCTGTTTTACCTCGGAAAGTAAACGCCGATTATTGTCCGCTATCCGTCCTCAGTATATCATCCTTAAACCGAGCCTTCACGGAGGGTTCAGTGGAGTTCAAGAGTGGATTTCCATTGCGGAAGAGTTGGGAATAGCATGGTGGATGACATCTGCTTTGGAATCCAACATCGGCCTGAAAGCGATTGCTCAGTTTGCAGCAAATTTTTCGTTGAAAATCCCACAAGGCTTGGGTACAGGGGGATTATTTACCCAGAATTTCCCTACAAATCTTGAGCTTGTTGGCCCCAATTTATACCATTATTTGCCCGAACATGGCGAGATTTCATCGCATGTAGAATAAATATAATCGTGCAAAAGCCATTGAGCTGCTAGTGCCAGCTGGGAATAATTTTGCGAGTTGTTTCCGAAGCTGGCGGCGGTTGTAATCCACATGGATCGTATCAAGTCCATAACCGTAGTTTGAGGATTGATTTTCTTAACCACTGCGGCTACATTTCCTGCACCAGCATGATATACGTGCATGACCAATAAGCGAAAGCCCAATTCTTGCTCGGTATATCGAATTCCAGTTTGTTGGAGTATTTTTCGTGCCGAAGGTATGCAGGATTGCTTGAGCAACTGCGAGGCAGCAAAGGCACTTTTGGAAAAATTTGCACGTTCGTCAGTGCTCGAATTAACAGTTAATCCATAGTTTCTCGCTACGGAAGGCATCAGCTGAAATGCCCCGTAAGCTCCGCTAATGGACTTTTTCAATTGAGCAGGACTTTCGATCAATAAAATGGCTTGTGCAAACCAAGGGTCCACCTGATTGTCTTCAAAAACTTTAATGCCCTCACCAAGGGAGGGAAACACTTCATGAAATCGGTAGAAATCACTTTTTCCCGTTGTAATATAAATCGCTTCGGTTGAATCAATTTGAAACTGCCTTTTTAATTCAGCTTTATATGCTGCCTTTTCTGCATCGGATTTTCGGGACCAAGTCGCGTTGGATAGCGTCGCCAATATTTGCCGTGTTCGAGCCACGTTGACCAAGCATGAGTCCGGAGATAATTGCATGATCTTTCGCCAGAATTGAGGTTGCGGTAAGTCCACCCAACGTTCCAAGAAAAGAGCATCGGAGCGCATGACTCGTGTTAAATGGCTCTTGGTTTTTACCTCCAGTTGTTCGTTAATCCACGTTTGGGACATAGCCATTAAAGGTAATAATGCAATTCCAATGCAACTAAAAATAACCCTAAAATTCATGATTGCGAATTTAGCCTATTCCAACTCATCTTCTTCCATTTCGTTACTTCACTTACCAACAAAAGCCTTTTAGTTTGTATTTTTGATGGCAATGCGATGGTACCGTTGGATGGGATTGCCCTTCATTTTTTTAGTTAGAATCTATCAATGGGTAATCTCCCCGTTGTTTCCCCCCAGTTGCCGTTACACCCCAACGTGTTCCAGTTACATGGTGGAAGCAATCCAAGAGTGGGGACCAATAAAAGGCTTGTTTCTAGGCACTAAACGCATTGCTCGTTGCCATCCTAGGGGAGGATTTGGGTACGATCCGGTTCCCCGAAAATCGACGTTATCCTCAGTTTCCAACCCCGCTCCTGAAGAAGGCTCCGATACGCTTGAAGGTTGAGGTAGTTACTCCCCAAATCGGCAATCCGCCGAACTTCAATGATGCCTTCCTGTAACGATACTTTTCCAAAGGGGTAGTTGGTTTCTGGCAGCTCAGCTTGAAGGTTTTCCAACCACGACAACCATTCTTTTAATACGCGAAGGCCTTCGCTGTTCAAAACGCCAAAATCAGAGGATTGCACCGACCGCACTACGTAAAGTTTCGATTTAGCCCTTGTAAAAAGCACGTTTAATCGCTTTTCACCTCCGTAATGGGTCAAAGGGCCCAATCGCAGATCCACTTTTCCTCCCACATTTTTTCCGAATCCCAGGGATAGGATCATTTCATCGTATTCATCTCCTTGGATTTGCTCCAAAGTTTTAAGCACAATGATGCCGTCGGCAATACCTTGCCAGATTTCGGTTAGGTTTTCTTTCCGTAAATGTTCGTAAAGAGCGGTGAGTTGACGGTCTGAAAATGCGATAACTCCAATCGATTTTACCCCTTCCTTTCGGCGTTTCAATAAGATATCGGTTAGGCAGTGAATTTCTTGTTGATTAACACCTTCATGGTAAAGACCACCGACAAAATGATCCTCGATGGCGGCATAATTGGGAAAACAAGGAACAGCCACGAGCCCATTTTCATAAAAGCGAGCGTTGGAAAATTCAATCAAACGGGCATTACGGCTGCGATAATGAAAGTTCAGCCTCCTCGAAGGAAGGTGGTATGAAGCGTGCTCCAATAAACTCATTCGCTCCTGAGTTCCACTCGAAAAATAAGACGTGGGGGCCATTTGCATAAGATCTCCCGCTACGATGATTCTTTTGGAGCGGTATAAGGTTCCCAGGGCATGGGAAAGCGGCATTTGACTTGCTTCATCGATTAATGCAACATCAAAGATTTTTGCCGTTAATTCAAAATCCAGGGTTAGTTGTATGGGATTGCTAAACCAAATGGGTTTGAGTAAATGCACCCATGCAGCCGCTTCACTGGACAGTACTTCGCGCACGGTGGGTAAATTCCTTTTTTTACCAAACCATTTGACCAATTTGCGTTTTCCTGCTTTCAACAATTCTTTTTGATGTTGCTGTTGTTCGCTCAACTTTCGATGAGGTTTGGCCAATAAATCATGGTATTCATCGAAAATCGTTTTTCGTTTTTGATGCAGATGCGCGGCAAGTTGTTTCGCACATTTTTCCAAATTTAGCGATAAGGCATCTACCTCTTTTTCTGAGGAAGCCAGCAAAGCCCCCATGCCAGGATGTTGCGTTATAAATCGATTCCATTCGGTTTCAATGATTGCTTGATTCAAGGCTTGAAGAACATCATAGTTCCTTATTGCACGCTTCGTTTCTTGGCTCAATTGATCCCAAGATTTAAGGAACGGCAGCAGCGTGGTTGCTCCAGTAGTTATTTCGGTTAAGGCCTGTAAAGCTGCTTTTTTCTCAGAAAGTTGTAGCGTGCGCTGCAGCGTTGATAGCAACTTACTTACCCGGAAAAAGCGCTCCGAGAAGGTAATAACTTGCTCCGGACTGAGTGGTTCATACAGCAAGTAAAGGGAACTCTGCTGGAGCTGTAAAAAAGAATTAAATGCTGTAAAATCGCGGGCCGGTTCTCTGAATCCAAGCTCGTAACACTTTTCCGTGAGTTGATGTTCCTTTTTTTTGTGGGCATAATACTCATGGGTTTGTTGAATCAGTACTTTCCAATCTAATCCTTCCATGCGCAACCATGCGGTCTTTTGTTGCCTTATTTTTCGGCGATTCCAAAACCGCTCCTGACACCATGTGCTTTCCAAGTGCTTGAGTTCTTCCAAGGTGGGAAGTTGGCGCCATGCTGCCATGTTATCAGCTAAGGGTTGTCCATGAATGCGGAGCTTTTCATATTCCTCCTTCAGCTTTAAAAGGTACTTTTTTCGTTTTAACAAAGGGAAAAAGCGCTGATAGTTTTCTCCTGAGAAAAGATGTGCGGCTTGGCAAACTTGATGGCAATGCGCGATTTCCTCTAACGAATGACTGCCCAATGACAGGCGCTCCAATTCCTCCATGGTGTTTTCCCAAGCCAGCAAGAGTTCTTCAAATTCGGCTTGTAAATGAAGGTTCGGTGCAATTTGACGCAGCAGTTGTACGGATTCAAACGGAATTTTTTCTAGGATTTCTCGATCGTTTTTCCATAGGTCATACCCTGGCAGTCCCGCTTGGAAGGTCTTTTTTGCGAAAGGGTTGAGTCCGGTTTCTTCCAAAAATTCCTTCGGGCTCAAGGCACCTATCATCCCCGATTGATGGTAGTAAGCAAGATTTTGGTTGAACTCGTTCACGAGGGAAAGCGACTCAATTGCTTCACTTTTATGCGCATAGTTCTCAAGAAAACTCCACGAATATTGCAAGGCGGAAAGCAATTCTTTGGCGTTGTTTTGTCCGTTCCGTTCGAAAATTAAATCCGATAATTGATGGGACTTGAACCGATGTTGCAGTACTTCTAGCGCCTGTTTTTTTGAAGAACATACCAACACTCGCTGTTCGTCTTGTATCAAAAGCCCCAATAAATTCGATAAAACCTGAGATTTTCCAGTGCCCGGAGGCCCTTGGATTACCATGGAGTGTCGAAGTCCTAATTGTACTGCATCAAATTGAGATTCATCCGCCGGAAACAAAAGCGGGGTGATTTCGGTTGAGGCGCTTTCGGGGATGCTTTGACTGCCATCGAAAAAATAATCGAGTTCCTTTAAATCGGGTTTCGATTTTAATTCAAACGCTTCTCGGAGTATGGTGTATCGAAAGGGGTGAAAAAAATCTACGTACCGTTTATTTTCTTCGACCGCATACCCAAGGTCTTTTAATTGTTCTATGATCAGGGCTTTTTCCGTCGCAGGATTTAATTCGCCGGATTGAATGAGCCCTGCTACGTGAGGATTCAGGAGCCATTCGTCTTCCCGAACATTCCATTTTAAAGTATGTTGAACGCCATTCACGGTTGGATTAATGGCATGGATAAATAAGGGAATAAGGGCCTCGTGCTTGCCTTGAATCCAGCCTTCTGCTACGCTCAATGTTGCAAATCCATGCTGTTGCTCTTTTTGTAGGGCTTTTTTTAGGAGTTTCTCATAGTTCGGGGTTAAAGCAATTTCTCCCGCTTCATAGCCAATAACTTCTTTTGGGTTAAATTGAACCAATAAATCGCTTGCATTGAACAAGGACAACTCCTTTTCAAGGTGTTCTAATTCCTCTAAAATCAATGGTTTTTGCAAACTCACGGCCCTAATTTACCGCAATTTATTTTTTGCTACAATTTAATGTACCTTTGAAGGATAATTCCTTTCCATGAAAACTAAGTTATTCTTCTTAATTTCCTTGGTTTCTTTAAGTTTTGAAGCACAGATCACCTTATCGGTCAGTGATTTCGGAACCTCCGGCGACACCGTTCGAATTTCCCAAACCCAAGCAGGTAACTTGGATTTTACCTCAACCGGTGCGAATTACACCTGGGACTACAGTTCTTTGGTCGCTACCAGCCAATACCTCAAAGAATTCAAACCCATCGGTTTTGCTTCTTTTTTGGTTTTCGGAACTTATGGCCCGATTGCAGCGAGCAATTACCAGGCATCCTATTTTAACCCTACCAATGATTTACCTTTAGATCAATTGTCCCAATTCCTTCCCGTGGAACTCAGTGATTTGAACCAATATTCGAAGCGTACGGCAGATTCGATCACCTCTCTTGGGTATTCAATAGCCGTGAACGGTCAGGGAGTTCCGTTCAAATCAGATACCATTGAAACCCGTTACAAACTCCCTTTAAATTACAACGATTCCCACTACTCAAGAGGCTACACCTACATCGATCTTAATCCCGTTATCGACTTTAAAATCAAACAATACCGTCAGCGCACCACCCTCGTGGATGGATGGGGAACCATTATGACTCCGAAAGGCACTTTTCCTGTGCTAAGAATCCGTCATGACATCAATGAAATTGATTCCGTTTATCAAACCTTTTTTGGAGGAGGACAATGGTTTGGCACCCCTCCTATTCAACGGGTGGAATACGAATGGTTTACCAACGGAGAAGATGAGTGGATACTGAAGGCAACTGAAAATAACGGA
>JACCDP010094918.1_pt1 | contig 23239 bp, 55 predicted proteins | sample 7445841 | NCBI WGS metagenome assembly JACCDP01 (sample SAMN15323441, study PRJNA562643) | freshwater metagenome | isolation source: river surface water | place: USA:Blue River Watershed | collected 2017-08-17
CGCGGCAGCTTCAACCCATGCCCTGGGCGGGCGCCATTGGTCCGCATCCGGGGTCGCATCAACGACGGCAACACCAGCATGATCCACGTTGATATCCCCATGATGACGAGCATGATCCTCTATCAAGCATGTGTGTGGCCATGCTAGCGATAGGTCAACCATGCCAGCAACCAACCGCAACGCCACCACGACAGGCACCAAGGCGCCACCACGACAGGCACCAAAAACAACGATCGCGGCGAAAAAGTCGATGATGATCAAGCATGCATGACACGCGATGTAAACCATCTAATAGATGATGCGAGCTAGCACGTTGAGAACGATTGATGAAAATACAGGAAAGGGCGCCAAAACGGTGGTGATGCAGGATCATGCAAAAACCGTGGTGGAGGCGACGCAGGGGGTGGGTCGAAAAAAACCCGGGAAGAAAACCTGGTCCCCGCAGGGGTCAGAGGCGTAACCCGCTATTAGCGATGTGACCACGGCGAATCAGTCGAGCTGGGAAAACCGGTCCCCGCAGCGGTTTTGGTAACCGTGTTACCAGCATGCGAACGATTACTGGTAACCCCATCTCAGCACCAGTTCCACGAAGGGTTCCGGTAATACCATGCTGATGGTCCGCTCACCTGGTCCTGGACCCTCGTCAGCCCACCAGAAGCCACGCTCGCGATCAGGCCTACCACACTGTGTTACCAGGAAGTCGCCTATCTCCCGACGCTCACGTTTCGATAACGCTGCCCAGTTTATGGTAACACGCCGTATTACCAAATCCTGGTCCCCGCAGGGGTCAGCGTTATCAAAACCGGTCCCCGCAGGGGTTTGCGGCATGCTGGTATTAGCGGCTGCCATCATGGTCCTGCCACACCATCTCGAACCACGCTGCGTCATCCTGGCGGCAAAACTCGAACCTGTACCGACCCTGGCCGCCGTGTTCAGGTAATAACACGCAGTCCCAGGAGTGGTCACCGCCAATGAGGTCGGGGATGTTCTGGTAACACCATTCAACGGCCTCGATGCGCTGGTCTGGTCGCATGGTCACGTGGTATGGTCGCGGGCCTGGGTAGGAAACCGCTTGCCGATCGCCGTTGTCAACACGTTGGTGCATGCTCATGCCAACCAGATGGCGGCCAGGATCAGCAACACCATTGGCGGCGTCATGATGATCCACGTGGCATATGGGTCGGGGATGGTGATGGTCCCCCTTGGGGTGGAAACGGTTAGCATGATGATGGCTCCGGTAGATCGATCATGCTAGCAGCCTTGGTGCCGGAGGTCAAGCCATGATCTCACCATTAACGAGATTTAATGCGTTGCGATGGCAAGATTAACCCCGTGTAATGCAGGCTGGGGTCAAGTTAAATCATCGTAACATGGCGGTGGTGCCACCATTACCACCACCATTTCGGAATGTTACCAGAACGTTACCAGAACCACCTGGCTGGATCGTTTGTTGATCGTGACGGCATCGTTTGTTGACCGTGATGATCCAGGTGCTCGCGGTCCAGGCCAACCACCTCGGACCATTGAACCGGCGATGATAACACCATCCCCGAAGCCTGTCAAGCCGGAATTATTCCGTAATGGTACCGCAACGTTGGCATCAGGATTCGGCCCGCGCTTGGCGTGTGCTGGGTTGCCGATCGGCTCGTCCAACTTCCTATGATGGTATCATAGCATGATCCGGGATCGCGGTCAAGGGAAATCCACGCCGTCCACCATGGAAAACCACCTCCTGGGGTGGTTGGTTACGATACCGCACTGTTGGGGTCAGGATTCGGCCGGGCTTGCCCGCTTGCTGAGCTGGCGATCGCCCCGTTCAGCTTCCATGATCGCAACATAGCACGGGCATCGACCGGTGTCAACCCCTGATCAACGGCCCCGGTGTTGCTGATCAGCCACGATTTTAAGCGGGCTACAGCCGGGTCGAGCGGTAGCCCGCTAGCATGGCAGCGAATCTTCCGCGGAACGCTTGCAAGGTCGTGCTAGGAGGCCTAAATAACACGACATGCGAGTAGCCATATGCATCAGCGGGCAGATAAGGACGGGAGCCATCATCGCACCGTTCGTCCGTGAGTTCATCCAAGACTTCAATGGTGAGGTGGACTGGTTCATCCAGCTCTGGGACTGGAGCCAGCAGAAGCCGGCCTACAACGGCGGAGAGACATTCCCGAGGAGGGAGATCACCCATGCCGAGGTTGCCGCGATGCGCGAGGTGTTCCGTCCCAGGGACATGGTCGTGGTCGATCACGCGGCAGCGCTGGCCGAGGCCGATCTCGAGCCGCACGGTACAGCCCTGTCCCAGTGGCTGGGCATAGGGCTCTGCGACGCCCTGAGGCTGCGATGGTCAAGGCGCTCGGGCATCTGGCATGATGCCGTGCTGAGGATCCGTCCTGACGTGGTCTACCCGATCGCCAACACCCTTGATGGATGGGCATGGGCCTGCCGCAACGGGCCCAGCAACGTGCTATGGTCGGCGGTGTGCGACGACAGGCGCGTTGATGACGTGGTGTGGGCCGGTAGCCACGAGACCATGGCAACGGCTGCCGACCATTGGCGGGTGTTCATCGGCCGCAGGGGATGGCAGGACTACGAGCGGGGGCTGCACGATTACCTGCGGGACAATGGCATAAGGCCGCTGGAGGTCATGCTGCCGCACCATTGTCGCAGGTACGCTCCGGTCAGGGAGACCCTGCAACACCTCGATGTCAGGGATGGCTTCGAGGCCATCCTGGCCGAGGACCTCAGGCTCTACGAGCTGAGGCCGCCCGCGGATGGGTTAGGCACCACCGTTGCGGAACCAAATGTATCGACCTAGCAGGGCCTCGATGTTGGCCCTGCCCACGGGATTTGCGCTGTGGACCACGAATGAGAATCCGTCGGGCATGGATCCGTGGTCCAGATCGTGCTCGACCAGCCAGCGGGCGAGGTCGTAGCCCGTGGGAACGTCCTCGCCGAGATCGTGATCAAAGCTGATCATCATGGGCCATCCGCGGGCGTTGATCACCGCGATGGCATCCTGGGTTGACCTGCACATCACCCAGGATGCCGCGTCGTCCCCGGGATGGACCTGCGATATCTCGCGCAGGTCATCCAGGAACAGCCTGTAGCTAGCCACGGAGGATGTCCTCGGGCATGCGGGTCTCGAGCTCACGCACCAGGTACTCCTCTCGCCATTGCGGCAGCGCCGCACGCAGGGTCTCGAGGTTCACCGTTCGCAGGAAGGCTTCCGCCGCGGCGATGGCCTCCTCCATGGTACCGAAGGTGCCCAGCTTCTCTCTCTGTCGCATGGTGTAGGCGAACTCCGAGTACACCTGGTAGTCGCTGCCGCAGTGCAGGGGCGTCCACACGTAGTAGGGCGTCAGCCGTGCTCCCTTGCGGCGATAGACCCCGGGCTTGGCACACTCGAGGTTGGGGTACTGCGGCTGCGCAGCCAGCTCGGCACGCTCCCTGTCGCGACGCCACGTGTTGACCTCGTCCCACCACGCCCAGGTCTCGTCCTCGGTGACCTTGCAACCAGCCTGCTTCTCGGCGGCGGCCCACTCCTTGAGGATGGCCTTGCGGCGCGCATTGACCTGCGAGCGGCTGAGCTCACCATCGCAGGTGAGGTTCTCGGGGCTGAGACGCCCGGAGAGATCGCAGAACAACGCCTTGAGTTCCATGGTAAGCATGCATGCTCTCCCTTGCTTGCCCGCGCATTGTAGCATCACGGCACGGGCGGTCAACCGTTTTATCTGGACCGTATCAGCACCGCCAACACCAGCACTACCAGTCCGAGGCCCAGGGCCTCGGACACGGACATCTCAGCCCCTCCCACCTAGCGGACCCAGTAGGTCACGCCGCCGAAGTCCACGGGCGTGTAGTCGCTGCGGTAGTTGTCCACCGTGGCATCCCAGTTGATCACGATGGCCCACGGCAGCTTCTTGGGAAGGTCGCCGCACTCCTCGATCAGCTCCTTGATGTAGCTGGAGAAGTGGCTGTCCCGGATCAGCGTGACGCCGTGCTCCCAGTCCTCGGCATAGAGCTCGCACTCCTTGCAGAGCCGTTCCAGGCTTTCAAGCTCGGCCCGGTCCTCGTCGTCCAGCCGGCCTTCCTCCTCGAAGAGGTCTCGCAGCTCGTCCAGCCGGTCGATGACATCCATGCTGTCGATGGTGTCGTCGTGGTTGGAAAAGGTCGCCGGGCTTGCCATCGTCACTTCCGCTTCCATGTACCTCGTCTCCTTGCTTGCATGGGCATTATAGCACGGACGCAGTCCGCGTCAACCGGAACTAGGCCTCCTGCGTATGGATCCGCAGGCTATTGCCCGGCCGCCATGGGCTACCACTGGGGGGCGTGCGAACCAGCTTGGCGGCGATGCCCTGCCGCCGCATGGCGTCGATGGCCACCTGGTAGAGGTCCGGGTTCCAGCCCCAGACCTTGATGCTGCGCCCGCCCTGGATCTTGTCGTTGAAGAGAAAGGTACCCTTGCCCGTGACGTTCATTAACCCACGGACGATCTTGCTGCTCTTTGCCAACGCCATCTTCTCCCGATGTCTTGCTTGCCCGGGCAACATAGCAGGTATCGCCCGACGGGTCAACCGATTTACTTCGCCATCTCAGCGATGAGGATCTCGTTCAGCTTGGTCTCGGCCAGGCTGTTGGCCTCGTTCACCGCGAACCAGACCTGGTCCTCGTCATCGGGCTTGGCCTCGGTGGTCTCCATGAGGTACATGGCCTCACCCAGGTGCTCGAGGATCTTCTTGAGCAGTTCCTTGCGATCCATGATCATTCCTCCCCACCAAAGAAGCCGTAGTCCTCGTCGGTACCCATGCCCGCGCTGGCCAGCGCCTCGGCGTCGGCATGGGAATCGTCGGGCTCGTCGTCCTCCCAGCCGCCATCATCCTCCCAGCCGCTGTCGAAGCTGTCGTGGGTCTCGTCCCGCTCGAAGCGGGCCTCGTACATGGCATCAGCGTCGATGAAGTCCCGGGGAACGCCCATGTCCAACTCTCCCTTGCTTGCATTGCCCGTGCATTATAGCACGGACGCGGGCTTGGTCAACCGAAAATCTAGTCCTCGCCGTTGACCACCCTGCTGATCTCGTCATCGAGGGCCAGGGCATACTCCAGCCCGGGATTGATCTCCACCTCGGCTCGCAGCCGCCGCAGCCGCCGGATGGCCCGCTGGGTGGCGTCGAACCTCCCGTTGATTGGCCACAGGTGGCTTTCGTCCTGGCGGGCGAACAGCCGGTTGATCATCGCTATGTTGGCCGTGCCCTCGAGGCTGCTAGCACGTTCAGCGATCTGGTATGGCGTGAGATGTGCCATGTTCCTGCTCCTTAGAAGCCGTGGATGGGACGGAGGCAGTCCTTGATGGCCTCGTAGACGCCTTCGTCGTAGCGCAGCCCGTAGCCGTCGCGGCTGACGCGGTAGTCCTTGTCGGTCTGCATCTCGCGGACGCCTTCCAGCCGTCCCTCGTCGGTGCAGCCCAGGGCCTCGAGGTGCGTCCTCAGGCCCTTGACGTCCTTCTTGTATTGCGTGGCCAGGATGCGCGCGGCGTCGCACACCAGGGTATCGTAGCGCAGTCCGTCCTTGGCGTTCATCTGCTTGCTCCCTTGCTTGCAGGGCCATTATAGCAGGCCCTGCGTCCGCGTCAACCGGAATCCGGCGTTAGTAGATGGTGCTAAACCGCTGCCAGCGGCGGTAATACTCGCGCAGGGCATTGATCCTAGCCTCGACCAGGGACTCACCTGAGCAGGCGCTGGCCCGCTCGAGGGCATCCTGCATCTCCTCCCAGGCATCCACGGCAAAGTCCTCGCCGTCGCACCGCTCGCTGTATTCGTTCTGCAGGTAGGCGTAATCCACCGCCATTGCCAGCAGATCGGGCGTGGGAGCTATCTCCCCGGTGAGAATGCCTCGCATGATCGGGCTCTCAACATGATCGAACTCGTTGGGCATTGGTGCTCTCCTCTCAGGCGTGCTCGAGGGCCGCGAGCCGCACGCGCAAGCGTGCGACCTCCTTGCGTGCGTTGTGCAGGGCTTCCTGGATGAGATCTTCCGCGGTGCCGTCCTTCATGACGTCGTGGCAGTCCTCATACATGCAGCCGCCGAGGTATTCGCAGGCCATCTCGTGCCCATCAACGAAGGCCCGCACCCGCAGCATGAACCAGTCGTAGATGCCGCGGTTGACCTTGTCCTCGAGATCCTTGATGTCGTGGCAGGTGTCGTCGAACATGTCGCGGATGGGAAGATCCTCGGCACGCTGATCGACGATGATGTCGAAGCCATCGCGCGTCTCGGTATGGATCCCGTGGTAGTATTCCATCGTCCTACTCCCTTGCTTGCCCGAGCGTTATAGCACGGGCGATCGCCCGTGCCAACCGCTTTCCTTACCTCACCAGCTGGATTGGTAGTAGAAGTCCATGCCCTTGTAACGCTCGTTCTCCAGCAGTAGATGCAGCCGCTCGCTGGTGTAGCGCAACCCCCGGAAGTACCACTCGTCGAACTCGGTGCCCCCGAAGAAGAATCCAGACCGGGTGGGAAGCAGCTCTCCGGCCAGATCGTTGTTCTCCAGCACCTTGTCGACGGTCGCCATGAGCTCCTGGAGCTTCTCCAGCTCCACGTAGGTCTCCTGGCACTCGTCGACGCCGTCCTGGCAGTTTGCGACGAACCACGCATGGATGGCGTTGGCCTTGCGCCAGTATGCGGCTTCGAAGCGGACCTCCTTGGCCCGCAGCCCAGCACCCTCGGGTACCAGGGCTTCGATCTTACGGGCAAGCTCGTGATCCGGGTTGCCCTCGAGGTCCCAGAAGAAGCGGCGAGCGGTGAGGTACATATCCAGGCCCATGGTCTTTTCTCCTCGTTCAGCGTTCAAAAAACATAGCAGGGATGGGAGGGGCCGTCAAGCCCCTCCGGACCCTCCTAGCGGCTGCGCAGCATGATCGCCTGCGCCATCTTCCGCCAGTCTTTGTCCGTGCGCACAAGGCTGGTGAGCTGGAGGATGGTGCGGATGCTCAGCGTCCGCACGCGGCTGAGGTTGGTGGTCAACCACACCATCATCTCCTGCGCCTGCTCCTTGTTCAGATCGTTCTCGCGCAGGAAGTCCCTGCCCAGCACGACCTGGCCGATGCGCACCAGGATCTCCCGCTTGCTGTGGATGCCCAAGTCCACATACATGCAGCGGCTCATCAGCGCCTTGTAGTGCGGCGTCATCTTCTTGTCCGCCTCGATCTCAGCGGTGAAGTCGATGTTGGTGATGAACACCACCGCCCCGTTGAACTCGAAGCTGCGCGGGATGCCCTCCTCGTCGAGGATGCGGCTTTCCTTGTTCCAATGCACCTTGCGCGTCTTGCCAGTGTCCAGCGCGGCCTTGAGCAAGTTCAGCGCGTCGATGTCAGCGAAGATGCTGTCGCAGTCATCGATCACCAGCACGTGGCCCTCCTCGCTGCACTCGAACAGCTGGCGGTAGAGCCCGATCGCGCTCATCGCACCCTTGACGCTCTGGTACGTGACCAGCCCGTCGCTCTCAGCGCGGGTCAGCGCCTTCTCCAGCGTGTAGGTCTTGCCACAGCCAGCAGCACCGCTGACGATGGCTGCCTTGATGTAGCCGTGGATGATGCCCTGCGCGACCTTGCCCAGCACCTCGAACGTGTTCTTCAGGCGCGCGTCGATGTCCTTGTAGGGCTCGAGCTCAACGCCAGGAGTGCCAGCAGTGGCTTCGGTGATCATCGATTCGCTCATCACATGCTCCTTGCTTGTTTTGCTTGCGGCACTATAGCACCGCAATGTCCGTAGTCAACCAAAAAATGCATCAGTCGTCCACCAGGACGTCCACGTCCCTGATCTCGGTCTCGATGATGGCCGGGTGGGAGAACGAGTAGTCCATGTCCGCAACTACCTCGTTGGGATCGGCCCCGTCAGCAAGTATGATGGCAACCTTGACGTAGATCACCGTGTTCATGCGCTCAGTGCCCAATGGTCCCTCCTGTCCAACGCCCATGGACGCATCTTAGCACCATTGCACGCCCGCGTCAACACGCGAAAATCCGCGTTTTAAGCGCCCTACAGCCGGGTGTCCAGTAGGCCGCTATGCATGGTGCCCGCGCTGCTTTGACCGTGCTGTAGGGCGCTTAAAACGCGGAAACCCCCGGTAGCGATACCGGGGGTCCCAACGCGCCAGCGGTGCAAGGGAGCTGATATTAACTCCCGCTGGCGATCTCGCGCTCCTTGTCAACTCCAAACTCGCCGTCCTCGTCGACCGCGGCCAGCAGCTCGTCGACGCCAGCAGCAACCTCGGCAGCAACCGCCTGCTCGGGCTCGTCGGGCGTGACCTCAGGGACCTCGACCTGCTCGCCGCCCGTCAGCTCGGCGATGAAGTTCTGGTCCAGGGCGGCCTGCCGGGCGGCCTTCTCCGCAGCACGCTTGTCCCGCTTGCGCTGGGCATCAGCGGCACGCTTGGCAGCCAGCTTGGCCGCGGCCTTCTGCTCCTCGGTCAGCTCGACCGGCTTCTCCTTGCGGTTGGTGGGAACCACCGCCTCGCGGCCCTGCTCGATGAGGAAGGCCACAGCCTCCTTCTTGGTCATCGCGCGCGGCAGCTCCATGAGGCTCACGTCGGTGTGCCCGTGCCGCTTGAGCTTGGCCGTCCGCACGTTAAGCTTGCCGGTGGCGAAGCGGAAGGTATTCACGCCGTCCAGGGTGGACGTGCCGGCGATGGTGAAGAGCTTGTCCATGTTCATCCTTTCTCGTGTGTTAAGCAACTGCCCGCAAGCTAGCATGGCCTGCGGGCAGCGTCAAGTCCGAAGTCCTCAGGCAGTGACCAGCGCCTTCTTGGCAGCGCGCGTCTGCGCGGCCTTGATGCGCCCGGCCGCCTTGCGCTCCGCCGCCAGCAGCAGATCGTTCTTGGCCGTCTTGTCAGCGGCTCGCGTCGGGATCACGCCGCGGTAGCCGTTGGCCAGCAGCCACGTCGTGGCGTCCAGCTTGGTCATGGGCTTCGGCAGCTCAACGAGCTTGATGTCGTCGTGCCCGAAGTGGCGCAGCATGTTCACGCGCAGGTTCAGCTTGCCATTGGCGAAGCGGAAGGTCTTCACGCCGTTGAACTTGGTCGTGCCAGCGATCGTGTAGGTCTTGTCCATCTTGCTAGTCCCTGTCCTGTGCGCCGCAGCGCGTTGCTCCAACTTCAGCAGTGTAGCACCATGCTACACCGCGTCAACCAAAAGTTTTTAGTTTTCCACCACTTCCTTGCCAGCAACCACCTTGGCGAACTGGGTCTCCATGTCCACCAGGAAGTTGATGACCTCGCCCAGGATCTCGACGTTGTAGGCCTGAGGCCCGACCTGGATGCCCTGGGCGAACGACATCCGGAACTTGGTCAGCTGGATCTTGCGATCGTAAAGCTCGCGGAGGTTGCGCTCGGCGTTGGGCTCAAGCAGCTTCTCCGCGTTGTAGCAGATGTCGTCGTTGCAGTTCTCGATCCAATCGTCTACCACGTCAAGCACCTGTTGCTTGATGGTCTCTCGCTTGCAGCACATGCACCGCTCTCCTCTGCGTCGTCCTTGTCCGCAGTTTAGCACGCTGTTGGAATTGGTCAACCGGAAAAAATCCAAAACGATATCGCAACGTTGGGGTCAGAACTCCACCACCGCATGGGTCCCTGCTGAGCCAGCTATCGCCTCGTTCAGCTTGTGCCCGGGAGCATAGCACGCTCCCGGGCCAGCGTCAACCGGTTCCGCTAGCCAAGCACCGGCTCTTCGGCGTTGCAGGGCCCGTAGCCACGCTCGCGGCACATCTCGTTCATCTTGTCGATGCCCCGCTGGGTCACCGAGAACATCTTGGCACGCCCCGCCTTCCGCATGGTGAGGTAGCCGCGGTCCACCATCTCAGGGAACAGCACCTGCGTCAGCGTGGTGTTGCCTCGACCCGACGTGCCCCACACCGCTTCGGTGAGATCGGTCTGGGTCATCTCGCCGGCCTGCTGAACCGCGTGGATCACTTCGGGGATGTAGTCCTTGAGCTTGGCCATCATTGGCACTCCCTTGCTTGCATGGGCATTGTAGCACGGACGCGATCAGCGTCAACCGAAACCTACCTGCCGGCGAGCTCATCCAGCTTGGCCATGGCTTCATCCAGCGTGCTGCCAGTTGCTGACATGGTGCGCTCGCCTTGCCGATCCAGAAGGGTCTTGCCCTCCTCGTCAACGATCGATGCCACGAAGTCTCCCACCGAGTCCATCTCGACGCTGAGCTTGACGATGAACCCTTCGTCGTAGTGGTCCATCATGTATGCTTCGATCTTCAGCATGCCACGTCCTCCCTATTCCAGCTCAGCGGAGGTGTCGCTCCAGAGCCGACCGTGGTCAGGTCCGTCCTCCTCGGGATCACCCTCCTCTTCCTCGTCGTGCTTCTTGTCCTCGACCAGCTGCCGGTGCTCGTTGAGCAGCTCGATCAGCCTGCGGCACTGGGCGGGCATCCTCTCATAGGGCCTCTGCTCGTACTGGTTGAGGTCCAGGGGTTCGCTCTCGTTCAGGGCCTGATCCAGCATGTTGATCAGCTGGTCGATGTGGTTGGCGGTGTTCTCGAAGGCGCAATAGCTCATGGAAGGAAAATCGCGCATCACATAGCTCCCTTGCTTGCATGGGCAGTATAGCACGGATTTGATCCGTGCCAACCGAAATTTGGCAACTCTGGCGTCACCAGAGGAACATCATGCCAGCGTGACCCGCTTGGACAGCTCGCGGACCACCACACCGAACCCATGCTCGAGACACAGGGCACGGCACAGGGCATGGGCATCGGGATCGTTGCCCGTCAGCAACAGATGGTCTGCATCCAGGCAGCTTTCGATCGCGACCTCGTTATCCAGCTCCTCACCGCAGGCCTGCATACCCTCCTCCACGTCCCAGCCGATGGCGTTCCACACCACCAGCAGCGGTTGCACCAACCTATCCGCGCCTTGCTTGAGGTCCATTGTCGCATGCTCCCTTGCTTGCCCGTGTGCATTATAGCACGATGGACGCTGCGGTCAACCAAAGAGTTTAGTCCTCGTCAGGAATCATCTCGAGCCGCGCTTCGTTGCAGCCCAGCTCGATCCACCTCTTACGATTGCGGTTGAAGAGCCGGATCACGTCGTCGATGTAACCCTCGGCGATGTCCTCGATCTTGCGATAGCTGTCGCCGTCCTGTGCAACCCTGCTCCACACGATCACCCGCACCTGCCCGCCCTTGATGCCGGTGGGCACGCGGGCCGCGGTGAGGTTTCGATCCAATGGTATCTCGTTGGGATGCGGCACTCGCTTGGCATCCTCGACCGGATTGAACTCCAGCTTGTGGTGGCCGTCCCCGATCCATCTTTCCAGCACCACCCTGTCGCCGTCGCGCATGATGAAGAACCTGTAGCCCGCCATCGAGACCTCGAGCGTCTCGTCAAACGGCACGGAAATGGTTATCAACTGTTCATCCTCCCGCTAGTGCTTGCTGCCCTCACGTTATAGCACGGGCAGCAAGCGTGGACAACCCTCTAGTAGACGCGATAGAGGTAGCTGTTGGTCTGCTTGCTGAACACGGGCTTCACGCCCAGGTCCTCCAGCGGCTTGAGGTAGCGCCGCTGCTTTTCATCGGGCTTGACATTGGGGAAGCTGGGCTTATGCACCTTCACCGCGGTAAACGGCTTGCCCCAGCCCGCACGGTGCGTCACGTAAAGCGTTGCACCGTTGCCGAAGAAGCCGCGCACGATGTCCTGCACGGCCTCAACGCGGTCCATGTGCTCCTGGTCCTCGAAGAACTCCGGGTTCTCCTCGAGGGCAGCACGGCTGCGCTCGTTGGCGTTGAGGTAAGCATATAACGCCCCACGCCGGCCCCAGGTCGGGGCGTTGTTGATGATCTCATGATCGCTGGTACCAAGCATGCTAGCGGCTCCCTTGCTTACGAAGCCAATATAGCATGCCTGGTGCCATCCGCCAACCGGAAAGTTGGCTTATCGGCGGTGAACTTGGCGCTGCTGGTTCTTGGTCCAGGCGTCTAAGGCAGCCACCTCGGCATCGTAGTCAGCCTGGGTGATCGATCCGGACATCAGCCGTCGATCCAGAGCGTCCATCTGCTTCTCGGCGATGAACTCGATCTGATCCTCGGTCATGTGCATCTCAGCCAGCTTCCTTCTCGTTGGACACATTGTCGTTACCCTGCGATGCCTTCCATTCGGCTTCCTCGCTTTCCCAGTTGGCCATGCTCTCCACGATGGCGAACATCTCGTTGAGCTCCTCCGGGATCGCCGCCTCGGCCTCGCTGGAGGTTGCTGGAATGCTGAACTCAGCATCCTCGCCATCGCGGTAGATGCCGCAGAACGCGCAGCCCGGCTCGTAGTAGAATGCTTCGACCGTGAAGCCCTGCCGCTCCATCTCCTCGTAGAACGCGATGGGAGGGCTCCATGCCGAGTCGAAGCTGAACTGCACGCTGAGCCCGTCGTCGTTGACAGCGGGATCGCCGTTGTGCTCCGAGGTCACGTCCCACTTGGTGCCCCAGTTCTCCACGGCCCAGTCATACCAGTTCTTGAAGCCAAACTCCTCGAGGTTGGCGTTCTCCTGGGCCGCCAGCTCAGCCTGCTGCACCGGATCGGAATAGCTTCCGGCCATGGTGCTTATCAGCTTGTCAGGGATGGGATGGAACTCAGCCATCAAACCGTCACCCGTGTATCCCTGGACCACCCGGCGGATCATCGCCGGGTCCGCATGCGTGAAGGTCACCACGTTCTGGCAATAGTTGGGCATGTCTAGCTCCTGTCTTGCCCCGAAACATAGCACGGGGCCAAGTTGGTGTCAACCAATTCGATTGAAGTCTTCGTCGAGCAGGCCCGCATCTTGGCAGGCCACTTCAAGGGCGAACACGAAGTCACAAAGATAGTTGGGCGAACCCATGATCTCGATCGTGGGACGCAGGAGGTTGGCTATCTCTAGCGCGGTCTCGGCCGGACCCCTGAACCCAAGGCCACCAAAGTCGGAGGATTCAACGATGATATCCATGCTGTTTTCTTTCCTGCGGGGATCGATTTCAGGCGTTGGCTTCCTGCATGCGCTTGGCCTCGTCCAGCGTGACGAACCGCGTGTCGCTAGCGTAGCAGCGCACCAGCCACTGGCCGTTTTCCCAGAGGTAGTCGTATTCCTGTCCGATCCGGCCCAGCAGATCGCGCAGGGTATGGTATGTCCGGGCTTCGCAGTTCTTCTCGCCGCGGTCCCGACCATAGGCCGTGCACCAGTTGCCGTAGGACTTGTTCCACGCCTCGTGCTCGGGCGTGCCCCACTGGTGGGGATTGTCGAAGGCGTGCTTCTCGCCGATCTCCGGTGCCAGGCTGGACACGTCGCCCAGCGCCATCAGCTGCCGGATCTTCTCCTCGGTATTGTAGTGCTCGGCGAGGATGCGCCCGTTGTTGCTGAGGTAGCCGTCCCAGTGGCAATAGATGCCGGTGTAGCTGCCGTCCTCGTTGCGGATGGAGATGCTGCTGCGGGTTGCCATGTTGCTCGTTCCCTTGCTTGCTGCGCTGCCCGCACTATAGCACGGGCAGCTCGTGTGTCAACCAAAACCCCTGCGGGGACCGGTCAGTTCTTGCTCACCGTGGTCTTGAAGAGGAAGGCGCAGAGGATGTTGATGCCCCAGGCCTGCAACCATGTGACCTCATGCACGCCGCTGATCGCACCGACCAAGCAGCCATTCCACAGCATCCACACCGGCCAGCTCAGCAAGAAGCTGATGAAAACCAGACCAGCCAGCAGGGCAACTAACCCTGAGATCACCACCATCACCTGTGCCATCGTTCCCTCCTTACGCCCGCACCACCTTGAACCCCTGGGACTTCAGCAGCTCGGTCGCCTCCTTGATGCGCTCCTTGTGCCGGTCCTTCTCGGCGGCCTTTTCGCGTGCAGCAGCGACCTTCTCGGCGGCAGCTTCCGCCTGTCGGATCAGCGGATTGGTGTGGTTGCCGATGTCGCTGTAGTCGATGGCACCGCGGATGCCATCCTCGGCAGCGGCGACCATCTGCTTGGTGATGGCAGCACGGAACCCATCGTCGGCGGCGAGCTTGGTGCGAAGCTCACTGACCTTGACGCCGGCCGTTCGTAGGTCAGCGTCGGTGTAGTCCTCGAGACCGTAGAGGCTCATGTCGATGATCTCGTTCAGCATGCTCTTGGTCACCGGCACGCTGATGTTGAAAACGGGAGTGCTCTTGCGGGGCATCGTGTGTTCCTTGCTTTGCTAGGTGCGTTATAGCACGGGTTGAAGCACTGGTCTACCAATTATCCCTAGGCGGCCTTCTTGGTCTCGGCCACCTTGAGGAGCTGCGTAGCGTAGATCTCGATGCGGGTCTTGCCACACTCGGTGCGCGACCGCCACCACGCCTTCTGCTTGGGGGTCAGGAACCCCGTTCGCAGGTAGAACTGGGCCATGCTGGTGCCGCGCTTGGCGTGTGCCGGGCGGAACCCCATGTCGTTGCGATACTTGGTGGTCTCTGCGGCCTGCTCGTCCCTGGTCTGGCGCTCGTTCAGCGCCACCAGCGCACGGGCCAACCAGCGATCGTCGGTAAGCAGCTTGGTGCGGATCATGTCAGTGGTGAGGTCCATCGTCCTAGCTCCTATTCCCGTTTCGTGACGCCATTTTAGCATCGGGCACGATCCGGTCAACCGGAAATCATCCTAAGATGGTCATTTTGGCAGCGCAACATCGAGGTCAGGATTCGTCCGAGCCTGCCCGCTTGCTGAGCCAGCTATCGCCTCGTTCAGCTTCAATGCAAGCGTTATAGCACGGAAGATCTCATCGATCAAGCGGGAAAATCCGCGCTTTTAAGCGCCTTGCAGCGTAGCACGACTAGGGCCGCTACCCGAGTAGCGGCCCTCTGTGTAACCATGCTGTACGGTCGTCTATGCGCGTTTTAGCGCATGGCTAGCAGCTAGGTCAGCTAGCTAGAGGCTCGCTGCTAGCTTGCCGGCTGCGACCGCGGCCAGCCAGGCGAGCGAGAGGTAGATACCACCCACGCTGGCCGCGGTGATCTCGGTCTCCTTGGTGGTCTTGCCCATGGCGAACAGACCGGTCCAGATGAACAGCCAGAAGATGCCCCAGCCGATCAGGAAGCCAAACATTCGAGGGCCTCCTTGGGAGCATAGCGGTATGCCGTGCGTCGCAGATCCTGCGTGATCCCTTCGCGGCTGGCCATCATCATGTAGGCAACGAGCCCGAGGGCCTCGATGGTGGCACGCTCGGCGCGCTCTCCCGCGATGTTGCCGTGCTGCGTGGCGTCACGCAAGCGGCTCTTGGCACGGCGGATCGCCAGCGCGGTGTCCTTGTATCGGCGACGCCAGCGGTTGCGCTCTTCGACGACGCGAAAGTTGTCTCGCCGCTGCTCGTCGGAAACCACGGTATGGTTCATGTCTCACGGTCCCTAGTTGTGATGTTTCTATTCTAGCAGGAAGTCGGTTGGAGGTCAATGGGCCTCGGAGCTTGAACCCCGTCGACCCTTGCGGGTGTAGGCCTTCTTGCTGCGCACGACGCGCTTGCGGAACTGTCCGGCGCACAGGGCAGCCGCGATGGGGTTGCGGCGGGCAACGGTGTTTTCCAGCACCAGCTTCACGGTCGTCTTCATCGTTTAGCTCCTCTCTTGCCCGCGCAGTATAACGCCTATCGTCCGGACGTCAACCGGAAATCACGCTCCCTTCCAGTCCCTGCCCAACCGCTCCATGCGAGCACCATATGCACGCACGGCATCGCGGAGGTCATGCACCATGCTGGACAGCGTGTTGAGCACCTCCTCGTAGCCATAGGCATGGCTGCGCTCGTAGGCCATGTAGCTCAGCACGGGTCGCAGTTCGTCGGGCAGGTCAGCCAGGATCTCGTTTTGGCGAGTGTTGTAATCGTCCAGCGTCATGCCGACTCCTCCTCTACCTCATCCTCGTCTTCCTCGCAATCGTCCGGGAAGATCAGCCGCCAGTCACCCTTGGCTTCCATGACCACGTAGGCGTCTCCCATCTCGCCCATGTTCAGCAGGTCGCCGCTCACGTCGCACTCATCGTCAGCGTCCATGCGATCGCTCACGTATTGCACATAGGCCAGGCTGACCACGCGCTGCCCGTCAGCCAACCATTTCTGGTAGCCCTGGGTCTTGCGGACCTGGTCCATGTCGGGGTATTGGACCTCGTATCCGCCGTATGCGCTGCCGTAGCCGCTGTCGGCCAGGCAGCCCTCGAAGAGGCTTGCTGCATCACCGTTCTCGAACGCCAGCAGCTCCAGCTCGTCGCTTTCGTCGCGGACGAACACGACCTGGCCGATGCGCGTGGTGGGGACTCGCTTGGTGGGGTTGGGCTTGCCCATGTCACTTGCTCCGTTGCTTGCAGGGCCATTATACTAGACCCTGCGTTGGCGTCAACCGATTTTAGAGCCGATTCACTAGCTCTATCATCCGCGCGCGGGTCTCGCTGCTGACCTCGCAGATGTCGCCGTAGCCATTGCGCTGCGCGTCGATCAGCGCCTTGAGCTCGTTTGCTGCCGCGTTGCGTGCCCGGCGCTGCTTGATGCCTTCCAGCACCGCACGCAGGTGAGCCGCGTCCATGATGTGCAGCGGCCCATATTCACGACCGCGCTCGTAGCCGTCCTTGTTGAAGACCTTGCCGTTCTCCAGGATGATGTGTCCGTAGCGGTTGATCTTCTCCACCTTGCTGAAGCCGTGCTGTAGCAGCGTGCCCCACTGGTGGTAGCGCCCGTAACCAACCTCGTCGCCAACGCTGACCTGGATCATAGCCTAGCTCCCTTGCTTGCACGGGCATTATAGCACGGACGCAGCCAGCGTCAACCGGATTTTGGATCTACATGCAAAGGTCTTCATATCGGGTGGTGGCCCGACGATGCTGGCTGAGGTCGCCCCAAAAGCCATAGGGCTTGAACATGGCCGTCATGATCTTGATCATTTTCTTCTTTCTTTAAGGGAGGGTATAAGGGACGATTATAACACCTCTGGCCGCAGAGTCAACCGATCAAGCTAGAGGCGTCAGCTGGTTGTTGGTGTCGGCTGGCCGGACCCAGAACGCATCATTGGTCTCTCTCACCGACAGCACCATCGTGCTGAACCGTTCCCAGAGCGGCCGGGGCCACGACTGCCACGCCGAGGTCGCGATCTTGGCGCGCTCACGCTGCTGCTCGTAGGTGCCGTGCCGGGACCTGATCAGCGTGGCATGGTGGATGACCAGCTGGCGGATGTCGTCGTCGCTCAGCTGGTCAACGTCGACATCGGCAAAGGGTGCTGCCTTGATCTGGTCAGCGACCTGCTCTTCCATGCTGCCCTCCTCAGGTGCTGTGCTGGTGGATCACGCGCCCGTCCGGCGCACGGTATGCGAACAGCGCGCTGTTCAGCCCCAGCTCGCCGGCCACGCCGTAGTCGAAGGCCTTGACGAGGTGATCGGAGATGTCCTCGGCGGTGCAGGGGCCCGTGGCCCGCATGTGGATCAGCCCGTAGAACTCAGCCGGGGTCAGCCGCCGTTGCACTCCGTAGTGCAGCACGAAGTCGTTGCCGTCCTCGCGGCTATGGGAGAAGAAGCGATCCAGCACGAGGAACTCGCCGTCGCCGCGCTCCACCACCGTGTCACCAGGCAGCGTGTTGCCGTTTCGCATCTCGATGTTCTCCAGCACACAACCTGCTGAGGGGATTTTGTCGATCGCCATCTTCGTTGCTCCTCGCTTGCAGGGCCATTATAGCAGGCCCTGCGTCCGCGTCAACCGGTTTTAGAAGGGTCTGGCTAGGCCATGCTGGGACATGTAGGCCTCGACCCAGTCCTTGGCTTCCTTGAGGCCCAGACCGCTCTCGCCGCGGAATTCCTTGATGGCGTTGATCTTCTTGTCCTCCCGCATGAAGCCCAGCACCACGTCGCTGACCTCCCAGCCCTGGAACGTCTCGCGGCCCGAGGAGAGCTTGGACAGCGCGTCACGGCTGATGCGATCAAACGCCATGACCTCCAGCGCGTCACGAGCGGTGCGGTAGATCTCGAAGCCTCGGGCCGAGCCATCCAGGGCCATGTCCTCGCCCAGGCGCTTGATGCGGGCCAGGGCCTTGACCACCGTGCTGGCATCGCCCTCGGTGAGCTGGTGCAGATCGGACATCATCGGTATTCTCCTGCTATCATTTCCCCGATCTCTCGGGCGCGTTCCATGTTGGCACCGGCCTTGAGCGCACCGTCCATGGCCAGGACGAACACTTCCTCGGCGATGTAGTTGGGGTCGTCATCGGGCTCGCAAACGTCTCCCAGGTGCGCTTCGACGTTGCCCCGCGCTGCCGATTCGATGTCGTCCACTGCCGTGCTCCTCGCTTGCAGGGCCATTATAGCAGGCCCTGCGTCCGCGTCAACCAAAAAGCTCAGTAGGCCCCCGACATGTAGTTGGAGCCGAACACCTGGCGCAGCACCGCATCCGGGCCGTAGGCGCTGAACTCGTTGAGCTTGTGGCTGCCCTTCCAGTCCCAGATCGCGCAGTCGTTGCCCTGCACGTTGAAGCCCCAGCTATGCTTGACCTTGTAGGGATCGTCCTTGATGTTGGGCTTGAAGCCCAGGATCTCGTCGATCTGCGCCTTGGTCAGACCCACGATGCGGCCCGTCTTGTGGCTGGCAACATCGGTCACCGGAACGATCTTCGGCTTGCTCATCTGTCTTGCTCCTCGCTTGCAGGTGCAGTATAGCACGGACACGGTATGCGTCAACCAATTTTACCTGGAGACGGTGTAGGTCTTGGGAGCGAGGTAGAAGGTGATCGCGGGCTCACCCATCCCACCGCGGCCCCAGTCGAACCAGCTCTTTCGGGTCTTCAGCACGGTGAATCCGGCTTCGGTCAGCTTGGTGGAGATCAGTTGGTGGACCTCCTTGTTGTCGCTGCACGGATCGGTATTGCCGCGGATCAGCTTCTCGCCGGGGTTGGGGCCGTTGTAGACGCGCACCTCGGCCTTGACCGCCACGCAGCGACCACCACGACCGTCTCCGGTGTTGTAGGCCTTGGTTTCCCAGGCCCCGTAGCGCTCGCCGACCTCGTCGACGGCCTCCGACACCGCGGCGGCATAGAACTTCAGAGGTTCGTTGTGAACGGTCACGCTCATCGAACTTGCTCCCTTGCTTGCAGGTCCATTATAGCAGGTTGGACGCCGCCGTCAACTCCTAATCGAAGTAAACGGTCAGCGCGCGGTTGTCGCCGTAGCTCAGGTTCATGAAGCTGGTGTCGACGTCGTCCTTGGTGGGCGTGTAGCTGGGCCACATGCGGGCAAAACGCTTGACACGCTTGTCGAAAGCAGGCGTGCCGCGTTCAGCGTAGCTGCCCTTGCAGCCGCAGCGGCAAGCGCGATCCTGGCCCAGGTAAACCCGCGTAACGGCTTCAGCGTTGAACTGCATGTCCTAGCTCCCTTGCTTGCCCGTGCATTATAGCACGTTGGACGCCTGCGTCAACCGGTTTTTTTGCCAGCTCTCCATGTCCCAGTGGGTGAACTCCATCGGGGAGAACTCCTTGATCAGCTGGTAGGCCAGCACGGCGTGCGGCTCGCCCCGATCAAAGGCCGCTCGCATTGCCATCGCCGCATCGTAGTCGTCGTCCAGCTGGGGGATGGGAATTCCCCAGTCCTCGCTGACGAGCTCGGCGTCGTCCAGCCTCTGGATCTCCCAGGGAGCGTGGCCCTCGTGGTCGACCTTGGAGATGCACCACCCCTGGCGACCAGCTGCCAGGGTGTGGTCCCGGGTCCACTCATCCATGGTCCGCGTCATCGGCCGATGTTCCTGATCGACCGTTCCCGGGCCTCGACCCACATCAGCGCCAGGGTGGCGTTCTTGAACACGTGGTCATCCTTTTTCTTGCCTGAGCCAGTGTTGACCGTGACCGTGCCTCGAAGGTTGTTGATGTCCAGACCGTAGCCCATGCGCTCGATGGCGTTGATCAGCTCGTCCTCGATGGTTCCGGTGTACATCTCGCATGCTCCCTTGCTGCGTTGCGCTTGCAGGGCCATTATAGCAGGCCCTGCGTCCGCGTCAACCAATTTCAGGCCTTGCTGGGATCCCCGGTGGTCACCGACAGGCTCTTGACGCACCAGTCGCCGGCCTCGGTGGCAATCTCGACGAGCTCGTCAAACACGTGGTCCCGTTCCAGCGCGGCATGGATCACACCGCCGAGGGCCCGGCCCACGTCGTCGCTGCGGATGACGCCCTCGTCCATGAGCTGACCGTCCATCTCGAGATCAAACTCAACGTCAATGGTCACCGGGATGGTGATACGCATATCTAACCCTCCGTTCCTAACAAGTGGATGATAGCACCGTTGGACATCTTGGTCAACCGATATCCACCTCCGGAACGGGCTCAGCCTCGCCGTCGCTCCAGAACGCCTTGATCGCACGGCATGCGGCGATCTTGTCAACCCCGGCGTTGCCGATGACCTCGCCGGCCTCATCCATCACGTCGTTGTTGGTCTCGAGCAGGTATTCCAGGGCGTTCAACGCCCGCTCACGGATGTTCAGGGACTTGCCCGAGACCATGCCGTCCTCCAAATCGGCGGCAAAGGCCTCCTCCATCTCCATCAGCGCACGGCACAGCTCGACGTGGGTCGGCATGCGGTCCGATGTCAGGATCTCGCGGCTAACCTCGGCAACGACGTGGTCCCAGTTCATGATCTCTCCTCCGTTCATCAGCGTTCCAGCATGGCATGGGACGGGAGGTCTACTCCCGTCCCGCTAGGCTTACATGGTCCAGTATCGTTCCATGCTGGGATCGCAGGGCCCACCGACCTCGTCCTCCGGGATCTCAACTTCCTTGCCCGACATGAGGTTGCGGACCTTTCGCATGGGGCGGTTGGCGAGGTATTCCTGGCGTGCCAGCACCCGCAGCGTGGGATCCTTGTGCCGCGTCACCGCGGCCTTGGCCGCACCCTCGTTGGCGTAAAGCTCCTTGCCCTTCCTGGTCCGGAACAGCGTGCCATCGGCCCTGACGATCACGTAGCGGTCCTGCATGTTCTAGCTCCTCGCTTGCAGGACCATTATAGCACGGGCACGGATGCCGTCAACCAAAATCAGCGGCGCTTGACCGCGCCCGCGACCAGCTCACCATCATCCGTTACGGTCACACCTTCGCTGGCGAGGAACGCTTCAAGCTCGGGGTAGGTGCCCGGGGGACACTTGATGCCCGCCTTGATCGCGGCGTTGCGGCTGATCTCCTGCCGCGTTTCGATGCTGATGTCGTCCCAATCCAGGAAGCCCAGCTTGCCTTCCTTGTAGGCCCGCCGGCCCAGCTCCTCGTAGGCCAGCGCAACGGCCTTGTGGACCAGATCGTCCGCCAGCCTCGACACCGTGCGCTCACGTGCCGTCCGAACCACCCTGGGTGCAACCACCTTGGGTGCAACCACCTTGGGTTCCGCCGGCTTGCGCTGGGGGACGGCGTCGCCCTGCGCTTCCAGCCACGCCCGTGCATCCACCTCGGTCATCGCATGTGGCAGGTCAAACAGCCTCACCTCAGTGTGCCCGTCCTTGAGCAGCACCGCCTCGCGTGCCGCTGCCGTGCCATTGGCCAGGCGCAGCTTGCGCTCACCCTTCTTAACGCTGGTCCCAACCACGGTCCAGGTCTTGTCGCTCATGCTCGGTGCCCTTCTGTCCTACCCGTGCATTATAGCACGGACAGGACAGCGGTCAACCGATTTTTGGTGTGGCTATCCTGCAACACCTAGGTCAGGTATGCACCCTCCTGCTGGATGCAAAACGGTCGCACCAGTCGCTGGCCAGGCCGCAGGGATCGTTGGATCTCCCGCAGCCTTTCAGCGCAGTGCTCAACGCCTCTCATGCCAGGCACGACGAAGCGTTCCTCGTGCCTACCCGGCTGTCCGACCGGGCTGGTCACGATGAAGAAGATCAGGGTCCAGCTCAGCATCTATCCACCTCGGTGGTGTTGAACATTACGCGGCCGTGGCCATTTGACCCGCATGGACATGCAACGAAACCTCGAGCCCGGCAACCCGATTCAGGACCTCGACGAGGTACTCGGCCGCGTCCAGATGGCCGATGTCCCAGGTCCATTCCTTGTGGCCTTGCGACACACCCATGGTGTCAAAGCCGGGCTGGATCAGCCGGTTGATGATCCGCTCGGGCTTGGGGTCGCTGCCGGTGTAGCTAGCGATCACCTCGTAGGTCGTGCCTAACACAGCATCCATTTGCTCTCCTTGTCAGCGGCCGGGTCTCTCACTCGCCGCATGGAAAGCTTTATATGCTATTCTTAACGAACCATCAATGGGAAAAATCTTGATCACGCAGCAAGATTGTTGATTGACCACCCTGGTGGTGCGGAAGATCCACCGCTAGGGTCAACCCTGCGTGGACCCCTGCGGGGACCTTTTTCTAGGTCTCCCGGGTGTCCACCAGGATCGTGGCGTCGTTGCCATATCTCTGGCGTGCCTCGGCCGTTAGCTCCTCGGTCACCCGCTTGATGTCAGCTTCGTCCCTGAAGCGGGCACCGCGATCGGCCTGCCATCGGATCATCCCGGGAACCCTGGGATGCATCACGTTGACGATCACCCTGGTCTGCATGGTCTAGCCCTCCACCTTCTTCCAACGTAGATCAGTTTGCAGCCGGTATCGCTGCCCCCGGCCCGTGCCAAGGCCGACACCGTGGAGACGATGGCAGGCCGGGCACATGATCGCCCATGGACCCATCACCGTCTTGCCGTCGATGAACTCGTCCACGATGGGTTCGTGCCCGAGCTGGCACCGCTCTTCCAGCGGACCGATCCAGTAGACCTCTTGCATGCGTACCTCCTTGCGGGGACCGTTTTTATAGCACGACCCCCGTTGCGTGGTCAACACCGCTTGTTACGCCCGGGCCCAGTTCTCCGTCACGTAACGGATGGCCTGCCCACGCGGCATGCCCAGGTTGATCATCGCCCGGGTCACCACCCAATCCTGGCCGCTGCCGTTGAGCTTGGCCTCGCGGATGAACGCCCTGACCTGCTCAGCCTTGCTCATGCCCCCGTTGGCCGCCACCGGCTGCCGTGCCATCATCACCGGCTGCGGTGCCGTGCGCGGTTGGGCCACCGGCGTGGGCGGAGTGGACCGCACCACGCTCACGATGCGGTCGATCAGCGCGGGACGCGGTGCAGCGGGCGGCAAGGACTTGCCGTGCGGTGCCCAGGCGCAGTCCCGGGTGACCCGCCCCCGGGTCTTCTTGAGGACCCGCGTCTGCCCCATCTGGATCTTGCGGTGGATCTGCGCACTGACCGTGATCTCCTTGCCGCAGGTCGCTC
>JACCDP010397338.1_pt1 | contig 23238 bp, 25 predicted proteins | sample 7445841 | NCBI WGS metagenome assembly JACCDP01 (sample SAMN15323441, study PRJNA562643) | freshwater metagenome | isolation source: river surface water | place: USA:Blue River Watershed | collected 2017-08-17
GTAGTGGTAAAACATGTACGTCCATAGCAATCGCAGAAGGTATGAAATCGGATAAGCAAGTGGTTGTGATGACACCTGCGTCTTTACGAATGAATTATCTTGAAGAACTTAAAAGTTGCGGTGATTTGATGTACAAAAAAAACCAATATTGGGAGTTTGTGCCAGTCGGGGATGCTATACCTAATAATACAAATATGATTGAAGTGTTGTCTAGTACATTACAACTAAGTACGGATTTTATTATAAAACACGGAGGTGCTTGGATGGTAAATGTTAAAAAAATGTCCAATTACAACGAATTGTCCGAAAATGAAAAGAAGAGTCTTAACGTACAGATTAATGAAATGCTTAATCACAAATATAGATTTATTAATTATAATGGCTTGTTAAATAGTCATTTAAAAGCTCTTACTATGGATTATAAGATTAATCCATTTGACGATAAAGTAATTATAATAGACGAGGCCCATAATTTTGTTAGTAGAATTGTTAATAAATTAAAACGCCCCGAGGCATTATCAATGCGATTATACGAATACTTGTTATCAGCTGAAAACTGTAGGATTGTGTTATTGACAGGAACACCTATTATTAATTACCCAAATGAAATATCAATATTGTTTAATATTTTGCGTGGATATATCAAAACCTGGACATTCCCATTAAATATTAAAACATCACGAAAAATTAATAAAGAAGAAATCGTAAAAATATTTTCCGAATTTGAAATATTGGATTATATTGACTATAAACCATCTTCTAAACTACTTACAGTTACTAGAAACCCATTCGGATTTGTTAATGTGAATAAGGATGGCTCATATAAAGGGGTTTCTAATTTTAAAGTAGGTAACCGTGGTAATATAAGTGATGTTGATTTTGTTAAAATTATTACATCTATCTTGAATAAAAATGAAATTGAAATCAACACTAAAAGTATTCAAGTTGAACTATCTAAGTCTCTTCCGGACAGTCTTGAATCATTCCAAAATTTTTTCATTGAATCTACCACTGGTAAACTGAAAAATGAAAATTTACTAAAACGACGCATACTTGGATTGACGTCTTATTTTAAAAGCGCACAAGAACAGCTAATGCCTCAGTTCAACCGAGATATTGACATGAAAGTTATTAAAATACCGATGAGTGACTTTCAATTTGGTGTGTATGAACAAGCTCGAATTCAAGAGAGACAATTAGAAAAGGCTGCGAATAAAAGGAAGAAAAAGGCAGTAAACCCCAAAGACGATGTATATGACGATGCGGTGTCTACATATAGAATTTTCTCCAGAGCATTTTGTAATTTCGTGTTTCCTACAGAGAAAAAACGACCTATGCCTAAAGATGGAGAGGATATTGGAACATCCTTAGAAGAAAACACGGATGAAGATATATTAGACGCATTGTCAGTTAAAGAACGTGTAGATAACCCAGATGGACAGTATAGTATAGAAGATGCTGATATGTTAGACGCACAGAAAAGGGCTTCAGAAGATGGCACATACGAACAAAGAATTAAAGACGCCTTGAAATATTTAAAAGATAATGAGTCTAAGTACTTATCTCCAAACGGATTACAGACATATAGTCCAAAATTTTTAAATATATTAGAGAATATTAAAGATCCTGAATTCCGTGGATTACATTTAATTTACACTCAGTTCCGAACACTTGAGGGTATTGGCATTTTAAAATTAATATTAGAGGCAAATGGATTCGCACAATTTAAAATCAAGAGAGATGAAACAGGTGTTTGGAAATTAAACATGTCGACCAATGATGTTGGAAAGCCTACATTTGCGTTATATACCGGTACAGAAAGTACAGAGGAAAAGGAAATCATACGAAATATTTTTAATAGTAATTGGAACTATGTGCCAGACACCATTACTAGTGAATTGTCGTTAATATCTACAAATAATTTATACGGTGAGATAATAAAAGTGCTTATGATTACAGCCTCTGGTGCCGAAGGGATCTCACTAAAAAACACCAGATATGTTCATATTGTGGAACCATATTGGCATCCAGTGAGAATAGAACAAGTTATAGGCCGTGCCAGAAGAATTTGTAGTCATCAAGATTTACCCCCTGAATTAAGAACAGTAAACGTATTTTTATATTTAATGACATTTACACCCGATCAAATTAGTGGTGATAAATCTATACAATTAAGATTAAATGACGGTAGTAAATTTGATGACTCTATTCCAGTTAGTAGTGATGAAGCATTATATGAAATATCTACCATTAAAGAAAACTTGAGTAAACAGATTCTAACAGCGGTTAAAGAGGCTTCTATGGATTGTACATTATATACTCAACCTGGTAACAATAATTCAATCAAATGTTTTTCGTTTGGAAAAACTTCACCAACTTCATTTTCATACAAACCATCCATTAGTAATGAAGAGTCTGATGCGATTACCGATATTAATAAAGAACGGATTACTTGGAAGGCAAAGGAAGTGAAAATCCCGGTTGATGGAATTAAAAAATCGTATGCTCAGAATCCGACCCCTACACGACTAAACCCAACCACTTATGATATATATGATTTAAATAGTTATAATGATGCGGTAGAGGGTAAAGGCGATCTGGTTATGATTGGGCAATTAATTGAAAAGACAGCTGGATCTTATAAATTTGTAAAAATATAAATGGTCATGAAATAGTCATGAAATGGTCATGAAATAGTCATGAAATGGTCATGAAATAGTCATAAAATAGTCATGAAAATAGTGATGAAAATAGTCATGAAAATAGTGATGAAAATAGTGATGAAAATATGTAAACAAATACAACAAATTGGTAATGTTGTATTTGTCTATTGTATATCAGTTGGGTTCGTGCTATTGCTAATATATCCTAGTGACTTCATTATAGCAGTAAAATATAACGGGTTAGGTGAGGTACAGTGATTATCGCTAACATAAATGTCCCGCTCTCTTCTTGTAGGTGTAGTTGAAGTACCCTTACGAATGATTGGATTATGTGTCATATTTTTACTGGAAAGATAATTGTTGTATAACGTGAATTCATTCCATATACATGTTTTTGTTGTATTGATACTATTGTAATCAATATATTCATTTTTACCAGTCAATGATCCTAGACTATGACTTCTACTGTTACGATTACGCATATATATCTTATAACATATTGCTCTATTATTTTTTTACCCAATATTTTTATTGCTTGTAATATAATGTAATATCTGCGTACAAGTACTTAACAACATTGCCTGTGTTTCTTTAATTTGGTTAATGTCTTGTAATATAATATTTATTTTATCCACATTGTCGTCAGCTATATTGCTCGTAGATATATTGCTCGTAGCTATATTGCTAGTAGCTATATTGCTCGTAGATATATTGTTCACATATACATGATCTCTCGTTGACTGGGTCCGTTCGTCATAATTATCCCCAATCTCGGAAGAGCCTGACGTCGTGGGTTTTCTTTTTAATATATTTAATATTGTATTTACCGACTTGTTTGGATGAGGGTGGATATTATTTTGTGAATTATATATTGATATATCTTCATCATTATGTATAGGTGGACGGATATCTTCACGTGATTGTGCTAAACGAATATTCGGTTGGTCAAGTGTATCAGTCTGAATATTAACATGTTCATTGAAAGATACCTTCTTTTTTTCTGGTATATCCCTACCATTATTTATCCAGGAGAGAGCATTTTCAGCCATTGGAGGTATTTCCAACTCTCGTTCTCTACTAGCTAATTTCTCAGAAATCAAACGATCCATATCGTCACCAATTGGTTTATCGTCTATAGTATTATCATTGAAATTGATTTCTCGAGGTTTATTTCTATTAATAACTACATTTAAATCATCTTGCTGTTGTTTTAGTTTCATATTGAAATCATTAATTCGTTCCAATTTTAAATCCTCCGATTTGTACACCATTTGTATTTTCGGTTCCACCTGTTTTTTTTCATGATTTATTTTTTGAGTTAATTCATCAATTGTTATTTTATTCTTCTCAATTAAACTTTTATTCGGATAATTTAAATTTATCGTATACAACGTGTTTTCAAATATATTTTTTATTTTTTGAAATTTGTGGTTTTCAATCCCATCGAATAGATTTGATTCTTGTAAAACCCCCCACAATAGTCCTTTATTATCATTGCTTAAGTAATTCATACATAAGTAATGAGAAATTGCTCTAAATTTTAATTACTATATTATATTGAAGTATTTTTGCCTTAACTGAAATACTTCACTGTCGTCTATTCGATTTGATAAAAAATATTCATAATTTACATCTTTTAACATCTGAATGATAAAATATAAACAATACATACCACACTCCGTGTTACTTTTTTGATGTTCTACTTTATTTTCCATTACATTGAACTTGATGCCTAATTTCTTACCTTGATTAACAATTGTGTCTATTAATTCTTTTACTTCTTTTGGCGCAGTATTTCCATTGCTATCGAAATAAATTATAAACCCCTTTTTTATATTTACAAACATAGAAATCCAGTGCTCTCCAGAGCCATCGTGAGAATCCGTATTGAATATAATTCCTATCTTATTTTTATTTCGTTTAATTTGTTCACTCAAATTAAATTTACATAATTCTTCCCATACACATTCGCCATATAACTTGTGATAATTATAGTCGATTGGAGATGGACCTAAAAATTCAAAACACTTATAAAAATTTTCATATTGTTTCATTACTGATTCTATATCTATACTACTTAACCATTCGTTCGGTGTTCGTTTCCAATCTTCTGGTGCGGATGGAGCAAATGTATAATTCAATAATTCATTATCTAGGTGTCCTTCCATAAATTTACTTCTTAGCCAGCAAGATTCACGATCACATATATGCGACAACCGTTTCTTAAAGTGCTTCCATATCTCTTTACTATCATTTGTATCTATTGTATCATGCGGATGACGCATATTCCATAATTCTTTCATTTTAAATAGTGAATTCTCACTAAAACACGTATAATCTTTTTTATTTGGATTTGGACTACAATTTATATTATTGTTATGATGACTATGTTCAGTATGTTTATGATTTGTATCAGGATGGTTAGTAGCTATAGTATCATTCATATCAATTATATCATTCGATCCATACATGTGTCTTTTTCGATGTGTCGATCTTTTAGATTTAGTCATGTGTACTTTTTTTTTTCTAGTGGGGGGTTTATACACATGTTTGTTCATTGATGTCTTCATACTTATTACTGATATTTTTCTTTTTTTCTAATCCTTTCGTCTTAAATTTTTTCGAATTTAAATTTACATTTTGTTTTTTGGGTAATATTTTTGGTGTTTCCTTTGTTTTTGTCTTTATTACAAATGTATCTAGATTCACTGTTTTGGTATTATCTGATTTAGTGAATAAGTAATCATAATTAGACATGTCTACGTTAACTATATTTATACTTGCGTCTTCAACCAATTCTTCCGGTTTTATTGACGGGGTTAATGTATCATATTGCTTTTGCATAATATCAACCGTATCTACCATTTTTAAATGCGATATACAATATCGCACATAATTATTAAAATGAGCAACCAATTGTGTGTCATTGACTTCATCCCTAAATAACCGTTTGTTTAAATCAAGTACACGTTTTTTATAAAATTTCTTGTCTGCGTTAAAGTCTGAGTCAATTATTTTATGATTTCGTTCTAAAACACTCCCATATTGTGTTTTATTTATAAAATAATTTAATGTTAAACTATTTATCTCGTTCATTGAAATATCCATTTACATATGAGTATTATATTTTTTTTGGTATTCTAACATGGTGTATTCTTTACATCATATCGTGTATGGTTATTAAAGATGCTATTGGCGATGTTCATGCTATTCGGATTAAATGTATTAAACTCAGGCTGTTCAAACAATAAAGGGTGGGTTTGCTTTTGTTGAGTATACTCTACTTTGGTATTATATAAATCACTCGTACTAGATGGTATATAAGTTGATTGTTCGCAATTTTGTAACGCAAAAAACTGGTTTCTTAATGTGGATTCTACATTAACATTGTTTGAATAACCGCTCCAAGGTGCTTGAGCATTACCCGGGTTAAATGTTTGCGTCGTCGAATAGGAACTATATGATTTTAATGGTACTGTTGATTTGTTATATTGATCTAATACTTGCATATATCCATATTTTGTAGATGTAGGACGAATACTATATTGTGGTTGTAAGTTAGCAGATGGAACATTTCTATCATATATGCGTCTATTAATTTCATCGTCTCTATCATGGTTACATGTATAATATCCTTCGATTACTCCATACATTTCTTTGTTTGTATTCATAATATATATTTGTGAAGATTATAAATCTTCAGAAAAATAAGATATTTGTAAAATACCTAAAGATTTTGGTATATTATGCCACATGTGCGGGATTTTTGCTATTATTGAACAATCAATTACATCTGGTTTCTATTCCAACCACAAAAACAAGATCCTGGATTGTTTTACATTAGGGCGTTCTAGAGGTCCTGAACATTCTGTATTAACACCGATTCATGACCAGGTATTGTTTGGGTTTCATCGTCTTGCTATAAATGGTCTAGATGATCTTTCAAATCAACCTCTTGTATATAATGGCATTTACTTAATTTGTAACGGCGAAATATATAATTATAAAAAGATATATAGTGAGTTAAATGTCTCACCAACAACCAATTCTGATTGTGAAGCAATCATACATCTATATCAAAAGTATGGTATTGAATATACTCTTCAAAATTTAGATGGTGATTTTGGATTTGTGCTCTATGATTCCAACACTAAACAGGCGTATATTGCGTGTGATCCGTTTGGTGTTAGACCACTATATTATGGAATGTCAAATGGAAATATTGTCGTCGCATCACTACTAAAGCAAATCTCTGGGTTGTCGGATACGTGTTATCTTCTTAAATCTGGATCTTATATGAAAGTTTCACTTGATTCAAATGATTCACAATTATCCGCCCCACTATCGTATACACATTTTAATTATATACACAACAGTTACGATACCATTACATCGTATAACAATCCGGATAATCTATCCTACTATTACAATATGATATATGCTACTCTATTAGAATCTGTTAAAAAACGGGTAGTTACTATGGATCGAAATTTGGCTTGCTTATTATCTGGAGGATTGGATAGTAGTTTAATTACGGCAATGGTTTCCAAATTTGTACCAAAGGGAAAGTTACATACGTACAGTATTGGTATGAGTGGCGGGTCAGATTTAAAATATGCTAGAAAAGTATCTGAACATATTCAATCGAATCATACCGAGGTTATCTTAACAGAAGATGAGTTTTTTTCGTCCATTCCTTCGGTTATTTATGCCATTGAAAGTTATGATACTACTAGTGTAAGAGCGAGTGTTGGTAATTATTTAGTTGCCAAATATATCTCCGAGCACAGTGATGCCAAGGTTATTTTTAATGGTGATGGATCTGATGAATTAACTGGCGGGTACTTGTATTTTCATAAATGTCCATCAGATATTGAATTTGACTTTGAGTGTAAACGATTAATCACTAACTTACAGTATTTCGATGTGTTACGCAGCGATCGATGTATATCATGTCATGGTCTAGAGCCAAGAACCCCATTTCTAGATCGAACATTTGTTCATAAGTATCTAAGTATTCCTTCCAGCTTAAGAAACCATAATAATAATAAACGCATGGAAAAATCGTTGTTACGAACATCCATTCAAGTAAATGATCCAGATCTATTACCACATGAGGTGTTATGGAGAACAAAAGAGGCGTTTAGTGATGGGGTTAGTTCTACCGAGAAATCTTGGTATTCTATTATTCAAGACAAATTAAATACCATGTATAATGATACTGAGTTTTCTGAAAAATCTAAAATGTACACCGTTAATCCACCTACTACAAAGGAGCAATTGTATTATAGAGAAATCTTTGAGTCTCATTTCTCCGGTCAAGGTCATATTATTCCAGGGTATTGGATGCCTAAATATTGTAAGGCAACTGATGCGAGTGCTAGAACATTAGATTTGTATAATTCATTATCTCATCAACCGTCAAATAACGTGTCAAGTAAATAAAAATAATTTATATATTTTTTATACATAAATATATAAATGAACAGTTATCATGAACATTTTTTTTATTGTGCGTTGTACATGTCGTATATTTTATACTTTATAGCCTATTTTAATATCCATTACTACAACCCAAAATATTTAGAAGATCTGCGCGAAATAATTAAATATTATGTAATTGCCTTCTTGTTGATTAGATTTAATCCGTTTATTAAACCGCGTTTTACAGAATTCGATCGAACGATTGTATTTTCATCCGCGTTATTCTTATTGGCGACTACCACGTTTAATAAACTAATGGAAAGCTTACACATAGTTGAAGTTGTAAAAATACTAAAGGTGGTTAAGTAACCCAGTTATGCTAATATTACAATGATTTTAGTGTTTTGTTCCGCTTGTCTTTTTTACCACGTTTATGTGTTTTACTGTGTTTGTCACTGAAAAAATGTTTCAAGTGCTGTAACATTTTTTTCCCGACTATAACATCTATGTCCAATTCATCCGTGGACTTGGGTAATATTTTGTAATTGTACTTTTTAAACTCAGCTTGTATTATACTTGTGAATTCTTCTTTATTTTTAATATTTTTACTCATATGTGAATTTAAAAATGATGATATCATTCGGTCAATCGATAAATAATTACGATATGGTTTAACATTTATATAATATACATTGTCAGATGCCATACCAGAATGATAGATGTCGTCAATAAAGCATATTTCTACATCTGACGGTAATTTAGTACATCGTATTAAATCCTCAGTTGTCTTGTCATGAGAAGTACGACCCAACTCAACTTGTTCGCCCCGTACCATAAATGCTGCTATTATTTGATCGAATAATTTATAGTTAATTTTATAGTCAAAATAATTTTTTATGCTAACAGCCCACTCTGGTGGGCCTTGATTGTTGGTATATATCATTATTTTATAACATTTATTATGTTCCTTTTTATTTTTCAAGTAATTTAATATATTTAATATCCTTGGACGTAAAAACATAGGATACAAATCTAATAACTCGTTAAAATGTGTTTCACTATATTTGTCATTTTTAAAATAATAATTTAAGCAATCACAAAATATACCAAATTCTGTAAAGAATCCTAGCGTTTCATCCAGATCAAACACTACTATCTTTTCTGGTTTATTATTCATATAATAATGATATATGTATATATTCTATGAAGATTTTAATCTAAATAATAAATATACAACTATATGGAATTATCATCTTCTGATTATAAAAAGATTGTTACGTATTATCAAATTCCTAAACCGAGTAATAAAACGTACAAACAAATCGCAGAAGACGTGTTGTCGAGCAAATTATGTAAATGTATTAAAAGTGTGCGTAAGGACACCGATAACGAAGGTAGGTCCATAGCTATTTGTAGAAAAAATATATTTAGAAATAGAAACATTGACTTTTATAAATTTAAATGTGACAAGCATCCACGTTTTTCTTCCACTCAAAGTAAGACCCATCGTTTGAAAAAGACCCGACCGGTAATAAAATTTAACAAGACGAAGCGATACAAAAAACGTATGTAAACTCTGACTACATCAAATATGACAATATATGAATATATCAAACTTAATGGGTATCTAGATAATCTAATGCGGATATAATGGTTTTTTCTTGATCAGATAACTTCTGAAAGATCATATTTTCGTCTATTTTTATTTGGAATATAGTATTCATATTATTTTTACATACTAAATGTATACCGGTTTGTAATATCTTTATATCTATAATAATACCGCCTCGTGTTAATACTATTTTCGTAGGATTTGTTAAATTAATCCATCGTATATATCTTCCATATTGAATATCTGTTAAATCGTCTACATATCTATAATGTTGTAACTTTTTATGAAACTCTTTTAATTTATCCCTGGGTAATAGTAATTTTTGTAAATTGTCATTTTTTATTGTCTTTAATATTCGGCTGTTTAAGTTTGTAACACTGGCATTGTTTTCATTATCTAGAGCTTTTAACAATGTCTGTTGTAGAGTCTCGGACATATAATACAAATACGGAATATTTTTATTATATTTTGAATATGATAATATTGTATTGATATACAATATTATCAGTAATAATATCAAATATGAACTATCATAGGCAACACGTCTCAAATAAAGTAGATGTTACTAAATATGGATCCATGTTTGCGGCCGGTCTTCTATCTTCAAAATACCCGTGACCATCCTTCATGGTTTGATTTGGGATTCGAACTGAAGTATTTCGCGTGCCAATGCCCCAGCTAAAATGAGTATAACTGGATGTCTCATGTATTCCGGTCAACCGTAAATGATTATCGTCACCATAAACATTTATATGTTTAGTATGTACAGATTCTAACTTACGCATACAATCTTGTATGATCGCAATGCCATTCGGTAAACGCATGCTGTGTGTGCTAAAATTTACGTGACATCCTGATCCATTCATATTGGTATATGGTTTGGGATCGTAATTGATAATCGCATTGTACTTTTCGGAAATTCTCTCTAATAAATATCTTGCTATGATCATTTGGTCACCCGCATCAATACCAACACAGGGTCCAATTTGAAATTCCCATTGACGACATGTAACCTCCGCATTTATACCTGAAATGGTGAGGCCTGCTTTGATACATGCGAATAGATGCTCCTCTACAATTATTCTCTCGATTGGCGAAAATGCTGCTTTTCCGCAATAGTGCTCTCCATGTCTATGATCTGTTAATACATTACACTTGGTATCGTGTTCTTTGAATTCTATAAAATACTCTTGTTCAATGCCAAACCATGGAATTTCATCTGCTTTTTTTGAAAACACTAAGTTTGCGATATGTCTACTATTCGTGATTAATGGCATATCATTATTGTCGTATGTATCACATAATACTAACACATTACAGGTCTCCTTCGTAGATCTCAAAGGATTAATATAAATCGCACGTGGCTTCATTATTACCTCTGTATTTCCATTACTACATGCTTGGTTCGTCGAAGAACCATCATAATTCCAAACGGGATAATTAATTGGATTGTGTATATCATCAAATATCATCTCTCCAATCACCTTGGTTTTTGATCGTAATTCATTTTTACCACCTAACCATATATATTCACATACATATGTTGTAGCTCTACTTTTGTCCATATACACATATTATGTATATATCTTTATATGTTTCATCGATAAAATATTGAGAACAAACATGCCGTGAATAAATATTTTATTGAACGTACAAATATTACAGAATATTGATCCGGTTTCCATTGTTGGCAATACCCATCTATTTATCACAAAAATCTTCATTAGCCACGACCCAAAAAATGGATTTTGGAAAATCCGAGGATAAAACATACCCTCCTCCCTTGATGTCTAGCGCGTATTTTATAGTATATTCCATTAATTGCTCCCTACACGGTGTAGGGAGTACACTACATGATGTAGTGGTGCCTTTTTCTAGTAAAAAACTTGGTGTTGTTTGATATATGTAGGTATGTTGTTTTTTTCATGTTTTTCAAATTGATTTTTGATTTTTGAAAATTACACACAGGTTTTTTGTGTTGAATTTTAAAAATTGGAAAAACGATTTGAAAAAGTTGTAAAAAATCACTTGTGACCATGATGCTCACATCACCAAAAAAATTATTTTCATTTTGTTATTGTAAAATTTTTAATAATTGTATAAAACAATTTAGGGGTAAAATTCTATTAGTCTAATATATGGGTAAAATGCTAATAAAAAACCCCAAAAAAAATAATAAAATATTTATTTGTGAACCTTGCTCCTTCGAATGTAGCAACAAAAAAGATTACACTCGTCATTTGTCCACTACAAAGCATAAACGGCTAATAATGGCTAATAAATGGCTAATGGAAAAAACCCCGCATGATACCGCATCACAATATGATAGTCTACATGACGACGCCTTACCATTAGTCAGTCAGACGAGTTGGGGTAAAAAAACCCCGCATGATAATTCATGTCAAAATTTTTGTTTAAATAATGAACCGACACCAAATACGAGTAACACAATAAACAGTAAAAAAACCCCTGAGCATTTTGAGTGTCATTCATGTGGAAAAGTGTATTCACATTTGTCATCATTATATAAACATAAAAAGGTTTGCCTTGATAATGTAGGCGCAACCAATACAAATACAGAACAATCCGTTGTTACATTCTCCAAGGATAAAGAATGTGAGTTTAAAGAACTGGTTCTATTGCTATTAAAAGAAAACAAGGAAATCCAGAAAACGTTCGTTGAACTTATTCCGCATATCAAAGGTAATGTGACTAGTAATAGCCATAATACGACAACTCATAACAATCAATTTAATATTAATATGTTTTTAAATGAGCACTGTAAAAATGCGATGAATTTGACTGACTTTATTAACTCTTTACCAATTACAAATGAAACATATGATAATACGATTGAAAACGGGTTGACTAAGACGATTACTACGATGGTTTTAAATGGTCTCAATGATCTAGATTTGCTACAACGACCCATACATTGTACTGACCCCTCACGAAAAGTTATGTATGTAAAAGACAATGATATTTGGGAAAAAGACAATGAGTTGAAATTGTTGTTACATGGGATTAAGGTAATCTCTCTTAAACAACGAACGTCTTTGAATAAATGGCAAGACGCTAATCATGGATGGGATAAAGATGAAAATTTACAAACGCGAATGACGAAATTGGTGTTTAACTCTATGACAAGTATTGAAGAGGATGAAAAAGAAACGAATAAAATTATTCGTGCGATTGGTAGAACTACTTATTTAAGTAATGATATTAAGAATGAATTTGTCAATTAGATATTGCCGTATAATTACGTGTAACTGTAAATACCTACATCATGATTGTGTAGGTATTTACGATATGATGTTTACATACTCATCTTCTAGAAACTAGAACCAAATGTACTACCTCCTAAAAAATCGTTTGCTGCCATAGGTTCCATCGATGACATTGCGGCACCTACCATATGTGTCTCCGGACTAGCGTACATGTTGTTAAAATCAGGGCTAGGTTGTTGATATACGACTTGTTTCACAGATGGTTCACTTTGTTGGCTCTTTGTCATTTGTGGTTGTAATGCTGGTGGAAGATCTATATTGTTATTGCTTACATATTGATTTGATAGAGGCTGTGTAACTCTAACTTGTCCTTGTACCGGAGCCAATGCTTGGCTGGCTGATGGACGATGTACTTGAGACGCGACATTGGATAACGAAGAATGGCCCTCATATAAATCCCATAATCGGTCTACTAGTATTTGAACTTTTTCACCTAATTTACTTTGCATAGTAATAGAAATCAATAATATGGATGGTATTATGTTTATAATATTTACGTCTCCATATCCCTTCTCACTATAGGTTGGTATGTAAGCAATCATGCTATGAATAAAGTAAAGAGATACAAACATTACGCCAGATTGTCCTATCACTTCTGCTAATAATAACAAACTGCTTTTGTTTTCATCGACTTCAGGTACATATACTTTTATTAATTTTAATAAAGCAACTATTGGAATTATTGCTAAAACAGTATATTGTACAATATTTAACAACAATGCTTTTTGATTATCATCAAATGGAAATACTGTTTTTATAAATCCTTCATTCGCATTAACTGCAGTTTTGTCAAGTCTATCCATATGTTTTATAATAAGAAATAAAAAATAATTATAATCTATTTATTTTTGATGAACCACGACACATAACAACCCACGGTTTACACTATTGTATAGCAGTTGAGTAGTTAGTATGATACCTACATACTGTTCTACTATATCATATATCGAATGTATATCTATTCACAATTTAGGAAAAATGCGATTATATTCATAAATTTTAAGTATACTTTATATTTATACAGAAAATGAGTTCAAGTTCATCATTAGCAGCTGCCCGGCGACGAAGAGGTGGTGCTCAAACGGCTACACCTCCGGCTCCGACATATACACAAAATACACCCTCCAAACCTCAACCTAATACAACTCCTTCTCAAAATGGACAACAATTACCTTCTTCTAATGGCGCTCCTCCAAATCCATATGTAATTTTACAACAACACCATGTAAAGATTAATACCATGGACAAGGCGATTCGCGAATTGGAATTGGAGATGAAATCTAATCTACAGAGATCTTCATCATCTAGCAATACCACTTTACCAGCGGATGTAGATAAAATGACAGAGTCTATATTAAATCGCATCGACTCTCAATTTAATTTAAACGTATTGTATGAAAACGATGAGAGATTATCCACTGAAATAGACGCATTACAGAAATTGATTCAATCACAGCAGATAATAATTAACAGTTTAAATGGTACGCTACATTATATTATTCAACAATTGGACATAAAATCACCCTCCGTCACGACGAACGACAACTTAAACATTGACTCTGAATTACCAACAACAGATGGCGAAGTGTATGATGATATGACTACGACTGATTTACGTGATGCTAGTATGATGCCCCCGGCAATGCCCGACGATTCTATCACTACCCAGACCATGTAATATTGTATACATTGTAAACAAATGAGTAAAATCATGAAAATATTTGTGTAAAAATAAAGTAGTATGCAAGCATTGTTTACGATATTGATATTTTGTATCGTTTTATTTATATATATTCACATAAATTTTCATTTAAGAGTCAGCGATGATTTAGAAGTATATGAAATAGATCAACCATCTAAGGAAAAGTTAGAGGAAATATGTGATCTCCGACAACCCGTAATATTTGACTATAATGTAGACGAATTAGTAAACGAATGTAACTTAAAATCCATTGAACAAAAATATGGGGCATTTGATATTAAAGTTAGAAATGTAAAGGAATATGATGTAGTGAGTGAGCTATACCTGCCATTAACATTTAATACTGCGATGGAGATATTTACAAAAGATGATAAGCAGCAATTCTTGAGTGAGAATAACGGCGATTTTTTAGAAGAAACTGGTTTAGATAAAAAGATGAGATATAATGACATATTCTTACGACCATTTTCGGTTAGCAATTGTTCATATGATTATATGTTTTCGTCTAAAAATACTAAGACGCCATTAAAGTATGAATTGAACTATCGAAATTATTTTTTGGTTACACAAGGATTTGTACGCGTCAAATTAATTCCACCTAAATCATCTAAGTATTTATACACCATAAAGGATTATGATAATTTTGAGTTTATATCACCAATTAATCCATGGAACGTCCAATCTCAATTTAAATCGGACTATGATAAGATTAAATCGTTGGAGGTTTCGTTGACGACTGGACAAATAATTTTTATACCTGCGTATTGGTGGTATAGTTTCCAATTTGAAGAAAACACCAGTGTATGCGTGTTTAAATATAGAACATATATGAACAATGTTGCTATATCGAATCATCTTATTGTAAACATGCTTCAAAATCAGAATGTAAAGAGAGAAACTGTGAAAAAACATCTTATTAGTAATTCAGACGAACCAGTCGTAGAAACATCCACATAAGAAGAGATACACAAAGACAGTATTTTCATATAAAATTGATATGAAAATACCGATATAATCATATTCACTAATAATGTCGCCCTATAAAATAATTATTAATAACCGGGATTATTCAGAATGGAATCTAGTTGACTCTATTACAATGAATGAAGTTGACAAAGTAGATATTGATCCTAGTAGAGATCGTTTGTTTTCAAATGACGTATTTGATGTGGTAGATGGCAAAGTAATGCTGTTACATTCATCAGTTAGATCGATGCCGTTTATGCCTGGCATTTTAGTTCTGAACGGCGGAAAGACATATGGGAAACATAAAGACAAGTATTTATATAAGTGTATCCCAGATGACAAACGGTTTCCTGTGTTTATAATTCCATACAATTTAAAGTTGGGCTTCTCAAAAAATATTGATAATAAATATGTTGTATTTCAATTTAATCATTGGACTGATAAACATCCACATGGCACGATTGTGAATGTTCTTGGTGATGTTGATAAATTAGAAAATTTTTATGAATATCAGCTATATTGTAAGAGTTTATATGCTTCAATTCAAACATTTAATAAAGCTGCGTCACACGCATTAAAATTAAAGACAGAGGATGAAGTCATTAATAACATAATAAGAAAGAACCGGATTGTAGATCGAACAATGGAGTCTATATTTAGTATTGATTCAAGCCAAACGACAGATTATGATGATGCGTTTAGTATTACCCGTCTTGACACGGATACATATAAACTGAGTATCTACATATCAAACGTTCCTCTTGTTATGGAAGAATTACAGATGTGGAATTCATTTTCACAGCGAATATCCACAATATATTTGCCAGATAGAAAACGACCAATGTTACCAACTATATTGTCAGAGTGCGTATGTAGTTTGTGTCAAGATGCGATTCGGTTAGCATTTGCGTTAGATATTACAATTATACATGGAGAAATAGTTAATTACAAATTTGAAAATGTATACGTAAAAGTGTATAAAAATCATGTCTACGAATCGGCTGATTTAAAACGTGATCTAAATTATCAGATGATGTATGATGTAGTTGATTTGCTATCAAAAAATTATAAATATACAACTAAAATTAAATCCAGTAATGAAATGGTCGCATATTTAATGATATTAATGAATTATTATAGTGCGATAGAAATGATCAAATATAAAAATGGTATTTATCGATCGATTGAAATGAACAAATCGATCCAGCCTCTTGCTGAATTGCCAGATGATGTCAACAAATTTCTGACAATATGGAATAGCTCGAGTGGCCATTATGATTTATACCAAGAACGAAAGTCTCATGAGTTTTTAAATCTGGATTCGTATATCCATTGTACGTCTCCTATTCGTAGATTAGTTGATTTATTGAATATGTCTAGGTTACAAATAAATCTGAAGTTAGCTGAGTATGGTGACACATATAATGAATTTTATCATGATTGGATAAATAAATTGGAATACATAAATACAACGATGCGTGCTATTCGAAAAATACAGAATGAATGTAGTTTATTAGAAATGTGTTGTATAAACCCTGTTATTTGTGATAATCAATACGATGGATATGTATTTGACAAAATTCTTCGTAGTGATGGATTGTATCAATACATTGTGTATCTAACGGAATTGAAAACTGTATCCAAGATTACAGTACGTCAGGACATGGCCGAATACAGTAAAAATAAATTTAAGATATTTATATTCAATGACGAATCTTCGTTAAAAAGAAAAATACGTCTACATATCATGTAGGTATATATATTTACATGTAATTACATGTTTTTTACTACAATATCCGTGTCAGATTGTATCATTTACACATATAGTGATTGATTTGTAGCTATGAATTTCAACGTTAATTCTGGTATCTGAGTCAATTTATGTAATAATTCTATGTTCCCATTGTGTTCGGCTATATTTTTTAATTCGTTCACTAGATTGTTAATCTTTAATATTGATTTTATAAATTCACCTGCGAATATTTCATAAGTGTATTCACACGATGCTATAATTTCTTTACATGATAATTCGTCGGTGCTTTCACACCAATTTAATATTGGATTCACTAATTCGAATGTATAACTTAATGAATCCGTAGTTTGTATACCATATTTTGATTCTTCTGTAATATACTGTTCGTACACGGTACTAATATCAGTTAACAAATCGTTTAGATTTTGGTTGCTTGTGAGTAAAGTAGTATTGTATATTTTTATTTCGTCCTTTACTTTAATATTTGCGAAACAACTTAGTATTGCTGCGATTTCATACGAATTAAACGATTTAAAATAGTTATATTTTATGAGAATATCTATAAATGCTAAACAATGTGTCTCTTGTATGTAGGTGGATATAATACCCTTCTCTGATACGTGTATATTGGGTGTAGTATCGACATTACTACTATGGTTATTGTTGTCAATAATATTGTTGTCTGTAATCATAGTATCGTGCGTTTCCACAAAATTAAATTTATGTAGGAAATGTATATTATTATTAAATGTATCTTGAAAATAGTTATGTAAATCATGTACACGTTCTTCACAGGCACAAATATCTTGTTTTAAATTAATCAACTCGTTGTATTGTTTAAACTGTTTATCGAATAATTTACTGGATGTCATATCATCTAATGTTTTTTGAATATTTTTCCTATTTTTTTGCTTCGCGGTTTTTAGTTCTTCATTTAGTTTTAAATACGTTTCGAATGTGTTGGTATTATTTACAACATAATCATATTCTGGATGATTTGTTTTACCTTCTAACTCTTCTTTTAATCTACAGATGTGATCATTCATCTCTTTTATTTGACGGACTATTTCTCCATTACACATACTTTTGTTGGCAAAGTCTAAGGCATTGTTGTTGTATCGTAGAAAGTTCATAATTAAATTGTATGAAATGTGGAACTTTGATTGTAGTGTTTGTGGATTGCCATTTAATAGATTTTCGTATTCCGTGGTAAATGGTAAGTCGAACATGTTATTTAGGTGAATTACATGGCCTATAGTATCTAAACCTCTTCTACCTGCACGACCAGCCATTTGTGTATATTCATGCGGATATAATAACCGCATTGACGAACCATTGTACTTATCAAACCCAGTAAACAATACTGTTTTTGTAGGCATATTAATGCCAACCGCAAATGTTTCAGTGGCAAATAGCAATTTTATGTATCCTTTTGCGAATAGTAATTCGATCATCTCTCTAAATATTGGCATAATACCAGAGTGATGAATGGCAACACCCTTCTCGAGTAATTTTATAATCATCTGAAATTCGGGTAGATGTATATATTCTTTAAAATTTGGCAATTTCCGTAATATTTGTTCACATTCATATCGGATAGTAGATGGAATCGTAGAATCAGATTCAAACAACGAGAAGTCTATTGTTTTTGCGTAGCGTTCGACTAATTTTCTAGAAAATACGAAGCAAATAGCTGGTAACATTTCATTCTGGTTCAAATATTTTGTTACTTCGGTTAATACGAAGGCTGGGTTAACATGACAATTATTTTTTTGAATATAAGTTAATAGTTTTTTTACCTTGCCGTAGTTATCTATATTGAAACGACAATAGTCGTCTTTTACAATGATTGGTTTATGTAAGAATTCGTTAACATACTTTAAAAATTCCTTGTCTTTTATATTTTTCAATGGACCTTGCGGTAAAGTGGTATAAAAGTAGTGTTTTAGTGGGACTACACGATAATTTGTCGGAGCCAAATATACTTTTTTATGGTGTAACGTAGTTGTTTTTACGTCCTCGATCCATTTGGCAAATATTTCTGATTTGTCAATTGTGGCAGACAACATTACCAATTGAACATGACTAGGTAGCAACATAATCGTTTCTTCCCATACTTTACCACGATCGTGATCATTTATGTAATGAACCTCGTCAAATATTACTGCGGCTAGTTCAGATTGAAAATCCATTTCAAAATGAAGTGCACTCGTTTTTGTATTATTTGTATTGTCAATGCTTTTTTGTAATAACGTGTTTCTTAGAATTTCAGTTGTCATTATAAGAACGTCTGCTTCTGGGTTATACTTTATATCTCCTGTTAAAATACCGAATGAGATATGAGGAAATTTTTTTGTAAATTCATGAAATTTTTGATTTGATAATGCTTTAATAGGAGATGTATATATCACCTTTTTACCTAGTTTGACTAAATATTCGATTGCGAATTCTGCTGGTAACGTTTTGCCACTACCCGTATGAGCTGTTACTAATATGTGATCACCTTCTACGATTGCTTGGATTGCGTACTTTTGAAAGTCGCTGAGTGGAAATGGAAATATTTGAAAATATTCCATGAATTTATCATCTTGATCGAATTTATCCTTACAGATAACAACCATTTTATATAATACCCACAGTTTGAATGGCATAAACAGCTTCAATTTTAATTTTATTGTAGTGTCTTCGCTAATTTGTTAAAGTAGACATAATATGCTTGAATTGATATAAAGAGTTTGTATTATATAATCTTATAATGAGCGTTGTAAACGAAACAAGTAGTACTGTGTACCATGGACGTGTCAAGTGGTTTAATAATAAAGCAGGATATGGCTTTATTACTGTGATTGATGGACCACAACAAAATAATAAAGTCGGACAGGATATTTTTGCTCATCATACTTCAATTTGTGTAAGTGAAGAACAGTACAAATATCTAGTTCAAGGCGAATATGTAGAATTTCAGATTTCCGCTGTTAATTCAGACGCTGATACTAGATGTATCGCCTCTAATGTTAAGGGTGTTACTGGAGGAAAGTTATTGTGTGAGACGCGTAATGAAAATAGAATTGCCAATTTAAATAAACCAGATTCTACGCCTCGTACCCCAGTACGTAATTCTCGATTTACACTTGAAGGTCAGCGTGTTCGAACAGATGATGGTGCCGAGTGGTATGTATCTAAGAATCGCATTACTCCTTATCGCAAACAAGAAAGTTCTATGTAAACTATTTCATTTTGCGAAACATTACAAATATTTTCTATAAGAATTGTATATGCACCCTGTGTTACTGTACCCATCTTTTTATGCTCATGTCTTGAATGGCGTATTTTTATTTTTAGCAATAGTTTTATTGTATAGAAATTATTCAAGTGTAACAAAGTATAGTGTGTATAGTCAACTAATGTTATTACTCTTGTTGTCAATTGCGATTGGTATTCATGGCATATCGCATTTGGGATTAGAAACTATCTATAAGTATCATCCGTTATATTACATTGATCAAAATTTGAATACTTTACGTTAAATAATGAAAAAATGTATTAAAGCGAACATATTATCTAGTGTATAATGTCTACACATGGACCTAGTGATAGTATGGAAGCAACTACTGAACCAGAATGTATCGGTGATCAGTTTTCAAATATTTTGAGTACGTTATCTCAGTTTAAATCGCAAATAACGCTTATTACTACACAGTTAAAATCGCTTGAAAAGACTGTAAATCGAGAAGTTAAGCACCAAAAAAAAGGAACTGCTTCTAAACAAGTTAAGTTGAATAGAAAGCCATCCGGATTTGCCGCAGCGGCACCCATTTCAAAGGATTTATGTGAATTCATGGGTAAAGATGTTGGTACTAGTATCGCGAGAACAGAGGTTACTAAGTTTATTTGTTCTTATATTAAAGATCATTCGTTGACAGACGACGATAATAATAAAGTTATTAAACCAGACGATAAATTGAAATCTTTACTTGGGACGAATGATGACACAGTGTTAACATATTTTAACATTCAACGATTCATGAATAAACATTTCTTAAAAGATTCTGTTCAATCTAAGTAATTACACGTGTACTATGTATGCTAGCATAATATAACCATGTATTATGCTAACAATTAGCAAACAAATATTCCGTGTTTGTGGCGCAATTACTAATACGATTAGTCGTATCCGTAAATGTTCGTGAGGATACTTTGATAATTGTGGGACGTTGATTTGAAGTATCAATAAACCACATAAAGATATAGTAATATAACGTGTAATGGAAGTAGTACGTACACATAAGTATTGGATGTCATTGAAAGCTTATAATAAAAAATACTCTGTATCTAGTAATCAGAGTATACTTAAGTATAATTATAATAAGGATACTACACAAACACGGACACATATCATTTTCAGATAAAATTGAATATATATGATAATATGAATGTTATCATATACATTAAAACACAATGAAGGAATTTATCTATAATAATACTAAAATTGTCGTGGGTCAGTCTGCTCAGGAAAATTGGGATATGATAGAATTTGATACAGATAAAGTATGGTTACATTTGAATTCCTTTCCATCTTGTCATGTTATTATAGATGATATTGCGCCAAATGAGGATACGATTATTTACGCAGCTCGATTGTGTAAAGACTATACAAAATACAGAAATTTAAAAAACGTGAAGGTTTGTTATACAAAATGTAGCAATTTAATGAAAGGAACTGATGTAGGTAGTGTGATATATAAAAGTAAACGAAAGGTTGACACAATTATAGTGTAGACTAAACTGTCGAATACTTACCATTGTATACTTGTATTTTTTTGTAAAATTGAATCTGTGTAATAAGAATACAATCGTAAGTAACATTACAATGGCGAATCAATCAACTACTATTATAACTAGGATACTCAATTCACAAAGTTGCGTGGTTACGAAATTATTTAGTAACATATGTAAACTTGAGAATGATGTGAAACAGATGATTGACGAGAGATCTCAAACATGTACTAATAGTTGTCCCGTCTGTATAGAAGATGTTGGTACATGTAATTATTTGGTATTCGCATGTGGACATATTATGTGTATGAATTGCTTTGTGATAAGTATACGTAAAAATACATTGTATAGTAAAAAATGTAGTTTATGTAGATCCATAATTCATAAGGATCTGTAGTAAATATTTTATTGGAATATTATATAATATGGTGTATACGCGTAAAATGAAACTACACAGAACAAAACGTTCTAGCAAACGATCGATTCGTAGAATTCGCCGAACGAAAAAGCGAACAAATAAATTAACCAAAAGAGGTGGTCAACATTTAGACGATGAGATTTATGCCCGGGCACAACAAAGACATGTGGATGAACAACAATTGATGGACACAATTAAAGAGCAAAAAAATATGGAACAAGCAGAAATAAATAAAAAGAAAGGATTATATTTAGAACCGTATATAAGACGACGTGAACCGGCAGTGTATGTAGATCAAGAATCAGAATTAGACACAGCGAGTCGTCAATTAGAATTTAATGACCAGCTTGATATGGCTGCCAATGATGTAGAGGACGGCCCAATAACATTTGGAGGAAAAAAACGTGTTCACCGTAAAATAAGTCGTACACGAAAGTAAAAAGGAAGGAATACGTCGTAGGGTGTTGGACCCCCCAAGAGGAATCCGTCGTAGGGGGGCGGAACCCCCAAAGAAAAAATTGAAGAGTGAAATAAGAAAGAGAGGGAAGAAAGAAAGAATGGAAGAGGCGGTGAAGCGTTGTGTGTGGGAGAGTAAGGAGTGGTGTATAAAGGAGTTGGTGAGGTCGGGTTATGTGGA
>JACCDP010138325.1_pt1 | contig 23225 bp, 14 predicted proteins | sample 7445841 | NCBI WGS metagenome assembly JACCDP01 (sample SAMN15323441, study PRJNA562643) | freshwater metagenome | isolation source: river surface water | place: USA:Blue River Watershed | collected 2017-08-17
CTCTAAATCTAAAAAATCGCAAGAACGCTATTGATACCGCTATGTATGGACCACTTAATCCAGAGGAGTCAAACGAAGAGTATTGGCAAGGACTGGCATCCGAGTGGAATGTTGATGTTGAAACAGCAAAGCAACAACGCTGTGGAAACTGCGCCGTGTTTGTTGTGACTACTGATATGAAGAACTGTATTGCTCAAGGAATTGAGCAAGGAGGCTCTTCTGAGTCCGATGCGTGGGATGCTATCGGAACTGCTGAACTTGGATACTGTGAAGCATTTGATTTCAAATGCGCAGCATCTAGGACCTGTCGCGCTTGGGTGACGGGTGGTCCAATAGACGACAATAAGGCAAAGGAGCAGTGATGGCGTTCTCACCAGATAGACCTAGTAGTCCAGAAGACCTAATGGTTTTCTGTGACCCTGAAGAAGATGACATAGTTATTTTTCTTTATGACGCGGATGAAGACGGTATGTTTTACCGTTATGAAGGCGAGTGGAGAGAACTTTTGTCTCCAGAAGACGAATACGGTGTCAATTTAGATGATTTAATATTAATCTATGTAGACCCCGCCTTTATTCCTGTGTTTGATGAAGCAGAAGAACTCGACGAGATTATTCCTGTTTCAGAGGTTTTAGAGTACGAGTCTACGGGACCGGAAGACTGGGAGTAACGCCATGCAATTTATTGGTCGTAGTGGCACGCATGTTTTATTCAGCATTGAAGATAAGGCTGTTCTTATTGACGAGGCTAAAAAGATTGTCTTGGCTGTTGACCAAGCAGAGCCACTAATTGCTTCCTTCACTCCCGAAGGAGACCAGACCAATCCTGAATCCGTTCCTTATGAACTTGCTGTTTCTGCGGCAACAGATTTAGACATCAAAGTATTCTCAAACAATGACCGTTTATACACTATTCCAAAATCAGTTCAAGCCGAAGCCAAGCGCGGACTTGAATGGCGTGCTCAAGAAAAACGTGGCGGAACTTCCGTAGGATTAAACACTGCTCGCACACTTGCTCGTGGTGGACAAATTGGTATTAGAAAAATTCGACATATCGCAAAGTATTTTCCACGTCACGAAGTAGATAAAAAGGGTAAAGGCTACAAGCCTGGAGTAAAAGAGTATCCAAGTAACGGGCGCATCGCGTGGGCTCTTTGGGGTGGAGATTCTGCTAAATCTTGGGCAACTGCGATTGTAAATCGTGAAAACAGAAAAGCGCAAGCAAATTCAATCACTGCTTCTTACAATTTTGTAATGTCTGAGTATGACAACCCAGAACAAGCACAACTTTCTCCTTTTGAAGATGCGCTATCGCTTCCAGAAAATCTTGCTCCTCAATTCTTTATTAGAATTCGTCTTGATGGAACTGGAATTGACAGGCTATATAAAGTAAAACCTGATGGCACAGTTTATGTTTGGGACGATGCCATGTGGGAAGACTTAGGAAATATTAATCACGATTTTGAAACATATGACCGTGCTCTTGATGAGCCATACGATACTTGTCCAAAAATTCACACACCAGTAGATGTAGAAACCGCTATTGCTATTTCTGGATTTATTGATGCAGACCCAATGAAAACTATTTCTGTAGAAAAAATAAACCCAGAAGAGTCAAAACTATTTCTTGATGAAATGGATGGAGTTGACTGGGGGTTAGTTGACGATGTCTCCTATGACTACGACGATGTATACCCAGATTATTATGAATACAATGAATACGAAGATGATTCTCTTACTGCTGCTGGAGAAGGTGGATTAGACTCAACTAAACCATCATCTGGTCCAACAAATCAAGATGGAAACTACACACCAGAAGAGCGTTCAAAAAAGGCTTCTGCTCAAGTAAGAAATAAATCTGGTCAATTTGCTAAGGCTGGCTCTAGAGTTGTTATTGGCGGAAATCCTGCCTATCAAGGAGTCATTCAATCTATCAATCCAACTAATCAAACAGTAAAAGTTAAGTTTGATAATGGAAATTTTGTTGATGTTCCAGCAGACTCAACTGAAGAAGCAGATACATTCAAACCAATTCCAATGAATAAGGTTCGTCAACCAAGAAACCTAACTCAGGGCATTCTAGGAGAACCAAGAGTTCCTATTGACCGTCCTTACGCAACTTTGCCAGACAGACTTCCGCAACTTGGAAATGACAAAGTAAAAATTCTTGAAGAAGATTACAGTGCTTGGACACAATATCTTAGAGCAACTCCCTCTTCAGATACGCAGGGTGGCTCTAATCTAAAGGCGCAAACAACAGCGCCTACTGCTCCACAAGTGCCTACACCTACACCTACACCTACACCTACACCTACTTCAACTTCTAAACCTGCTTTGAATCCTTATGTTGCTGAAGTAGAGAGTGCTGCATTTCAAAAGAGCGTAGCAGAATTAGCAACACACAAAAGTAAAAATGCTTACAACGACCCGCTTCTTCGTGATTTCTTAGAAAAGAAAGTAACTCGTCCAGATGGAACTAGTTATTATCCTAATGCTAGATTCTTTCTTCCAGGCTCTCAAACTCCAATAGAAGATTACAGAAAAAAGCCAGATAAAAAATCTTGGGATGAAAGTAAGGGAATAACTAAACCGCCAAAAGCAAATTGGGCTCCACCAATTCGTTCTTCTGCTGGCGCAGAACTTACTCCAGCAACATCTGATGTTCCACCAATTTATATGGCAATTGTCTCTCCAGATGACCCACAAGCGGTTATGGATTTAGTGTCTTTGGTTCCAGCATCTTCTGAATCTTCAGAACCTATGACTTACATTCGTAAGCCTGGAAAGTGGGAGAGAGACGAAGCAATTCTTCAAGACATTAAGAGCCCGACTCCGCCTCCAATGGTTGTTTTAGATGACAACACTTTGGCAGCAGTTATGTCGCAGATTGATTCTGCACTTACTGCTACTGCCTATCCTTTTGAGTTAGCAGTTCTTTCCTTGATGGCTGCTGGAGGTATTGATAAAAACAGAGGCAATGCGGAAGAACTTCGTCGTTATTGGTTGTATGGAAGAGGCGCTGCAAAGATTCGTTGGAATACTCCTGGAGACTGGACCCGTTGCGTACGTCAACTTTCTAAATACATGGGACCTCGCTCAAAAGGCTACTGCGCACTTCGTCATAAAGAAGCAACTGGTCTATGGACTGGTGACAAAGAGCATCGTCAAAAGTATGGAAAGAAGGGAATTAAGGCAGACGCTTATTCAAGCGATTTTGTAATTCCTACTGAAGCAGTTTTGTCTAACTCACAATTGAGAGCAAAAATTGCTGATGCTAAATCTAGAGTTTATGGAATAAATGATAGTGACGCTCCAGAATCAACTAATGGGGCAGAGTTCTTTATTCCATTAGTTATTCCAGAAGGAGTCGAGTCTGGAGACGGACGCTCATTTGATGGTGGAGCAATTACTATGAGAGAACTGCCACTACCTCTTCTATGGCAAATTAAAACTGGAGAAGGTCATAGCGGTTCCGTGGTTATTGGAAAGATAACCGAAATGGAAAGAATTGATGGTGGAATTGGAAATGCTCGTGGATATTTTGATACAGGCGAGTATGGCAAGGAAGCAGAACGACTAGTTCGTGGTGGATTTATCCGTGGTGTTTCGGCAGACATGGATATGTTTGAGGCTAACGAAGAAGAGGCTTCAAAAGACGACTCTGACAGCAAAGTCGGAGGCGGTAAAATGAAGATAACTAAGGCAAGAGTCATGGCAGTGACGCTTGTTCCAAAGCCCGCTTTTCAGGAGTGCAAGATTATTCTTGTAGACCAAGCAGCGGCAGACCAAGAGGAGAAACAAGTGATTCAAGATGGAGTGTATGTGGATGGCGTTAACCCGCTAGACGCATCTGCACTCGTGGCGTGCGGAATCGTTGCTGGAGCAATTCCAGTTACTCCGCCTAAACAGTGGTTTGAAAATCCTAAACTAAACAAACCAACTGCTCTCACGGTGACAGATGAGGGTCAAGTATTCGGGCATATTGCTGCTTGGAATGTTGACCATATCGGAATGGCCTTTGGAACAAGACCACCACGCAGTAAATCAAATTATGCATATTTCCATACTGGAGTAGTTCGCACCGAAGAAGGTGCGGATATGTCAGTTGGACAACTAACTTTGGCTGGAGGACATGCTTCACTAGAAGCATCTGCTTCTGAAGCAGTTCGTCATTATGACGACACCGCTTCTGCTGTAGCAGATGTTCATGCTGGAGAAGATGCTTACGGAATCTGGGTTGCTGGAGCACTTCGCCCTGGCACAACTCCAGAGCAAATTCGTGCGCTTCGTGCCTCAGCACCTTCAGGAGACTGGAGGCCAATTAAGGGTTCATTGGAACTTGTTGCTGTCTGCCAAGTTAACGTTCCAGGATTCCCAATCGCTCGCGCTCGCGTTGCTTCAGGTCAGGTTATGGCACTTGTTGCTGCTGGAGCAAATGTTCTTGCACAACTAAAGCATGACCCACTTCGTGAACTTAATGACAGAGTAGAAAAACTAGAAGCGCCACTAGTTGCTGCTGCTCAGGATGCTAAGTCTCGTATGGAAGCAATGACTGCGGCAATTAAATCAGAAGAACTTGCTAACAAAGTAAGAAAAATGCGTGATGAAGATACAGCGTATCTACTTCAGACATTTGATGATTCTGCTGAGTTTGCTGTAATTACAAGAAAAGTTCGAGAGAAACTTGCTGGAGAAGGAAAGGCACTAAAAGACGGCTCTTTCCCCATTCGTAATGTTGGAGATTTGAAAAACGCTATCCATGCTTATGGACGTGCCAAGCCAGGAAAACGTGGACTAGTTCGTCGTCATATTATGAAGATGGCTAGAAAACTTGATAAGGCTGACCTCATTCCAGATAACTGGTTAGAAGCAGGTAGAACAGCATCGGCTGCATCTTCAGAGATTGTTGAATCTCAGACTGCTGCTGGTGGTTTGGACCGTAACCGGGGAAACGCTGAGAGGCTTCGTCGCTACTGGACAAGAGGTGAAGGAGCCGCAAAAATTCGTTGGGGTGCCCCAGGAGACTGGAAGCGCTGCGTAAAGTATTTGGCAAAACATTTAGGACCTCGTGCTAAAGGATATTGCCAACTACGACACAAAGAGGCACTTGGTTTTTACACATCAACACATGCCAAGATGCACAAACAACGTAAATCTTTTACAGAAATTGATGAACTTTTGGGCACTTTTATCACTCAGGTATCTGAGCAAGATATGTCCAAAGACGTTAATGAAATCGTCGCCGAGTCAGATGATATGTTTGATGAGACATGGGAGCCTGATGAGGACATCATTCTTCTTTTAGTTGATGGAAATGGTATGGACGAAGCATCTTATGCAGAGTTCTCGGCTTTTGATTTTGCTGAAGTAGACATGGAAGGTCTAACTCCAGAAGAATTAGATGCACTAAAAAAAGCCGATAAGAGCGAGCAAGAAGATAGAACAAAATATGTACCAGGAAAGACACAACCTAGAGATGCCTCTGGCAAGTTTCGGCAAGTGCTCGCTCGGCTGAAAACTGACCTAGGAGTGTCTGGTGCACAAGGAGTGATTCAAAAGATTGAAGAAGCAGAAAATCTAGATGATGCTGGTAATTACGCGGGAGCAGCCAAGGCTGCTGGCGATTTGATTAACATTATTGACCGATTGGACGCAAAAGCACTCAACCCTGAATCTTTAGAAAACGTCAGAACCAGCGCTGGAGAACTTGGAAAAGTTATTGCTAACTTGCCATTTGCCTTTGGCGCTGATGCTGAAAAGATTCGATTTAGCGATGTTCCACCAGCACTAAAAAGATTGATGGAAGATATGATAAAAAGAGTGGAAGAGAAGATTGGCCCAGAAGACGCTGCCATAGCCACTAAGGACCTCAAGTCCTTTATGTCTGGAGGCGACTACTACAACCAATCCGAGATTTCTAGCCAGATGTCTAAGTTACTTCGCTTACTTACCTAAGTAGTAAAAAAATCGTACAACGCCCAAATCACCTTAAAAAACATAATGTATTATTCAATACTAGGTGGAGTGCCTCCACGCATTTAATGCGTTCTGGAGTCCCTCGGCCTCTATTGATAAGCGAGACAGGAATTACCCTGTCGTAACTGGCCCGGAGGAGGGACAGTAGTGGACCGTATTAAGAGCATGATGGACCAACTGTCTGAAATCAGCGACGAACAAGTCTCTGAACTTCAGTCAGCAATCCTCAGCGAATTTGAATCGGTTGAGAAAGAAGACCCTACTCCGCAAACAGTTGATGCTATGACGTCGCTTGCCGATATGCTTGATGGAGTTCGTAACGAAGTCAAGCGCCGCGAGGCCGCGGTTGTAGAACTTGCAAAGCGAGCCACCGAGGCCGCTAACCGCGTTTACGGTCAAGATGGCGACAAAGAAGAAAACATGGATGCAGCACCTGCTGAAGAAGAAAAGAAAACAGAAGAGGCTCCTGCCGCTCCTGTAGAAGTTCCAGCAGATGCACCAGTCGAAACTCCTGCCCCTGTCATGGAAGAGGAGAAAAAGCCTGAAGCAGCAGCAGATATGCCAGCCGCTCCAGCAGAAACTCCAGTAGCAGAAGAAAAATCTGCTGAGGACGAGGAAAAGGAAGACGAAAAGGAGAAAGCCATGGAAGCATCAACCGATGCGGACAAGAACGCAGAGTTCTCAACCCCAGAAACAACCCCAGTAGTAACTGAAACAGTAGAGGCTCCAGTCGCTGCTGTAACAGAAGAAACAGTAGTCGCTTCTACAGAAGCAACAACTGCGGCTCCAGTAGCCGAAACCGCGGAAGCACCAGTAGTTGAAACTCCAGAAGTAGTTGCTGCATCAGCAGAGGCTACAACTGAAGTTGCTGAAGGTGCAGAAGCATCTATTCAAGAAACAGTAACCGAAGCAAGTGAACCAACAGTGGTTCAAGAAACTATGGAGGCACCCGTGACCGCCGCTGCTGACAACGCAGATAACCTCAATATCGAGGTTCCGGCTGACCGCCGTCCAACATCTCGGACTTCTGCCGCACCTGTGGCAATCACAGCGGGCGCAGACATCCCTGGTTATACGGCTGGTAGCGCACTAAACGACATGAACGCCGTTGCTGAAGCAATGAGCAAGCGTATTCATGCACTTCGCCGTGTAAACGGTGGAGATGGAGAGCAACACATCGTTGCATCTATCACAACTCAATATCCAGAAGAGCGCACTCTTACAAGTGATGCTGAAGGCAACTGGAAGAAAATCCAGGATGTTACTGGCCCTGAGGCACTTGTTGCTTCTGGTGGTCACTCAGCACCATACGAAGTTAAGTACGACATTTTTGGTCTTGGAACAACTGCTCGTCCTCTCAAGGATGCGCTTCCTAAGTTCCAGGCTGACCGTGGCGGTATCCGCTTCGTAACACCACCAGTTCTTTCCTCTTATGGAAACGCTGTTGGAATCTGGACAAACGCAATTGATACCAACCCAGGAACTGATACCAAGACTTCTCTTACCGTATCAGCAGCAAACGAAGAGACCGTCGCTACTGACGCTGTCACCCTTCAGTTGCAGTTTGGTAACTTGATGACTCGTGCTTACCCAGAACTTATTGCTCGTCACAACGAGTTGGGTCTGATTCAGCACGCTCGTGAAGCAGAAGGACAAATCCTTTCTCGCTTGACAACCCTTTCAACAGCAGTCACATCAACATCTCTAATCGGTGTTGCTCGTGACTTCCTAGTTCAACTAGGTCGTGCTGCTGCTAACTACCGTGGACGTCATCGCCTAGAGGCAGATGCCCCACTTCGCGTCATTGCTCCATTCTGGATTAAGGACGCTATGGTTGCAGACCTCGCACTACAGATGCCAGGAGATAACGCACTCAATGCTGCCGCTGAGATTGATGGATACCTTGCTTCACGCAACGTAAACATCACTTACCACATTGATGATTTCACTTCATCACAGGGCTCAGGCGCAATGAATGAGTTTGCTGACACATTCACCTGGTACATTTTCGCTGAAGGAACATTCTTGTTCCTTGATGGCGGAACTCTTGACCTAGGAATCATTCGTGATTCAAGCCTTGTTGGAACCAACGACTACAAGATGTTCGTTGAGACCTTCGAAGGTGTTGCAAAGGTCGGCGTTGAGTCACTCAAGGTCGTATCAACCATCTCTGTAAACGGTGTTGCTGCGGCTCTCCGTGATACAACTGGTGGAGCAACCGCTGCTGCTATTGAGTACTAATTCTTAGCAAAGCAAAAGAAGTAAACGAGAAAACGCTCAGGATTTCGGAGGAGTATTAAAAATGGCATTTCGTGGGATTTATGAAGCCCCTGAATTATCAACTACTCCTTGCGGAATCCTGAGCGTTGCTCGTGTAATGACTCACACCACGGCAAAATATGACGAACGCTGGGTTCGTGGTTTTGCTTATGAGTTTGATTCATACGCAACAATTCGTTTATTAACAGTTGACGATGCTGTTGTAACAGACGGAACTATTTATGACGCAAGTACAGACCCAAATTATTTAGATTACACTCCATTTTTTATTGAGTCAGATATTTCTCAATCTTTATTTGGAATTTTAGGGGAAGATAGATTTAAGATTGCCCTCAAGCAATTGGAAGCGGCAACACAAAAAGCAGTAGAGCGCGAACTTTGGGAAGGTAAGGCTGCTCTTGCTGATTCAAATTCAAACAATTATCTAACTAAGAGTTCTGAAGCAACAATTCCAGCAAGCGGTGCTTATTCGGCATCTGATGCTTTGTTCCATTTGGAGCAAGCATTGTCGAATTCTCCAACTGGACAAAACGGCGTTCTTCACATGACGAGGGACGTTGCTTCAATCCTTGGCTCAAAATTGGTCTATTTACCAGGACCAGAAGGAAAGCCAGGAAGAGTTATGACTCGTCTTGGAACAGATGTAATTATCGGTTCCGGGTATACAGGAAATGGACCAATCGGTGCGACTGGAGCAACTACTTCAGCAACAAATCGTTGGATGTTTGCTACAGGCCCTGTAGATGTTCACCTAAGCAAGCCAGAAATAGTGAATGATTCAATTGCACAAGGCGTTGGACATGCACAAAACGATAGTAAAATCAAAGCGGTACGCGCTGCTGCGGTATACTTTGACCCATCTTGTCATTACGCAATGCGGGTCGCTGTACCTGCACTCGCGTAAGGCAATATAACTTATAAGGAGAAAATGGAATGGCCACTCAGGACTATGCGGCTAGCGTCCAAGGTGTAGCAATCCGTGTCACCAGACTGGATGCTGCGGGAAACTTATTGAATAACCCCGGTGACAGTTACACCACCTCGGCGTTCCTCCGCGCTTCGTTCACCCCAGAATATGAAGAGGGCGACGAAATCACAGAAAAATCAGCAGATGGCACAGTATGTGTTTCATACAAGGCGCCAGATACGCTGAAGAGAATTACGATGGAACTTGCAATTTGCGAGCCAGATGCAGAACTGACCGCGCTCTTGTCTGGAGGCTTATTGCTTCGCAAGAATTTTGGAACACTTGGAGCACCTGACCGTCAAAGCATTGGTTGGTCCGCACCAGCCGTTGGCGATGACCCAGCAGGTAACGGTGTTGCTCTAGAAGTATGGTCTTTCGCAGTAAAAGATGGAAAGCGTGCTTCTACACTTCCATACTTCTACTGGGTATTCCCATACGTCAAGTTGCGTCAGTCAGGTGACCGAGTAATTGAAAACGGTCTACTTGCTAATACTTTTGAAGGTTATGGACTTGGAAACAACTTGTTCAACGTTGGACTAGATGGCCGCTGGGAGTATCCAGTTGCCGCAGAGCGTCCATATTCATACGCTCGCTCTTCTTGGGCTCCTTCAGGTCTCAAGGGCTTCTACACTTGGTTTGATAACTCTTCTAAGGTAGTAAACAATAAGTCTCTTACATCTGAAGTTGCAACACTTACAACATCAACAAATCATGGATTCCTACAAGGACAGAGCGTTGTTGTTACTGGTGTAGATGCTACATTCAACGGAACTTACACAATCACAAGCGTAACTTCTAATACATTTACATATGCTAAGCCTGGAGCAGCAAACGTTGCTTCAGCAGCAGTATCACCAACTGGAACAGCAGTTCGCCAGCGTGGTTATGTAGCAGTTTCTGACTTTACTTCACAAGGCTCGACTACTACATACAACGTCCCTGGTAATGAGAACTACAATGCTGATAACGCAATTGACTTCATCATTGCTTCAAATCAGGACCCAGTAGCGTAATAATTAAATAGGAGGCGGACGACGTGCCAGCCGTGTCGCAGATACATGGTCGTCGTCCGCTTTTTGCTTTTAGGAGGCCTAAGTGAGCAATCTTTGGACAAACGTAGAAGACCTAGGTACATACGCTAACTCTGACTACGCTTATGATGCTGTAAAAACTGCTTCCTATTTACTTTGGGCTATGTCTGGCCGTAAATACACTGGAATTACAACAGTTACAGAAAGATATGTTTCTGCTTTTGACCCATATCTTCGCACGGGGGCATCTGCACTTACATACTCTCCTACTCTCATTGATGGAGAAGTAAAAAATATTCGTGTAGGTGGAAGTGGCCCATATGGAGACGACGACTATTTAGGTGATGGAACATCTGCCAGCACACGCCTACGCCTTCGTGGTCGCAAAGTAATAAAAATTCACAATGTTAGAGACATTGATGGAACAATTATTGACCCAACTAAATACTATTTGGTGGAACACTCAACGCTTCTTGCTACTCCAGGAGCAAACTGGACTCCATCTAATATAGAAGTAACATACTCTTACGGAACAGAACCTCCTATTGCCGGAAAAAGCGCTGCCCGCATCTTGGCAATTGAACTAATAAAACTTTACGAAAATGACGACTCATGTGCGCTTCCTCAGCGGGTGACATCAGTTTCTCGTCAAGGAGTTTCTTATACGATTCTAGACAACCAAGAATTTATTGATGAAGGACGAACTGGACTATATGCGGTAGATTTATTTTTGAAAACAACAAATCCAGACAATGCTCGCCTTCGTTCTAAAGTATTCAGTCCAGACGTTCCAAAGGCTCGTCGCATTACTCCTAAGCCTTATCTATTTACCGAAACAGCCTTTGACCTAAAAGTTCTTCCTACTGGCGGAAGTGTAATTATCTATTTAGATGAAGTCAGTGGAGATTTCCTATTGAATGACAATGCATGGACCGTATCAATGACTGTATCAGATTATACAAATACAAAAACTCAAACTTTGACAGGTGCTGCTGTTTTGAATAGAGCAACTCAAAGAATCACTCTTACTGTAACTTATGCTCAAATTTTAGAAATTATTGGGCCAAGAGAGCCTGGCTCTTATGATATTTATTGTACTCGTCCAAGTCTTGGAAATCCAGCAGTTGATGAAGTTATAAATCTTCTTACAGCAAACGTGTCAATTCAACTAGGAACTAGGGTAGAACCTATCTATACCCTGTAGAGTTGGATTGAAAGGAGAGACGAATGAGCACTACTACAACTATAAATAAAGCCAGCGTCAGTGCTGGAGCCAAAAATCTGGCTAACTTACTTCAGAATGTACTAAATCAAGTAGTAAGTTCTTACGCTTCTTACAACATGCCACTTCCTTCTCGTCAATACTACATGATGGGTGAGCCAGCATTAGACTGCGAACAAGTTGTTGTTTCTTTTGTTCAAATGTATGTAGGGTCTCCTGGAGATGAAGCAAACCAACCTCGTAGATGCAATGACCCTCGTAGTGCAACTCTAAATGTAATTGTTACTCGTGCTATTCCTGTTGTAGGACAAAATGGCCGCCCACCATCAGCAGAAACAATAGAATCTGCTGCTGAAATTATTGCATACGATGCTTACATTCTTTTAGATAGCGCTGCTCAAATTGACCAGTGGGAGCCATCAGGTTTTGGTATGGGAGTAATTGCAACTGTAGAAAGCAGAACTGCCGAAGGCGGACTTCAATCAACAGTTCTAACAGTGACTACGGCAATTCCATAATGGCAACCGTATTTGTGCCGCGTAAAGCGGAAATGGATTTCTTGTTAAAAAGCCCTGCTGGTCCTGTTGGTAGGTATTTAGCAAGGAAAGGACGCTTAGTTCTGTTTGCTGCTAAGGCTCAGGTAGGTGTCCGAACTGGAGCACTCCGTGCTTCTCTTCACATGCGTCATCTTCGTGATTCAAGAGGGCAATTTGTAAGAATTGGCTCTCCTCTTGATTACGCACTGGCGCATCACGAAGGAACAAGACCACACCGTATTACACCAAATAGGGCTCAAGTCTTGCGTTTTACCAGAGGTTCTGCGGTTGTTTATGCACATTCTGTAATGCATCCTGGAACCAAACCTAATCGTTATTTAACAAACAACCTTAGGTTAGTCAAGTAAAATATATTTACTACATCCGTAGTAAACGACAAAAGATAAGGAAACTATATGACGCCGAGATTCAAGGACTTCGGTGATGGCGGACTAGTCATCAGCGAACCACTGTCTTTCAAATTACATGGAGAAGAGTTCCATTGTAAGCCAGCAATTCAAGGAAAAGTTCTACTAGATATGGTTGCTACTGCTTCATCAGAAGACCAAGCAGCAGCCACAAAAGTAGTAATTGATTTCTTCAATGCTGTATTAACCCCAGAAAGTTTGATTGCATTCAATACTTTGTTGGATACACCAGACAAGATTGTAACTGTTGAGACCCTTGGAGAAATCACAGGGTGGATTGTGGAACAGTATTCAGGCCGCCCTACGCAGGGGCCAGAGCAATCGCAGAGTGGGCAGTAGAACTCTGGCCTTATGTTAATGGGAAAGCACTTATGAGCGGCCTACAACTTTCTGGAATGGATGTAAGCGATATGTTAGATGTCGTTCACGTCATTCTTGAAGACGATTTAACTTCCGCTCAAAGCGGCGAACACATTGACGCCAAAGATAAGGTCAGAACTCTTTTTTATAGAGAGTTCTACGACAAAACATACATTCTTGCTAATAAATCCAACAACAAGAGTTATGTAAATCTTGACCTTCCTTTGGATGAAGAGATTAAACCGTTTGACCCCGCAACGCCAGAAAGAAAACCATATTTCCCAGCAACAAAAGTTGATGAGAACTCTGCAAAACCTTTTGGCGACATATTAGACGCACCGTTGGGCTAGAAGAAACTACTGGAGGTGATGGCGCATGGCAGCAAACATAGTCGGTGATGCATATGTGGTTGTACGCGCTATCACAGCCGGTGTTGAAAGAGACATAGCAAATGCTTTTAATAATGTTGATTCTGTGGGAAATGATGCTGGAAACAGAGTAGGAAGAGGTTTTCAACAGGGATTTAGAAGAGCAACTGGTAGAGGAGATGGTCTTTTTAGTGCTGCTTACCTAAGAAGAGCAGAAGACACCGCTCGTCAATTCTCTAGTTTGACTCGTAGGCTTTACGTTTTACAACCAGCACTTACTGCTGTTTCTGGTGCTATTGGAGTAATTGGAACAGGACTTATAAGTTTAGTAAGCATAATTGGAACATCTGCCGTACCGGCTTTGCTTGTTTTAGGACAAGCATTTACGGCTGTAGGACAAGCAGCATTAACTGCTAGGTTGGCATTCCAAGGAGTTGCTAAAGCAATCCAAGCAGGAACTAAAGCACAAAAAGGCGGAACTGGCGCTGCTAAAAAGCAAGCAGACCTGACGGAAAGAATACGCAGGGCTCAAGTTGACTACGCAAGGTTGATTAGAGACAACGGTATTGCAGAAAAAGATGCTAGAGATAGAGTCACTGACGCTAATAGAGAATATACAGAATCTTTAAGAGAAGCAAAAGAAGAATTACAGCAGTTAGCATTTGACTCAGAAGATGCTGCTATTAGTGAACAAAAAGCGGCTCTTGAGTTAGAAAAAGCAAGAGAAGCCCTTGCTCGTGTTTCTGACCTTCCACCAAACTCTCGTGCTCGTAAAGAAGCAGAACTTGCATTTGCTGAAGCAGACTTAAACTATCGTCGTGCTATTGATGCCAACAATGACCTAAAAGAACAAGAAGCAAAGAATGCTAAGTTAGGTCCAGACATAGAGTCTCAGGCAAAGGGACAGCAGTCTGTTATTGATGCGGCTAAAGAACTTTCTGATGCAAAAAGAGACGAAACAAATCTACTTGTAGATAACGCTGAGGCTCAGCGTAGAGCAGCATATGATTTAGAAGAACTTAAAAATGGCCAAGACGATGCTGCTGGTAGCGCCGATGCTTATGCGGATGCTCTTTCTGACCTATCTAAAGAGGCTCAGGATTTCGTCAAGTATATGGTTGACACTTTTATTCCTTCTCTTAAGGCACTAAGAGATGCTGCTGGTAAAGAACTATTTCCTAAACTAGAAACAGCGTTAGAAAAACTTAGAACAAAACTATTCCCGAGACTGATTCCTCTTCTTGAGGGAACTGGAAGTGTTTTAGGAGATGTTGCCAATAAGATTGCTGATGTCATTACTGCATCAGACAACTTAGACCGTATCGAAAGAATATGGAAATCAAACGACAAAGTAATTAAGAATCTTGGAGATGCTCTTGCTGAACTAATTGAAGTATTTCTTATACTTCTTGATGCTATCAGCCCTCTCACAGAAGAATTTAGCAAGTTCCTTGGCGACAAGATAAAAGGATATAGAGAGTTCCTTGAGACAAAAGAAGGGGCTAAACAACTTTCCGATAGATTGGCAATTGTCAGAGACACTCTAAAAGATTTAGGCACTGTATTTGGAAACACCTTCCGAGGGCTAAGTAATCTATTCTGGGAAAACGTAGGACCTGGTAGTGGTGGTCAAGTATTTTTAGACTTCTTTAAGGATGTAAGCAAAAAATTTGAAAACTTAGAAAAAATTGATGGAAAGCCTATAAAAACATTCTTTAAGGATGCCGCTGAGAATGGCGTGGAGTTCCTAAAACTTCTAGGAAACATTGTTGGTGGATTTATAACTCTTGCTGATAATCCTGAACTAGGGGTCTTCTTCAAGCAGTTGAATACAGTAACAGATATTTTCCAAAGAATTGGAGAAAACCTTACCGGGAGCCTTCCTGCTTTTGGAGAGTTCTTAATTCAATTTTCTCTTATCATTGAAAAATTTACAGAGGCTGGCTCAATAACCATATTCTTCAATGTTCTATCTAAAGTTCTTGAAATTCTAAATTCATTTTTTGGAAGTCCAGTAGGTAAGTTACTAATTAAACTTGGCTCTTTTATTCTTCCCATAGCCGCTGCATTTGGTGCTATTTCTATAGCAGCAGGATTCTTTTTTAGGGTTGTTATTGGAAATATCTCTAGAGTAGTTGGAGGCTTTAAGAGCGTAGGTGCAAAAATCTCTGCTCTCAAAGCAGGTGACCCATTTATTGGTGTAAGAAAGGGTTCTGCACTAACTCGCACCGAATTACAACGTCAGATGATTGTTGATAAGCAAAAAGCAGCAGCCATGAAAGGCGTATACATCAGTGGAAATCAAGCAGCCGCTGGTATTAGAAATGCAGGCGTAGCATCTAAAACAGCAACTCCCCTTATTGCTGCGGGCGGCGGAGCAGCAAGCAAAGCAAGCATAGGACTAAAGTCATTCGGTAGAGCGTTTGCTTTGATTGGTGGTCCTATTGGAGTGATACTTCTACTTCTCCCTCTTATCATTGAAAACTGGGACAAGATAGTTGCTTTCTTCAAAGAACTTCCAGCAAAAATTGGAGAAATATTTTCTAAAGTTTGGGACAAGGTCACTGAAGCATTGCCGAAAATTATTGACAAAATAAAAGAGTGGGTAGGAAATGTCATAGGGTGGCTAAAAGAAAATTGGCCTCTTATTTTGGCAGTTCTTACTGGTCCATTTGGTTTACTTATTCTTGCCGTAGTCAAAAACTGGGACAAGATTATTGAATTTATCCAAGGAATCGGCGCTAAGTTGGCAGAGGTTGGCGCAAAGATTTGGGATTGGATTGTAGATTCTTTCAAGAAAGTAGTTGACCTTTACATAGGGGCATGGTCAGCGATATTTGACTTTATCAAGGGGCTAGGCGGAAAACTATTAGAAATCGGCGCAAAAATTTGGGATTGGGTCGTTGATACTTTCAAAAAAGCAGTAGAACTGTATATAGGAGCCTGGGAAGCAGTATTTAATTTTATTAAGGGTCTTGGTTCTAAATTACTTGAAATTGGTAAAAATATATGGGACTGGATTGTTGATTTCTTAAAACAAAGAATAGAAAATCTAAAGACTAATTTTGGTCTGATGATTGACTTTGTCAAAGGTTTACCAGCAAAGGCTTTAGAAGCAGGAAAAGCCATCTGGGGCTGGGTATCTGAAAAACTTACAGGAGTTATTGATAGAGCAAAAGGACTATTCAACGGTCTTATTGATTGGATAAAAGGTCTTCCAGGAAGAGTTGCTAGCGCAGCGTCTGGTTTGTTCAATGGAATTAGAGATGCATTTAAGAACGCTCTAAACTGGATTATTGGAAAATGGAATGGTTTATCTTTTACACTTCCAAGTATCACCGCTTTTGGAAAAACAATTGGTGGTGCAACATTTAGAGTTCCTCAAATACCTACATTTGCTACAGGAGGAATTGTTCAGCCTTCTTCAAGCGGAACTCTAGGCCTTATTGCTGAAGCAGGTCGCCCAGAGCGAATTGAGCCTCTCGACCCAGACGGGTTATCAAAGCGTGACAAAGCAATGATTGAGATGCTTGCTGGTCCTGGAAAAGGTGTAACCGTAAACGTATATCCATCTGCTGGAATGGACGAGCGTGAACTTGCTGCAATTGTTTCTAGACAACTTTCTTATGCGATGCGTAAAGGAGCCGCATAATGCCGCTAAATCAAAGCCAAGAAAATTATTATGCTAATTTAGGACTTACTCCACTTCCTCAGCCTCATCTGACTGGAATGAAACTCCAGGAAGACATATCTCTCAATGATTTTGTCTTCAACCGTATTGATGAGTTTGGCGTGGTGTGGGTTATAACTAACATAGAAGGATGGTGGACTCTTCCATCTCCAGAAGTACCCAATCTACAACGCGGTTGGGGAGATGGCTCATATGACGTTAAGGGCAGATTTAATGCTCGTGACCTAACTCTAGAAGGCTCTTTCTTGTGTCCAAACCCGTCTTTGGTTGCTGCCGCTCGTAATAGACTTGTTCAAGCAATAAATCTTGTCTATTCAGGAGGGTGGCTAAAAACAAGTGAAAGCCCAACTAAAGCATCATTTGTTCGTCTTAGTGGAGATGTCAACATCGAAACAGTTAATGCTCGCGGGCGAACTGATTTTTCCATCGGTCTTCGTGCTGCTGACCCTCTAAAGTATGAGTGGAATGACCTAACCCCTGAAGGATACAGAAGCACAGAAATTTTGTGTAAAAGCGCATCCCCAGTAAGAACTGGAAGTAGCGTTATAAATAATATTGGAAACTACTCAACTCAGCCATATCTTACAGTTCAAGGACCAATTGTTGGGCCAGCAAATATTGACAACACGACTAACTCTCAAACTATAACTATTAGTGGAAGCCTTAGACCAGAAACTAGCAAATCAATTACTTCTAGAAGTCTTTCAGATAACATAGCAACTATAACAACTTCTACTGCTCATGGTTTAGTTGTCGGTGACATTGTGAGTATTTCTGGCTTAGGAAGTCCATATGATGGAGCCGAAAAATTAGTATTAGATGTTATAGGAACTCCGTCTGTGTCAACTTCTTTTGCAGTAGAGGCAACTGGAGTTAACTCTGCAACCACAAACGTAACTGGAACTCTTTCATATGGACCAGATGTTTTAGAAATAGATACATATAACAGACAAGTTTATTTGAACGGTCAATATTCTGGGGCTAGAGCAAAACTTGATACTTATAATGAATGGGTGTCTTTATCTCCAGGAAACAATACAATTGTTTTTTCTGACAGCGGTGCGCCGTCTGCTTCAGCAGCAAAATTAACTGTAGAGTATCGGGCTGCTTGGTTAGCGTAAAAGGTAGATAAAGAGACGACAAGATGACATCTATAAATGAGATAGAACCAGCCGATTACAGGTATTTCTTAGTTGACATACTGACTAATCAGACTATTGCTGAAATTCCTTTTACCAGTGTTTCATATGAAAGGGCTCTTAGCAAAGCAGGTTCGTTTAGCGGAAGTATTCCAGTAATTGACGCCACCACTGCTTTTGACTTGTACGAATCAACAATGCCAGGAAAGACTGCTTTATATATTCTTAGAAATGGCGTATGCGTATGGGGTGGGATTATATGGGGAAGACAATACTCACCGACAAACAAAACTCTACAAATTGATGGAGCAGAGTGGATAAGTTATTTCTACCACAGAGCGGTATGGCAGACCCTTTACTATGGAAGCGAAGTTATTTATCCGACTAAATATGTTGCCAATGGAACTACAGCAACAATTTTTACTAATGGTCCTCATGGATTTTTAGTTGGAGAAACAGTTCGTCTTACTGGAATAAATCCTGCAATTAATGGTGACAAAACAATCACAGCGGTAACGGCTTCTAGTTTTACTTTTTCTAGTGCTGCTGTTCTTCCTTTAGCAAACATTACTACTGGCATTGCTCAGATTGTCTTAGATTCATATGAGACAACAAGACAAATACTTGGGTGGCTTGGAGAAGATTTTGCTGGTCTTGGTTTTGAAAATGATGAATCTACTCCTGCTACAGAAATAGAGTGGTCAATAACCAACAAACAATCTTCTCCTATATCTGGAACCAGTCCAGCCGAATCTAGATTTATCCTAACTACAGCAAATGTCCATGACTTTATTCCAGGACAAGAAGTAGAGATTATTGATGTTGACTCTAACGTTAATGGTTTTCAGGTTATAGAAAATATACCAACCGCTACATCTATAGCAATTAGGGTTCCAGGCTCAATAACAACTGCAAGTAGTCCAGTTTCAGCCCTAAGAACTCTGAACGTAGTTTCTAAGCAAATAAACACAAAAGAGTTAAGTGTTACTTCTAAATCAGTGTCTAATAACATAGCCACTCTGGTGACCTCGACTGCGCACGGTCTAGCCGTTGATGATTATGTAAGCATATCTAAAATTGACAATAGCATCACATATACTGCCACTACAACTTGCTCAAACAACTCCACAACGCTTACTGTCTCTAATACTACAAATCTAAAACCAGGACAGTTGGTAACTAACACTACTGGATTCAATCCAGGAACAAAAATTGTTTCTATCTCTGGAACTACAGTCACTATTGATAAAGCAACAACTGCTGCTCTATCTAGCGCTTCAGTTTCATACACTCAAGGCTCTACTCTAAATGGAACTTTTCAGGTAAGCGAGATAGTTTCTCCTACGAGTTTTAGGTATGTAGTTGATACTTTTGATTCCGCAGTTGTAGCAGTGACTGGTGGTTTGGCTTCTTACAAAGTAGCAACTCTAGCAACCAGCACGGCGCATGGAATAAGTTCAGGAGCACTAATTGTTGTTGAAGATGTTGACTCCGACTATGACGGAGTAAAAACAGTAACTACTGTTACATCAACAACTATAAACTACAACGTATTCAATTCTCTAAATAAAGCCGTTGAAGGCGTGTTTGGTGGAATTATAAAGGTCGGGGCAAGAGCAGTCGCATCTACCTTTGGCTCTTTTTCTGCTAATGCTGATATAGGACTACAGGTTGACCAATCAACAACTACTAAAGTAATTGGTAGCGGAGAGCAACAACTATTTAGAGGCTCTGACCTGAGAATGTTTGGAGAGATTCTTGAAGAGTTTTCTAAAGATGTAAATGGATTCGAATATAGAATTGATTGCGATTTTGTTGGAGGAAACTTTAATAAAACTTTTACTTTTGTTCCTTTTATTGACCCGCCTACACCTATTGCAGTAACATTCAAACAACTAACATCAAATATAGTCACACTTACAACAGCAACTGCTCACGGGCTCACTTCTGGTCGTTCCGTTACTGTTTCGGACGTTGGAGTGTCTTTTGATGGAGAAGTAGAAGTAATAGATGCGCCTACCTCAACGACATTTAGATATTATTCGTATGGATTCAACAATGTTCCTTCTACTGCTGTAGTTGGTGGATATATAGGTTTAGTTCACCCAGTAAGTGTTTTAGGCGCAGACCAAATTGTGTTTGAGTATCCAGGAAACATTACCGATTTTAGTTTTACCGAAAACTCCGAAAACGCTGCAACTCGTATGTGGGTTGGTGGAAACACTGACGGAGTTGATGGCACTGCGTCAAACCCATATGCTGCTGCTTCTGCTACCGACCTTCTTGCTCGCGGTTGGCCTATTTTGGACCAAGTCGAGGAAAAGACAGATGCTCAAACTACAGCCTATGGAAAAGAATCTTTATATACATATGCCAAAGACTTCTTAGATGAAGCAAGACCACCAGAAGGCTCGTTTAGTCTTTCTGTAAACGGCTCTATTGACCCTGTTATAGGAGACTATCTTCCTGGAGATTGGTGCTCAATTATTGTTGATGATGATTTTATTAGGGCTAGGTTGGCTAACGATTTAGAGCCAAGAGCAGATGTTATTGTTAGAAAGATTACCTCTATAAAAGTATCTGTTCCTGATAGCCCAACATTCCCAGAAAAAGTTGATTTAGAATTAATTGCTGAGTATAAGGAGGATAGGAAGAATGCCAAGTAGACGCCGCTCGCGCTCTAAAAATCTTACTAACAATCTTGCTGATGTCCAGCGTCGCCTTAGATTCTTAGAGCGTCGTCCTGTAAGAACAAGACTAGCAAATCGTGTTGTTACCCGTGCTGCCATTGCTCCTAACTCAGTGTCAGCAGATGAAGCAGAGTTTGGAACAGCCGTTGTAGTTGAGCCTGGAGACACTATTGATGATACAAAAGCAGAAATAGAAAATCCTAAAGATGGATTACTAGTTGTTGATAGTAATACTGGTGAGTCTCAAATCTACTCTGAAAATCAGGAAATTTATTACGATATTTCTGACCCGGTTGCTCAAGCGAGCGCTGACGCCGCAGCGGATTCCGCTGTCATAGCAAATACCGCGGCAACAAATGCTCAATTTACAGCAAGCAGCGCTCTTACTACCGCTGGAAATAAAAATAGAGTTTTTTATGCGGTAGACCAAACTGCACTTAATGCTCAGGCAGCGGCTGATGGTTACACCTTAAAAGCAGGAGACCTTTGGTTTGATACTGACAATGACTATAGAATGTCTAGGTATTCAGGAACTGCCTGGGGAGCATTTAGTTTAGGTGATTTAGCACTAAGCGCAATTAGCGCCGGAAAAATTACTGCTGGAACTATAACACTATCTCAAGGCATAACGATTACTGCTGACTTGACTGCTGGAACTTCAAGTTTAACTATAAACAATAGTGGAATTGCGGCTGTTAACAGTGATGGAGTTCAAACTTTTTCTATTAACTCTAGTGGAAATGCGTTTTTTGGAGGAAGTCTTACTGCTGGAATATCCATATCATCGCCACAAATTACTCTTCAAAATAACAACGTTGGTTCTGGAAAATTTGCAACAGATACTGTTAATAATAGAAGAATAGAAATTACTGACCAAGATGATATTATTTTTTATAATGCTAGCACTAAAATTGGTCTTATAACTGGAATTAACACGGGGTGGTCTGGAGGAGAAGGTGATGCAACTTATGGTATTAGTCAAGGAGTACAGATTTCAGCAGGGGCTACTACTCCTGCAAATGGAGCGGCTACTTATCCAAGTCTTGCAGTAAGTGCTGACCCTGGAATAGTTGGAGCATATGTCTTTGGAGATAGTGATACTTATTTAGCAGCAGAAACTGGAAGTGTTTATACGGTTGGAGCAGGATTTGCTTCTTATGCCGACAGAATAGAGTTAAATTCAGGAGACAGTGCTGGTTGGTACGTAAGAGTGGGTGGACCACTGGTTCTTACTGGCGCAGAAACGGTAGTTCAATCAACAAATCCTCCTACTGCCGCACCTACAAGCGGCGAAGACTATACAATTAGATTTCACTATACATAATAGTAATAATACTTAAGTAAAGGATATAACGTGGGAAAACTAGATAAACTTCCAAATGACTATGAAGGAATTTTTTATGTGTGTCAAGTTTGTGGTTCTAAGTGGATTACAAAGCATTTAGCAACTCGTTGTGAAATAAATAATTGCTACAATACTAACAAATAACTTAGAAGAAAAGACAAAACGATGCCAGCGTATGTTTGGGTAGACAATGCATGGAAAACCATAAACGGTGTCTATGTATATGTTGGAGGTGCCTGGAAGACCATACAGCAAGGTTATGTATGGGAAAATGGTTCTTGGAAAAATATATTTTCTTCAGGAACTTTTTTTCCTAGACTTAGAATTCCAGGAAATACTGGAACATTAACCAGACGAAGTGTTGGTCTTGCAATTGAACTTTATAGAGGGTCAACGGCATCTGGCACCTATTCATATCAATTTCAGTATGCTCAGGGAGACCAAGTTTCTTGGTCTAATCAAACAGCAACAAATAACTCTGGAACCCTTACTGGAGCAACTACAACAACAAACTACACTACTGATAGCAGTGATTTATTTATTTTAGAAAATCTATCTACTTTTGGAAATAATACTGGAATATTAGATGACATAGATACATATAGAACTCAAGAAGCAAAAAATATGTATATGAGAGCCAGAGTTATTAAATCTGGAGAAACTCAATTTACTCAAAATATTATTATTCATAAAAGAGAGCCAGTTAATAGTGGAAGCACTCTGACTCTTAGAAGAGCATCTAGTGGTCTTACCTATACTATAACTGGAAACCCATCAACAGATAAACAGCCTTATGTTGGTGATACTTTGTTTTGGACACCAAGTTTTACTAATACAACTACGATAACTAATGACACACGGCCTGACTACTATTGGTTTAATTTTGACACTAACGGTGGTCCTAATTATAGAAACTCTATTCTTTCAGACCCTGCAAACCCAAGAAACCCAGTTAATGCTCGTTCTTATACGATTCAAAGTTCAGATTTAGGTGGTCCTGTTGTCTGCACTATGAGAGGAATAAACACTAATCCAGCAGGAACTGGGTCTGATACTGTTTTTATTTCTACAAGAGATGTTTCTGATGGAACCTTAACTGCTCCTATAAATTTAGTTCTTCAATATGTAAACTTAAATTTAGTTGGAAGTTGGGATGCTGCTGGTGGAGGAAACGATTCAACAATTACATATAC
>JACCDP010317749.1_pt1 | contig 23221 bp, 20 predicted proteins | sample 7445841 | NCBI WGS metagenome assembly JACCDP01 (sample SAMN15323441, study PRJNA562643) | freshwater metagenome | isolation source: river surface water | place: USA:Blue River Watershed | collected 2017-08-17
CGCCCGAGGTGTAGGCCGCCTGCGAAGTGCGGCGCGTCTTCAAGCGCGGGAAGTAGTTGTAGACCTTCTCGAGGTTGGCCGCGACCTCGCCCTTGTCCTTGCGGGTGTAGGCGCCGGTGAGCAGGTTCTCCTCGATGGACAGGTGGGCGAAGCAGTGGCGGCCCTCCATCACCTGCACCACCCCGCGTTGTACCAGATCAGCCGGGGAGAGATTTTCAATGCGCTCGCCGCGCAACTCGATCGAGCCCTTGGTGACCACGCCGCGCTCGCCCCTCAGCAGGTTGGACACCGCACGCAGGGTGGTGGTCTTGCCCGCGCCATTGCCGCCGAGGATGGCCACGATGCTGCCCTCTGGCACCTGCAAGGAAACGCCCTTGAGCACCAGGATCACGTGGTTGTAAATGACCTCAATGCCGTTGACGTTGAGGACGATGTTGGAGCTGGTCATGATGTTCTCTCTACCAATCGAAAGCGCTGGGCGCACGTGCTTTCCAGTGCTTTCGATTGGCGGCTGGGTTACAGCCGCTACCCCCACCCGCTTGGCGGGAGGGGATGGGGAGGGGCGCCAATGCCGGCAGCCTGCCGAACCTGAGCGGCCCCAGCCGATTACGACTGGCAGTCCTTCACGTCGCGACGCTGAAGCTTCTTGTCAGCCAGATACTTCTCGGAGCCGGCCTTGACCATCGGCTTGATGATCTGGTCGTCGGCCTGGTACCAGTCGCTCAACTGGCCCCACTTGCTGCCGTCCCACACATGGACACGGGCCCAGGTGGATCCCATGTGGTCTGCACAGCTGGTTGACAACGGACGCATCATCCCGGTAAAGCCCAGGGCAGCCAGGCGTTTGTCGTCCATGTTCAGGTTCTCCAGGCCCCAGCGCACTTGGTCGGGAGTCATGACCTTGCCCTTGCCGAAGCGCTCTTGCGCGCGGCGCACCGCCTCCACGCCCAGCATGGCCATCAGGAGGCCCCGGTTGTAAAGCACAGAGCCCACTTCGTCTTTGGGTCCGGTGCCCTGGCCCTTGCCGTGAACAAGATTGAGGACGTCTTGGACTGCCTTGTAGTTGGTGCCCGTGCCGTTGAGGGCCAACGCGTTGTAGCCCTTGGCGCCCTCGCCCACGTCCTTGGCATCAGGCTCGGCGCCTGCCCACCACACGCCGTACATCTTGTCGCGCGGGTAGCCGGTGGCCTGGGCTTCCTTGAGGGCGGTGGAGTTCATCACCCCCCAGCCCCACAGCAGCACATAGTCAGGACGCGCTTGGCGCACCTGCAGCCAAGCAGCCTTTTGCTCCAGACCCGGTGCGGTGACCGGGATCAGAGGCAGTTCAAAGCCATGCATCTTGGAGCGTTCCTGCAGCAGCGGGATCGGCTCTTTGCCGAAAGGCGAATCGTGATAGACCAGTGCGATCTTCTTGCCCTTGAGCTTGTCCCAGCCACCTTCCTTCTTGGCCAGGTGCTGAATCAGGATGTCGGCGCCCGTCCAGTAGCTCCCCATCAAAGGGAAATTCCATTTGAATGCGAGGCCGTCCTGGGCCACCGACAGGCCGTAGCCGAGGGTCATCAGCGGGATCTTGTCGTTGATGACCTTGTCGGTCAGGGCGAAAGTGATGCCGGTGGACTGCGGTTCGAACAGGGTCACGCCAGGACGGCTCTTGAGGCGTTCGTAGCACTCGACGCCACGGGCTGTGTCGTAGCCGGTCTCACACTCTTCGAAGGTGATCTTGACGCCGTTGATGCCGCCATCACGCGCGTTGACCAGCTTCAGGTAATCCTGCTTGCCGTTGGCCCAGGGCGTGCCGTTGGGGCCATAGGCGCCGGTGCGATAGGACAGCAGCGGAAAGAACTGCTCCTTGGCTGCTGTGGCAGCGGCGGGCTTGGCCTGAGCCAGCGCCAAGCTGCTGCCCAGGGCGGCTGCGGCCATCAAGGCGGCCGTAGCGAGCGTGCGAAGTTTCATGGTTGTCTCCTCGAGGGATGGATAAAAGACCGTGAATTCGGTCGTGGGTTGCGGGTCGGAAATCAAAATCTTGAGGTTAGCGCACAAGGGTCAGTGCGGGAAGGGCCAAAGCCGGAGCTTCTGCTTGCCGGTGGACCACAGACGCGCCAGGCCGTGGGGCTCGACGATCAGGAACCAGACAATCAAGGCACCGAAAATCATGAACTCGGCGTGCGACAGACCGGCAGTCGAAATTTCCAGGCCCACCAGCCCCGCCAGAACGGGGAGCACCTGACTCAGCACGATGGGCAGGATGATGATGAAGGCCGCGCCAAAGAAGCTGCCCATGATGGAACCCATGCCGCCAATGATCACCATGAACAGCAGGCGGAACGACATGTCCACCGAAAAGGCCGCCGGCTCCCAGGTGCCCAGGTAAACGAAGGCCCACAGGCCGCCCGCCACACCGATGATGAACGAGCTCACCGCAAAAGCCGACAGCTTGGCGTACATGGGACGAATGCCAATGACGGCAGCAGCCACGTCCATGTCGCGAATGGCCATCCACTCGCGACCGACCGCGCTGCGCACCAGGTTCTTGGCCAGGAGTCCCATCACGGTGAGAAAAGCCAGGCACAACCAGTACTTGCTTTCGGCGCTCTCGATCGGGAAGCCAAACACCTGCAGGCCAGCAGCCGACACCGAGCCGGAGTCGGAGTTGTTGGTTAACCACTTGATCCGTAGGAACATCCAGTCAGAGAAGAACTGAGCCGCCAGCGTGGCCACCGCGAGATACAGGCCCTTGACCCGAAGCGAGGGCAGGCCGAACACGATGCCAAAAAGGGTTGCGCATACGCCGCCGAGCAGCAGCGCGGGAATGAGCGGCAGGCCTTCAAATCGGACGAAGAAATTGAACGCGCCGTACGCGCCCACCGCCATGAATGCAGCCGAGCCCAGGGAAATCTGGCCGCAGTAGCCCACCAGAATGTTCACCCCCAGGGCCGCCAGCGACATGATCAGGAAGGGGATCAAGATGGCACGGTAGAAATAGTCGGTCACTAGACCGGGCACCAGCGGTACCAAAAAGGCCGCCAGCACCAGTGCCAGAACAAGAATGCGGTCCTGGGCAATGGGAAATATCTGCTGGTCGGCCTGGTAAGAGGTCTTGAACTGGCCGTTTTCGCGGTAAAGCATCGTTTTTCTCCCTCAGACCCGGTCGATGATCTTCTCGCCAAACAGACCTTGGGGCCTGATCAGGAGAAAGCCGAGGGCCAATACATACGCGAACCAGATCTCGATACCGCCGCCCACCAGGGGGCCGATATAAATCTCGGAGAGCTTCTCACCCACGCCGATGATCAGCCCGCCGATGATGGCGCCCGGCACCGAGGTAAGCCCTCCCAGGATCACCACTGGCAAGGCGCGCAGGGCCACCGTCGCCAGCGAAAACTGCACGCCGAGTTTGCTGCCCCAGATCATCCCTGCCACCAAGGCCACCACGCCGGCCACACACCAGACAATGACCCAGATGCGATTGAGCGGAATGCCGATCGACTGCGCCGCCTGGTGGTCGTCGGCCACCGCACGCAAAGCCCGACCGGTGCTGGTCTTCTGGAAGAACAGGGTCAGCAAGGCCACCATCACCGCGGCAATCGCGGCGGCGATCAGGTCCTCCTGGTTGACCATCACACCGCCATCGAACACCCCCTCCAGCACCAGCATCGGGTCCTTGGGCATGCCGATGTTGATGGTGTAGATGCTCGAGCCAAAAATAGTCTGGCCGAGGCCCTCAAGAAAATAGGTAATGCCCAGGGTGGCCATGAGCAACGTTGCACCCTCCTGGTTCACCAGATGGCGCAGCACCAGCGCCTCGACCAGCCAAGCCACCACAAACATGATGGCACCGGCAATGACGAAAGCCAGCAAATTGGCCAGCACCTTGCTGTCCAGGCCGGTCCACAGCGGAATCCATTCGGCAAAGCGTGCCATGGCCAGCGCGCCAAACAGCACCATCGCACCTTGGGCGAAGTTGAACACGCCAGAGGCCTTGAAGATCAGCACAAAGCCAAGCGCCACCAGCGAATAAAGCATGCCGGCCATCAGGCCGCCGAGCAGGGTTTCAAGAAAGAATGCCATGGTTCGTCTTTCTCAGTGCGAGGTGCCGAGGTAGGCGCGGATCACGTCCTCGTTGTTGCGCACTTCCTCGGGCGATCCGTCGCCGATTTTCTTGCCGTAGTCCAGCACCACCACCCGGTCGGAGATGTCCATCACCACGCCCATGTCGTGTTCGATCAGAACGACGGTGGTGCCAAACTCCTCGTTGACGTCGAGGATGAAGCGGCACATGTCCTGCTTTTCCTCGACGTTCATGCCCGCCATGGGCTCGTCGAGCAGCAGCACCTGCGGCTCCATGGCCAGCGCGCGGCCGAGGTCAACCCGCTTTTGCAGGCCATAGGGCAGCTGGCCCACCGGGGTCTTGCGAAAGGCCTGAATCTCGAGAAAGTCGATGATGTGCTCAACCCGTTCCCGATGCCACATCTCTTCGCGCTCGGCCGGGCCGATGCGCAGGGCCTGCAAGAAGATATTGCTCTTGATGCGCAGATTTCGGCCCGACATGATGTTGTCCAGCACGCTCATACCCTTGAACAGAGCCAGGTTCTGGAAGGTGCGGGCCACGCCCATTTCGGCGACCTGGCGCGAATTCATGTCACGGAACTGCTGTCCGCGGAAGGTGATGGTGCCTTGCTGCGGGTGGTAGACGCCATTGATGCAATTGAGCATCGAACTCTTGCCAGCGCCGTTGGGGCCGATGATGGCGCGGATCTCGTGCTCGCGGACGTTGAAGCTGATGTCGGTCAGCGCCTTGACGCCGCCGAAGGACAGCGAAATGTTCTGCACATCCAAAATGACGTCGCCGCTCTGGCGGCCGCCAGCGGCGGGGGTGGAGGAGTCGGGGGTCATGCGGCTGCCTTCATCGGCTGGAAGGTCTTAGAGTCAGAGATTTTCAGGTGGGCGCTCACCTTGCCCGTGCGGCCGTCCTCGAACTTGACCTGGGTCTCGATGAATTGCTCGGTCTTGCCGCCGTAAAGGGCGTCGATCAGCACGCCGTACTTGTCGGCGATGAAGCCACGCCGAACCTTGTTGGTACGTGTGAGTTCGCCGTCGTCGGCGTCAAGTTCCTTGTGCAGCACCAAAAAGCGGTGGATTTGCGAGCCGGCCAGGCGCTCGTCGGCGGCCAGGTCGGCGTTGACCTTCTCCACACAATCGCGAATGAGTTCGTAGACCTCGGGCTTACCTGCCAGGTCAGGGTAGCCGGCGTAGGGCAGGTTGCGCTTCTCGGCCCAGTTGCCCACCGCTTCGAAGTCGATGTTGATCATGGCGCAGACCTTGTCACGCTTGTCACCCAAGGCCACCGCTTCCTTGATTTGCGGGAAGAACTTGAGCTTGTTCTCGATGTACTTGGGCGCGAACATCGCACCGCTGGCGAGCGCCCCCACATCCTTGGCGCGGTCAATGATCTTGAGGTGACCCTGTGCGTCGAGGAAGCCGGCGTCTCCGGTGCGGTACCAGCCGTCGGCCGTCTTGACCTCGGCGGTCGCCTCTGGGTTCTTGTAGTACTCGCGCAGCAATCCCGAGGAGCGCACCAGGATCTCGCCACTGTCAGTGACCTGGATCTCCACGCCCCGGCAGGGCACGCCCACCGTGTCGGCCTTGACTTCATGGTCTGGCTGCATGCAGACGAACACCGCGGTCTCGGTGGAGCCATACAGCTGCTTGAGATTGATGCCGATGGCACGGTAGAAGGTAAACAAGTCGGGGCCAATGGCCTCGCCGGCGGTGTAGGCCACCCGCACCCGGGAAAAGCCCAGGTTGTTACGCAGCGGGCCGTAGACGAGCAGGTCGCCCAACGCATACTTGATGCGGTCCACGAAGCCCACCGACTTGCCGTCACGCAATTGCGGCCCGACCCGGCGGGCCAGGTCCATGCAGGCGTGGAACATGCGGCGCTTGATCGCGCCGGCATCTTCCATGCGGATCATCACGCTGGTGAGCAAGCCCTCGAACACGCGCGGCGGGGCAAAGTAATAGGTAGGGCCGATTTCCTTGAGGTCGATCGTCACCGTGGCCGCTGACTCGGGGCAGTTCACCACATAGCCGCAGGCCAGCCACTGGGCGTAGCTGAAGATGTTTTGCCCGATCCAGGCCGGCGGCAGGTAGGCCAGCACCTCTTCCTGGGCGGTCAACTTGTCGAACTCGGCGCCGGCGCGGGCGCGATCGAGCAGCGAGGCGTGCGTATGCACGACGCCCTTGGGCGTGCCGGTGGTGCCGGAGGTGAAGAACATCGCACCCGGGTCATCGGCCTGGCCCTGGGCCACCTCGCCTGCAATGAAGTCGGGGTGCTGCTGCGCGAAAGCCTGGCCCGCGGCAATCAGTTCGTCGAGCGAGGCCAAGCCCGGCTCGTCGTACTTGCGCAGGCCGCGCGGGTCGTCGTAGTAAAAATGGGCCAGTTGCGCACACTGGGGGCGGATTTCAAGGAGCTTGTCGACCTGCTCCTGGTCCTCGGCAAAGGCAAAGCGCACTTCAGCGTTATTGATCGGGAACACGCACTCGGCGGCGGCCGCGTCCTGATAGAGAGGTACGGGAATGGCGCCCAGCGACTGGGCGGCCAGCATGGTGGCGTACAGGCGGGGGCGGTTGGCGCCCAGCACCACCATGTGCTCGCCGCGCCGAAGGCCGGCCTGATGCAGCCCACAAGCGATCTGCTCGACCAGTTGCGCGAGGGCCGACCAGGTGAGCGTCTGCCAAATGCCGTACTCCTTCTCGCGCATCGCGGCGCTGTCGCCGCGATCGCGCGCGTGCTTGAAAAGCAGTTGAGGGAACGTCTCCAGAGTCATGGCGTGTGTGTCCGTAAACCCCGGGCGAAGCAGATGCACGACCGGATCTGCTGATTCTTCTCCTGCCCCAGCCCAAAAACTGTTCGTGGCAGGACAGTGTCGGCTAGGGTTAACCCGAAATCGCGGCCTGCGCCGACGGCGCGTGCTGCCGGGCTCGCGTTAGCGTCGATGGATGAAAAATAGATACTTTTCCCGCAATCGAACTGCGCGCTGGCTTGGCACAGCGGCAGCTGTAATCGGATTGGCCCTGGGGCCAGCCAGCCTTCTGGCCTTGGAGACCCCCGCCCCCCCGCCTCGCCCGACCACAAGCCTGGCCCCAAGTCAGGCCACGCAGCAGGCCTGCCGCGCGGTCAGCCGCTGGACCTGCGAGGTCGCCCATGCCTTGGGCCGCGGCGTGAACCTGGGCAATGCACTGGACGCACCGCGCGAAGGTGACTGGGGGCTCCGGCTGGAGCCTGCGCTCATCGACCGGGCCACTCGCCACTTTCAGACGGTGCGCCTGCCGGTGCGCTGGAGCAACCATGCCTCGCCAGACGCACAGGCGCGTCTGGACGAGACCTTCGCTCGACGGGTCGATGCAGTCATCGACCGGCTGCTGGCTGGAGGAGGCTTTGTCATCCTGGACATGCACCACTACACGCAGCTGGTCGGCGGGGCACGGCACCCGAACGAGTTTGCGGTGGACCGCGCGGTAGTTGAGGCGCGGATGGTGAGTTTGTGGCGGCAGATCGCCGCACGCTACCGCGACCGGCCGCCACGCTTGCTGTTCGAATTGCTCAATGAGCCGCAGGGGGAAGCGCGGGATGCATCGGGTCAGGCACCCGGCGCCACATCCGTCCCAGCCGCCGGCCAAGCACTCGGCGGCGAGCGCTGGAACCGGCTGGCGGCGCAGGCCCTGGCCGCGGTGCGCGAGACCAACCCCGATCGGGTGGTACTGATCGGCCCCGACGACTGGAACCACCCGCGTGGCCTCGCCCGGTTGCGGCTGCCGCCAGACCGGCACCTGATCGTCGCTATCCACAGCTACGACCCCTTTGGCTTCACCCACCAGGGCGTGCCCTGGCGTCAGCCGCTACTGCCCCTGGGCCAGACCTGCTGCGACGAAGCTCAGCGCAGGACGCTGCGCCAGGCCCTGGACACCGCCACCGCCTGGAGCCGAACCGCCGGCGTGCCGCTGCACCTGGGGGAGTTCGGCGCCTATCGCGAAGCGCCGATGGAATCGCGCGCGGCCTACGCCCGCATGGTGCGCGAGGAAGCCGAGGCACGCAGCATCGGCTGGGCCTGGTGGGAGTTCGCCAGTGACTTCTCTCCGGTGTGGGATGCCAGCAAGGGGCAGTGGGTGGAGCCGCTCAGGAGGGCGCTGGGGATTGCGGCGGAACGCTGATGCTGCGACGCAGGCAGGGGGCAGCAATTGGCCGGATCAGGCAGCCGAGGGATCCAGGCTGGCCTCGATCGCGATCCTGGTGGCCACTGGCGCGACAACCTTCATCTGGCCATGACCCGGATTGATGACCGTCTCGACCGCAACGAGTCCCAAGCTTTGCAGCTTTGCCACATCCCGCGACACGGCTCCCGGGTCTCGCTGCGCCGCTAGGGCGAGCTCGCCAATGGACTGCCGTCGCCGAATTGCCAGCCGCAGGAGCTCGAACCGCTTGGGCGTAAGTTCAGCAATAAAGGCCTGAAACTCGACACTTGTGAAGGTGCGTGCGTAGGGCAGGGCTGGGGCACGGGTGTCCAGCACGCGCGCGACCTCTCTGCTCTTTTGCTCCCGCGCGCTCAAAACCTTACTATTTTCGAAATCTTCGCGTGTAATTTTTCCTACGGTCATTTCTTGCCCTCGTTCACCAACGCCATTGCTATCGCTTTCCACTCGCGGTCGAACTGGTCGTATAGGGCTTCGTAGCCCGGGAAATCCTCACGACTGATTTTTCCCATCAGGTGTTTATGTGAGAAGCCATGGGCGCTGTCGTACCCAAGGACACGGCCGTTATCGCCGCTGAAGATTTTGGGATTGATGTAGGCCAGAGCATATTGAAGGATCCTCAACGAGGGTAATTCGCGAACCACCCGCTCCTTCAGAACTCCACCACCGAGCCGACGCGGGATTCGTACGTCCATCGGGGCATAAACCTCTTGGCGGACCTCCCGAAGTACACGCTTAGCAGCCATGATCTAAAAATTCAAACCTGGTGTCAATGACACACCACTCTGATTGCAGGAATAGTGGCAATTCTTTCGGAATAAATTGCGCGCTTGGTGGCTCACAGCAGTGACCATGAGTTCATCGTTGCACAGGTCTTCCCATGCAGCGTCCGAATTCGGTGAACTTTGCCAGCCCCACCCTCAACAGCGCTGGTGATTGCGGCGGAACGTTAGCGGCGCGATGCAGCTCGACGGCGGCTCACTGGCGGGCTCGAACCACCACGCCCCTTGGCAAAGCCGCGCATCCGCTCGATCAGCGCATCCAATCCTGGTGGCCTGCGCTCGGCCTTCCAGGCAAAGTACCAATGCCGGTCCGCCGGCCGCTTGTCGAGGGGTACGAACGCCAGACCGGCAATGCCGGCATCGGCCAGCGACTCTGGCAGCAGGCTCACCCCGAGACCGCGGGCCACCAGGCGTGCTGCGCTCAAGGCGTGGTCGGGCTCGCAGACCACCTGAGGGTGAAAGCCCGCCTGCGCGCAGAACCCCATGAGTTGGTCGTAGGTGACCGGCGCCCTGTCCCGGGCCAGGAAGACGAAGGGCTCACCGCGCAGTTCCTCGGCCCGCAGCGTTCGCCGTTTGGCGAGGCGGTGCCCCGCCGGAAGACAGGCCACGAAGCGGTCCTTCAGCAAGGGAATGACCTCCAGACCCTGGGGCGGCTGCGGCAGGCTCAAGAGGCCCGCGTCCAGCCGCCCCTCGGCCAGTAGCTCGACCTGCTTTTGCGAGGTGACCTCGCGCATGTGGATCTCGATCGCTGGGAGGTCTTGCCGGCAGCGAAGGATCACCCCGTCAAGCCCAGGTGAAAACAGGATGCCTGAAAAGCCGATCTCGATACGCCCGGTGCGCCCCTCGGCCAGAGCGTTGGACAGTTCTCGCGTGCGCTCGACCTGATTGAGCACCTCGCGGGTGTAGCGCAGCATCAATTCCCCCACCGGGGTAATACGAACCGTCCGAGTGTCACGGTCGAACAGGCGCACCCCGAACACCTCCTCCAGCTTCTGCAGGCTGGCACTCAGCGCCGGCTGCGAGATGAACAGGCGCTGGGCGGCGCGCCCGAAATGCATCTCCTGCGCGAGGACATCGAACTGCTTCAGTTGCTTGAGTTCCATGGTGGTGCGGGACTCCGATTCATCGGCGGGACTGATCAAACAAGCAATAAAAACGATTAGACCAGATCAGTCACGCCACCCACAATCCCACCGAAAGCCAACCTCAGAAGGACCCCATGCAAGACAAACCCCCGATGAACGCCGCCCGCCAGGCCTTGGGCGAAATCGCCCCCGCCCTCGCAGAACTCAGCGACAACATGCTGTTCGGCCAGATCTGGGAGCGACCGCAACTGTCCAAGCGCGACCGCAGCCTGATCACCTGCACCGCCCTCGTAGCCCTGGGCTGGACAGAGCAGATGAAAACGCACTTCCCACGCGCGATCCGCAATGGCGTGAAGAAGGAGGAGTTGATCGAAATGATCACCCACATGGCCTTCTATTCGGGTTGGCCCAGCGCGGTGACGGCCGCCCTCAACGCGAAGGAAATCTTCGAGAAAGAATCCGCATGACCATCGGGTACGTAGGCCTTGGCAGCATGGGCGGCGCCCTCGCCCGCCGCCTTCAGCTGACCCACCCGTTGCGGGTGTATGACCTGAACCCGCAGGTCGTTACTCGCATGGTCGAGGCTGGCGCTTCCGGCTGCGCCAGCCTAGCCGAGCTGGCCGCCGGTTGCAACATCATCTTCCTGTGCCTGCCCAAATCCGAGCATGTCCGTGCGGCGATCTTCGGCCCGGACGGATTGGCGCCAGCGCTCAAGCCCGGCACCCTGCTCGTTGACCAGACCACGGGCGACCCCAAGGCAACGCGCGAGATGGCGGCTGAACTGGCCCCGCGTGGCGTGACATTGATCGACGCGCCCGTCAGCGGCGGTGCTGCCGGCGCCAAGGCGGGCACCATTGCCATCATGCTGGGTGCCGAGGAGGCCGAGCGCGCGCGCATTGCGCCCATCCTGGCGGCGATCAGCCCCAACGTCTTCCACGCGGGCGGGGTTGGCACCGGTCAGGCGATGAAGCTGGTGAACAACTTGGTCTCCGGCGCCCAGCGGCTTTTGTCGATGGAAGGGCTGGCGCTGGCGGCCAAAAGCGGTATAGCCCCCGAGCGTGCACTGCAGATCCTTGCTGCCGGCGGCGCCCGCAACGCCTTCTTTGAGAAGCAGGCTATGCCCATCTTGCAAGGCAAGATGGATGTCGGCTTCACATTGGGCCTGATGGCCAAGGACATGCGCCTCGCTTGCGAGTTCAGTGCCGACTTGGGCGTACCGGTGTTCTTCGGCGGCGTGGCCCACGAGGTCTACAAGACGTGCATCAGCCAGATGGGGCCCGAGGCGCAGGTGACGACAGCCGCCATCGTGATGGACCGGCTCGCGGGAACGCAGGTGGTTGCGAGCTGTCCGCCGGCCACCACGGCCAGTTCATAATGACCAACAGAAAGCCTAGACCACCGCAAACAAGAAGCCGGCGCCCTGATGCTCAGGGCAAACTGTTCCGGTAGCGACTACCGAACCCTGAGGCCTAGGAACCGGTCGATTGCCACTCCGCCCTCCGTTCTGGTTACTCTCCATCATCACCATAGGTGCCAGCATTGGCATTCACCTGATGGTGCCTGCTCTGCCCTTGGCGGCGGCAGATCTGGGTGTTTCCGCCGGGCAGATGCAATTGGCCATCTCCGTCTACCTGCTCACGCTGGCCTTCGGCCAACTGATCTGGGGGCCAGTTTCCGACAGTATCGGCCGCCGCCGGGCATTGGTGGCGGGCACCACGCTCTTCACCCTGGGGGGCTTGGCTGCCGCCAGCGCACCCACACTGGAATTTCTTCTGGGGGCAAGGGTGGTTCAGGGACTGGGCGCCGCCTGCGGCATGTCGCTGGGGCGGGCCATCATCCGGGACACGAGCGAGGGGGTGGAGATGGTCCGCCAACTCGCGCTTCTGGCACTCGTGGTCTTGCTATCCCCAGGGCTGGCACCGATGTTGGGCGGCGCCATCGCCCATAGCTTGGGCTGGCGGGCGCTGCTCGGCCTGCTGGGCGCCGTGGGCCTGTTCAGTCTCTGGATGACGGTACGACGCCTGCCCGAGACATGCCCCTCAATGAAGCCCTTCGACGCCCGCCGCATCGCGGCCGAATACGGCAGCCTGGTGCGTGACATTCGCTTCACCGGGCTGGCCCTGGGCACCGCTGGCCTCAATACCGCCGCCTTCGCCTTCCTGGCGGTGGCACCGGTTCTTCTCACACGCGAGATGGGCCTGGGCCTGACCGAGGTCGGCCTGTGCTCGGGGCTGGTGATGATGGGCCTGGCCTTGGGCAACGCGCTCACCAGCATCCTCGTCCGCCGTATCGCGCCGCACCGGTTGGCGGCGGTCGGCTTGTTGCTGGCGCTGAGCGGCGCGCTGGCCCTGCTCGCTCTGGAGATGGGGCAGCAGTTGAATCTGACCAATATGCTCATCGCCCTGGTCACCCTGAACTGCGGCGCCGGCATGTCATCGCCAGTGATGACGGCGCGGGCCTACACCTTCCGGCCCACGCAGGCCGGCACTGCGGCGGGTGTGCAAGGCTGCACGCTCATGGTGATGGCCGCCGTTTCAGGCAGCCTGGTGACTCCGGATTCAGACCCCGCATACAGCTGCGCGGTGGTGATCCTCGGGGTAGTGGTCGCTTCCTGCGGCTGTATCGCGCTGGCAACGCACCTGGCGCGGCGCCGAGGCTGATTCGAGGTCAGGCCTCGCATTGACCTGGCAGCGCTGGCGCCAGAGTTTCAGCGTGTGGACGCGCTCAAGGCCGTGGATCTAACCCAGCCTCAGGCCAAATCCCTCGGGGTACGCCAAGATCCGTCGGGCACCCGCTGGCCCTTCTCGGCCATCAGCAACGCGCCCGCCATCGAGCTACGTCGCAGGGGAATGCAATAGCCTGGCATGCCGCGCTCGAAGCGCCAGCTCTCGGCCAGAGGGCCGGCGTCGACCGAGTCGTAACCGATCTCGTCCAGAAATGTGATGACCTGCTGGCGTGCGGCGGCATCATCGCCCGCGATCGGCAAGGCCCGGCGGTCGAGAGCGCCGCTGACGCTGCGGGGACGGGCATGGGGCACGATGTCCTTGGCCATGATCGCGTTGAATACCTTGACGATCCGGGCACCGGGCAACTGGCGCGCCAGCACCTGCCCGCTGGTGTCCGTCATCGCGTCCAGCGCGGCGTCGGCCCCATCGCGTCCGGGGTAGTGGTTGCAGGCGTCCATCACCACCTTGCCTGCCAGCGATGCGAAAGACAGTGTGCGACAGGCATGAAAGGGAATCGCCACCAACACCATGTCGCCAAAACCGGCGGCCTCTTCGGCGGTGCCGGCCTGGCAGCCTAGGGCGGCCGCCACCTCCACCAGCGTCTGAGGACCGCGCGAGTTGCTCAGCATCACCTCATGGCCCTTTTGTCGTGCCAATGTGGTGACGGCCTGCGCGATCAAGCCAGCGCCCAACATACCCAATTTCATTGCGTCCCCGCTTTCCAATACTATGCATGATGCAGGATTGGGGGCAGGCCCAGCAGCGTTGGCAGACCCTCGGCCAGGCCCTGCCGGCCGTTTTGTCACCCAAGTCCGAAATGGAAGCCATCAGCTATCGCAGAGCCTATTGACTAGCGAAGCCAATTAATCGATTATGCATTATGTTCTTTATCGGACATCGCGCAATTTGACTAGGCCAATCGACCAGAACATCAGGAGACAGAAATGAACACCCCATCCAAGACGATGAACACACGCGGCCTGTCCCGGCGCGACTTTTCACTGGCCCTGCTCGCCGGCGCAGCCACTCCGGCATGGGCTCAGGGCAATGCCGCACAAACCTATCCCAACAAGGCCATCCGCATCGTGGTCCCGATCTCGCCAGGCTCGGCGACCGACGGCACAGCGCGCTTTGTCGCGAGCGCGCTGGGCACAGCCTGGAACACCTCGGTCGTGGTCGAGAACCGGCCGGGGGCGGGCATCATCCAGGGCACCGAGGTTGTCGCCAAGGCACCGGCCGACGGCTACACGCTGCTCTTCACCTACGCCGCCCACTACTCGCAGTCCTGGGTACAAGCCACCCCCTACGACCCGGTCAAGGACTTTGACCCGATCGCGCAGCTGATCGATACCCAGCTGATCCTTGCAGTCCGTACGGATTCACCGTTCAAGAACGTGGCCGACGTCATCGCCGCTGCCAAGCAAAAGCCGGGCGTCTTGTCCTACGGCACCGCCGGAATCGGTACCACCGGTCATATGTGCGGCGCCATGTTTGAGCTGCTGGCCAAGGTGAAGCTCAATCACGTGCCCTACAAAGCCGCCAGCCAGGTGCCGATCGACGCCGCCAGCGGCCAGACCGACATGATGTTCGGCGGCACTTCCTCGGCCATGCCCTTGATCCGTGCCGGCAGGCTGCGCGCCCTGGCGGTCACCGGAACCACCCGGTCATCAAGCTTCCCCGACGTACCCACCCTGGCCGAACTGGGCCTGACCGGCTACGACGTGTCGTCCCCCGTCTGGATGATGGCGCCGCGTGGCACGCCGCAAGCCATCGTCACGAAGCTGTCTGCCGAGCTCGTGCGGATTGCCAACTCGGCAGACTTCAAGGAGTACGTGATGAAGTTTGCGGGCGACCCCCTGCCGCTGACTTCCACCGTGCTGGCCGCGAACGCGCCGAAGGAAAATGCAAAGTGGAAGCAGCTGGTCGAGATGACCAAGCCCGCCGCCCAGTGAGTCCCCACTCGCATAGGGACGACGGTAGGCGCTCGCGTCTTCCCGGGTGTCCTCGCGGGCATCTTCCATCAAATCCGGGGAGCCCCCCCGGGGATAGGCTCCACCGCGGGCGGTGAGCGCGACCTCTCCCCCGCCGGCGGGGCCCCAGGGCGGGCCTTGGTCGCCACTTGGCAACCGACGCTTCAGCGTGCTGTGGAGCATTTGGCTGGGCGCCAATATCTGCGTCTGGATGATCGAGGTGGCTGCCGCATGGCTGATGACCTCGCTCACCACCAGTGCGCTGATGGTGTCCCTGGTGCAGACGGCGGTGACGCTGCCGGTCTTCCTGCTCGCGCTGCCGGGCGGGGCTCTGGCCGACGTCATCAACCGGCGCCTGGGACTGGTGCTGTCCCAGGCCTGGCTGGCGGCGGTTGCAGGGCTGGTGACCGCGCAGATGATCACTGACAGCTTGACCCCGTGGTCACTTCTGGCGCTGATGTTCGCCTCCGGCATGGCCACGGCGCTGCGCTGGCCCGTGTTCAACGCCATCGTGCCGGAAATCGTGGTCCGTGAGCAGTTGGCCTCAGCCCTGACACTGCACGCGATGGCGATGAACGGAGCGCGTGTGTTCGGCCCCATGCTCGCAGGGCTGGTGGTGGCGGCCTGGGGGACCTCCTGGGTATTCGCCATCGTTTGCGTGCTGTCGCTGGGGTCGGTGCTCGTGCTGGTGCGCTGGCCCTATCGCGCGGCGCCTGCGACCGAACGCAAGCGTCATTTGCTCGCGGCGATCAGAGATGGGCTCAGCTACATCCTGCGCCACCCTGAGCGGCGCACCGTCATCTTGCAATGCGGTCTGGTCTACATGGCGGTGACCTCGCTGCTGGCCCTGTTGCCCCTGGTGGCGAATTCGCTGCGCCCGGGAGACGCCGGGCTGTATGCCGGCCTGGCGGCGTCGGGGGCTGTTGGCGCGATCTGCGTGGGCCCCTTTCTCCACCGCGCCCGGCAGCGCTATAGCAGCCAGACCATCGTCACCTGCGGCTCGCTCGTCGTGGCCACGGGCGTTCTGGGTGTGTCGGCTGTCGATCACGTGGGCGTTACCGTCGCCCTTCTTTTCATCACCGGCGCCGGATGGCTTAGCGCCGGCAACACACTCAGCGTCGTTTTGCAGAGCAGGCTATCGGACAACTTTCGCGCCCGGGGCATGTCGATCTTTCTCATGAGCATGATGGTGGGCGGGGCCCTGGGGTCTGCCAGCTTCGGTGCGTTGGCGGACCTCATCGGCCCCCATGGCTCACTGGCCAGCATGGCTGGTGTGCTGGCTTGCCTGGCTGTCTTGCTGCGGCTGTTTGCCTCGGTCGACTCGAGGCCGGACTGAGCGGCCGAGGCCCGTCGCCCGTCGCCGGTGATTTGGTGACCGTGGGCTGGCCGCTCGGGCTGAGCCTAGCCGCCTTCGCCTCCTGCGCCAGCCCGGCCCGGCTGATCTGCCCGCAGCGCCAGCAGCGTGCGGATCGACATCAAAAAGCCATGCACCCCAAGCAGCACCAGCAGCCAAAGGGTGGCTGGGTAACTCTCCATCACCTGGTAGCCCAACATGAACAGCAGCACCCCGAGTTGTGCACCGCCGAAGGCGAAGAAGTAGCTGGCACCGATCGCACGCGCCGCCTCGCCGGAGGGCGCCAGTCGCACCACTTCGCTCACAAAGACGCCGGGCGATCCCATGATCACAGATCCCAGCAGAAAGCTCAGGGCACAGATCACGACCAGCGGCCACTCCGCCGTCATGAAGGGGAAGGCCAACAAACCCAAAACGCCGATGCCGTACATCAGCGTGAGCACCGCCGAACCGGAGCCCAGGGCCTGCGTCGCTGCGCCCCACCCCACCCGGCCCAGCACGCCACCGATGTTCAGGCTGGCCAGCGCAATCCCTGCTGCCACCAGACTGATACCCACGTGCTGGACCAGCAGCGTCACAAGGTAAGTGGTCAAGGTGAGTTGCACGCCGGAGATGGTCAGCACCGCCAGGCAGGTGTTGCGCAGCGGGGGCGAACGCCAGATGATGCCGATATCGCCAAAGGGGCGGCCCCCACCGGGCTGAGGTGCCCGGGCATCGGCCGGGTACCAGCGGCGTGGCACCTCGAGCAAGGCAGCGCCCACTAACGAAGCCAGCGCCGCCAGAAGCAAGGTGCCCTGCCAGCCCAGCGCCAGCGCGAGGCCGGGTGCGGCGAGGCCAGCGATCACCCCGCCCAGGGGCAGGGCCGACTGCTTGAGAGAAAAGGCAAAGGCACGGCGCTCGGGCGACACGGCTGCCTCCAGCATCTGCCCGGTGGCTGGGTTGATCAGCCCATAGCCTAGGCCCATCAGCACCGAGGCAAGCGCAATCACCGGCAGCGAGGGGATTGCAGAGAACGCCAACCCCACCGCGCCGGTGGCGATACTCAATTGGGTGGCGCGCACCGCCCCCAGGCGCACCACCAGCGAGCCGGCGTACAGCGACGCGATGGTGGCCGTGACGTAGACCAGCATCACCTGCACTCCGACTAGGGATTCGGTCACGCCCAGGCCTGCGGCCATGGCTGGGGCAATGGCGGGGACCACGAAGGCCTGCAGCATCGACAGCGCATGCTGGCTGGCGGACCAGGCCAGCACCGGTACCAGCGGGGGGCGGACAGCTACGTTCATGCAAGATGCATTATCGATCTGTCTTGCATGCCAGAGTACGGAACTTCCACCATGCAAGGCTTGCCGCAAGGCGCTGATCGTGGGCAAATCGCATTTTGCCGGGCGCGCCCAACTCCGCACCACGCTTTCTTACTGACCGCACCGCCATGACCGCCGAACGCAGCATCGCCCTTGACCACCCCGACGCCCTGTACATCGGCGGGCAATGGGTGCCGCCATCGTCACCCGGCCACTTCGACGTGCTTGACTGCAGTACCGAGCAAGTGGTGGCCCGCGTCGCCCGCGCCGAATCGGACGACGCGGCGCGGGCTGTAGCAGCGGCCCGCGAGGCCTTCGACAAGGGCCCTTGGCCCCGCCTCTCGCCTCAGGAGCGCGGCGTCTGGCTGGACAAACTGGCTGCGCAGCTGGAAGCGCTCAATGACGAGTTCGCACGGATTTGGTCGCTAGAGTCGGGCATCGTCTACAAGGTCGCCAGGCCTCGCCTGGGTCTGTTCATCGGCGCGGCCTTCCGCCAGTACGCCGCCCTGGCAAACACATTCCCCTTCACCGAGCCACGCAAGGCGGTCACAGGTCACCAGGCCTACTGCGTACGCGAGCCAGTCGGCGTGGTGCTGGCCATCGTGCCCTGGAACGGGCCTGCTGGCCTACTGGCCTACAAGGTGGCGCCGGCGTTGCTGGCGGGCTGCCCGGTGATCATCAAATGCTCGCCCGAAGCGCCCTGCTCGGGCTATCTTTTCGCCCAGGCTTGCGAAGCAGTCGGACTGCCACCGGGCGTGGTCAACGTGATCACCGCCGACCGCGACGTATCAGAGGAGTTGGTGCGCCATCCTGGCGTCGACAAGATCACCTTCACCGGCTCTACCGCAGCCGGCCGCAAGATTTCTGCGGCCGCATCCGAGCGGGTTGCGCGGGTCACCCTAGAGCTGGGCGGCAAGTCGCCCGCCCTGGTGCTGGACGACTACGACGTCGCCGCCGCCGCGCAGGTGATTGGAGGCGGCTTCTTTGGCTATTTGTCGGGCCAGGTCTGCCACAGCCTCACACGGATTCTGGTGCCACGCGCCCGCCAGGCGGCGATGGTCGAAGCGCTCAAGGCAGTGGCCGCCAAGATGGTGCTGGGCGACCCCTTTGATGAGGCCACGACCACGGGCCCGCTGGCTAACGCACGCCAACGGGCGACGGTCGAGGGCTATGTGGCGCGGGGCCTTGCCGACGGGGCGAAGCTGGCCTGCGGCGGCGGCCGGCCGCCGAACTTGAAGACGGGTTTTTTCTTTGAGCCCACGGTGTTCTATGACGTGGACAACCGGTCGGCTATTGCCCAGGAGGAAATCTTCGGGCCCGTGCTGTGCGTCATTCCCTACGATAGCCTCGATGAGGCGATCGAGATGGCCAACGACACCATCTTCGGGCTCAATGCCGCAGTGTTCACCCACGACGCGACCCAGGCGATGGCGGTGGCCCGCCGCATCCGCGCAGGCTCAGTAGGCCACAACGCCTCGCGCACCGACTTTTCGATCGGCTTTGGCGGCTTCAAGCAATCGGGCATCGGCCGTGAAGGTGGCGAGGAGGGGCTGATGGCTTTCCTCGAGTCCAAGACCATCGTGGTCGACGCCCCGTACGCCTGACGAGCGCGCAGCGCCCAGCATTCGGGAGGGCCAGACTGCCGGTACCCGGACACCGGATCTGGGTTGCGCTACACAGATCGCTTGGAGGTAAGGCCGCCGTCGACAGTAAAGATGGCGCCGCTGCTGTAGGCCGAGCGCTCGGAGGCCAGGTAGACGAACAAATCCGCCACTTCAGGCACGGTGGCGGGCCGCCCCAGCGGGTACTTGGCCATCAGCTCGCCGAAGCGCTCGGCGTCCCCGAGCAGCTTCGCAGCATGACCGCGCATCACCTTGACGATGCGGTCGGTGGCCACCGGCCCGGCGTTGACGCCCACGACACGGATGCCGTCTTCCAGGCTGCGCCCGCCCAGCGCCCGGGTGAACGCCATCAGCGCGGCGTTGCCGGTGGATCCGGCGATGTAGTTGAAGTCCGGGTTCTCGCCGCCGTTGCCGATATTGTTCAAGATGACGCCAGAGCCGCGCGCCTTCATCGCGGGATACATGGCCCGGCACAGGTTGATGTAGCCAAAGACCTTGAGCTCCCAGCCCTCGCGCCAGCGGGTCTCGTCCACTTCCCAGAGCGTGCCGCCCGGAATGCTGCCAGCGTTGTTGACGAGAACATCTGCATGCCCCCCGAAAGCCATGACCTGTTCGATTGCGCCTGGCGCGGTGATGTCCAACGGCAGCAGGTGCACTTGCACACCGTGGGCTTGGCCAATGGCGTCGGCCACTGCGCTGAGCTTGTCCGCCGAGCGAGCCACGAGGTACAGCTCACAGCCTTCTGCGGCAAAGGCCTCGGCCAAGCCGGCACCGATACCCTGGGAGGCACCGGTGATCAAAATCTTCTTTGCACGCAGCCCGAGGTCCATGAGGGGTCTCCTGTGTTTCGTGAGGGATGAACGGACGCGTCGCGATGACGCAGGCCACGATCGGTCGTAGCGCTCATGGCTGCCCGTCAATATCAGCGACTAGAGCTTCGAATCGTGCCGCGGTCTCCATCAGTACCGGCGCAATGCGCTTACGCTCGGCGGCCAGGTTCGGGCCGATGGCCGCCTTCCCGCAGCTCAGGGCCATGGGCAGTTGCTGCCGACCCACACGCACAGGCAGGGCGACGGCGTAGGCGTCACGCTGATATCCGCCCAGAACCGCACAGGTACCGGTGCTGGCCAGTTCGTCGAAACTGGTCTGAATGCCCGTCTCCAGCAGCGGCCATTGGGGTCCCAAGCCGCGCCGCAGCGTGCCCAGCAGGCGCTGGCGCTCTGGTCCCTCCAGGCCCCAAAGGTAGGCGCGCCCGATGGCGGTGCTGGCCCTGGGCAACACCGAGCCCAGGCCCAGCCGCAAGGTGGCCACATGGTGACTCACGCGATAGGCAACATACAGCATGTCCAGACCGTCGCGAACGCCGAGCGCCACCGAAACACCGAGGCGATCGGCCAGCGTCTGCAACAAGGGCATGGCACGATCGAGCAGCTCACTCGAGGCGACGAAGGCGTGTCCGATGCCCAGTGCGCCCGCACCTAGTTCAAACTGGCGCCCACCGGCCGCCAGGCGCAGGAAGCCAAGCTGGACCAGGGTGCTGGTCAGGCGCGAGACCGTAGCTTTGGACAGGCCAGTGCGCCGCACCAGTTCGGCATTTCCCACAGGCGCGCGATCGGATCGAAAGGCCCGCAGGACCTGCATGCCGCGCTCGACGGTTTGCAGGCTGGCGGCTGCCGAGACAGCCTGTGCCGCGTGCGGCGCGCTCATGCCAGACACCCCGCCTGAATCTGCGTAGCCAGCGCCAGCAGGCGTGGGCCCAGTTCACGGTCAACACGGGCTCGGGTCATCTGCTGGCTGCCACCGACACAGGCCAGCACCATCGGCGCATGCCCCTCGACCTGCAGGGGGGCGGCGAGCATCACGATCTCCGGATTGCCATCCCCCGGCGTCGTGCACCAGCCCCTCTGCAAGACCTGAGCCACCGCCTCGCTGCAACGCCGGCGCGTGCGGGCCCAGTCACGCGGCATGCGGCGCTGGACCCCGTCCAACAGGTAGTAGCGCTCCAGCTCCGGCAAGGCAGCCAGCAGCGCCCAGCCCAGGACCGAAGTCGCAATGCCCATGCGCACGCCGGCATGCAGGTCGATCGCGATCGGTGACAGTGGGCTGCTGGCGCTTTCGAGCACGATCACATCCAGCCGGTCACGGCTTCCCAGCAGGACATGCAAGCGATGCTCGATGGCAAACTCACGCATCGCTGGCCTTGCAACGCGCTGCGCGTCGGCATTGAAGATGGCGCCGTAGCCCAAGGCCAGCACGGCGGCGGCCAGGCGGTAGCGCCGCTGCGCGGGATCGTGAACTAAGAGCCCTAGCTGCACCAAGGTCCGTGAGATCCGCGCCACCGTCGAGGGCGGCAGGCCCGCGCGCTCGGCCAGTTCCCGGTTGCCAAGCCAGCGCTCCTGCGGGCTGAAGACCCCGAGCAGTTCCAGGGCACGGGCGAAGGGAACCACCATCGCGGCGCCCCCAGCCGCTGCACGCCGCCTGGGCCGCGGGACAGCGGCCTGCGGGGCTGCGTTGGGGGTGACGGACATGGCGAACTTACCCTCAGCGGGGAGCGTGGGCCCGGATTTGCTCCAGCGCCGACGGGTTGTCGAGGGAAGACAGGTCGCCAGGCGGAGCACCGGTGTACACACTGCGTATCACGCGCCGCATGATCTTGGAGCTGCGAGTCTTGGGTAGCTGTGTCACTGCGTGGACCGCCGACGGGCGAAAGGGCCGACCAAGCCGGTCGGCCACCCGCTGCGCGACCTCGGCCAGCAGCGCGTCATCGGCGGCACACCCAGGGCTTGGCACCAAGAACACCACCAGCTTCTGGCCCTTTTCGGCATCGTGCACGCCAATGGCGGCGGCCTCGGCCACGGCCGGCATCTCCAGCGCCACTTCCTCGACCTCGGCCGGCCCGAGTCGCTTGCCGGCCACCTTGAGCGTGTCGTCCGAGCGGCCCATGATGAAAAAGTCGCCGCCCTCGGTGCGCAAGGCCAGGTCGCCATGCACCCACAGCTCGGGAAGGGTGCGCCAGTAGGTTTCGAGGTAGCGCTCGTCGTCCTGCCAGAAGGACTGGGTCATGCCGATGAAGGCGCCGCGAATGACCAGCTCGCCGACCTCGCCGGTGACCGGCTCGCCCTCGGTGTTGACCACGTCGACGTCGACACCAGGCGAGATGGTGTTGAATCCGGCCGGCGGGATGGGCTTTATCGGCACGCTGGCCAATAACCCGCCCGAGGCCTCGGTACCGCCGGTGTAGTTCATCAGGGGGTGCTCGCCGCCACCGAAGCGGCGCTGGAACCAGGCAAAGTGTTCGGGGTCAATGGCTTCGCCCGCGGTGACCAGCAGCCGCACGCTGCTGCGATCTCCCGCCAGAGCCTGCGCCTCGTGCGCCGCCATCCCGCGGATCAGGGTGGGCGCCGAGCCGAAATGAGTGATGCGGTGCTGCTCGACCAGCCGCGACATGCGGGACCAGTCGGGAAAATCAGGCGCGCCGTCGTAGCACACCAGCGTGGCGCCGCGCATCAGTGACGAGCACATCACCAGGCTGCCGGCAATCCACCCCATATCGGCCGGCCAGCAGAATCGGTCACCAGGCTGGATATCAAAGTGGACCAGCGCGTCGTGCGCGATCTTGATCGGGAAGCTGCCATGGGTGTGGACCACGCCCTTGGGCTTGCCGGTGGTGCCGGAGGTGTAGATCACCATGAAGGGATCGTTCGGGTCCATGGCGATGGGCGGGCGGCCGCGGCCGACACCCGTGCGCGCGACCGCCTGCCAATCGACATCGACCCGGTCGGTTCCGGCGCCCGCTGCCGACGCAGTGCCTGGTTCGCCCTTCCACACCACCCGCTGGACCGAGGGCAACCGCAGCCGCGCCTCGCGCATCGGGGCCTGCACATCGACCCGTCGGCCCCGCCGCCAGAAGCCGGTGGTCGCCAGCACCACACTGGCCTCGGCCGCAGCGAGGCGGGAGACGATGGCGTCGGCACCGAAGCCGCTGAACAAAGGCACCACGATCGCGCCGAGGCTAGCCACCGCCATGAAGGAGACACTGGCCTCGACCCCGTTTTCCATCAGCAGGCCCACCCGGTCACCGGGACCTACGCCGAGGTCGGCTAAACCAGCGGCAAAGTCGCGCACACG
>JACCDP010419875.1_pt1 | contig 23210 bp, 18 predicted proteins | sample 7445841 | NCBI WGS metagenome assembly JACCDP01 (sample SAMN15323441, study PRJNA562643) | freshwater metagenome | isolation source: river surface water | place: USA:Blue River Watershed | collected 2017-08-17
AACTGATAACTGGCTCCCATCTTGGGATTGAAAAAAATCAAGTTGTCTTCAATGTCATAATTGCGCAAATCATTATCCGTTCCGCTGGTTTGATAACTCACCGCTCTTAGCTGAGCATCTGCCCACAACTGCCACTTGCGCTGACGATACTCATATTGCACAAAAGCATTGTAATCACTCTTCTCTGAGGTGCCCTGATAATAGGGCAATTGCCAATTGGCCAGAGGCAACGGATTAACGTCTATCACCTCTCCCCAATGGTTCCCGTTGTACTTCATCGCCATACCTCCTACTTTAATCTGGTGATGGGCATTGAAATATCGGTAGTCATAACTGGCTCCCCAAAGGTTGTTGTCCAACCATCTTCTTCGCACCACATCCACAATCTCCGTAATGGTGGTATCCGCATCAATCACAGAATAAATCCCTCCCCATCCGTAATTGTAAACGGAGGTTTGCAATTTCTGCTCTTCAAAATATCCGGCACCACGGGTATGAAAAACAGCAGCATGCATTTCGCTGTTGTCTTTGCTCACGCGATAATGCAACTGTTGGTGGTGTTGCTGGTATTGATCCACTTGATTGGGGTAGGTGTAGTAATTGTAATTGCGCCCCGAGTTCAATAGATTCTGCGTCTCTGCTTCGCTCAGACCATTGCGTCCCGCAAAATCCAAGACAGCCTGTGTGCCTTGTCCAAAGGCCAACTCGTGCGGCACACCATACCAAGCTTGGTAGGTGCGCTCATTGCCGCCAAAAGCCGTGGCCTGTAACCAACCTTGACCCCATTTTTTCTCTACGTTCCATTGATACCCTCTCAACTTGGCCGAAGCACGATCAATGTATCCCGCCGACTGCGTTTGAGACAACCTGCCAGAAAATTTCCAATTCCCATCCAACAAACCTGAGTGGTACATCAACGACTGGCGATTGCTTTGAAAAGATCCCATCATCGACTGGTAAACAAACTGTGGTTTGGGCGACTGAATGAAGGTGTTCAAATGAATGGATCCCCCAAATGATCCTGGACCTGCTGTGCTCGACCCTGCGCCGCGTTGTACCTGAATTTGCTGGGTACCACTGGCCAAATCGGGAAGATTCACCCAATACACCTGTTGGCTTTCTGCATCGTTCAACGGAATACCATTCAAGCAAATGTTGATACGCGATGGATCTGTTCCTCTGATCCAAAGGCCCGTGTATCCGATACCTGCACCCGCATCACTGGTCGTAACCATGGATGGGGTAAAACGCAATAAAAATGGAACGTCCTGACCCGTATTCAATTTCTGAATGTCCCTTCTGGACAAATTGGAATGCGCCACTGAAGAGCGATCCGAAACCATGTGATCTGTGATTTGAATAACCGGCTGCTCATTGCCAATCAATATCGGCATGATCGATACCACAGTATCTATCTTTTGTTGTGCAAAAACACAACCCATCCAAACAACTCCTCCAACGAAAAGTGTGATTTTTTTGAATAACATAACTAAAAATTAAAAAGCACTCTTGGTCATGACAAGAATATTCTCTTTGTTTCCCTTGGCAGCATGACCTGCCCAGGTTCCCTTATCACAGAGGATAAGAAGGGTTTGATCTCAGCCTATCCGTTGATAGGCACCCCTTGGGACGCGGCAAATATAAAAAAGGATTGAAAAAACAAAAATTAAGCTTCGTTATCCGACGATTCAATCACCGTTACGACTTCTTCTTGTTGCTTAAAAAAACGTTTTTGAAACAACAGCAGGAAGATAATTCCTACTGAAATTGCAGCATCTGCAATATTAAAAATTGGTGGGAACAAGGGACGCATCTCGCCTCCCCAAACGGGAAACCATTCGGGGAAATGGATCCACTTGGTTACATGAATCATGTCCACCACATTGCCCATAAGCGCGGGTGCATAGCCCTCACCATTGATTTGAGCAAGATCTGCATACGGTACATAATCTTCGTAATGGGCTTCGTAAACCGAACCCTTGTCGAACATTATTCCATAAAAAACACTGTCTAAAATATTTCCCAATGCACCTGCCAAGATCAAGCTCATGCAAGCGATGAAAGCCACTGAGGCTTTCTCTTTGATCAGACGAATCAAGTACCAGGTAATTCCAACAAATACAACGATACGGAAAGAAGTGAGAAGCAATTTTCCAGATTGGCCCGGCAACATCCAACCAAAGGCCATTCCTGGATTCTCAACAAATTGAATGTTGAGCCATTGTGGAATTACCACAATGGCCTCACCATAATAAAAATGTGTTTTGATATATAGCTTTACCCACTGATCAAAAACGATCACTGTGGTAAAAATGCCAATCGCCCACCACGCTCTTCTATCCCAATTCTTCATGTCTTATTGCATGTTCTTGGCTTCAATGCTCAAAGTAGCATGAGGAACCAAACGCAAACGTTCTTTTGGAATTAATTTTCCTGTCACACGGCAAATACCATAGGTCTTGTTCTTGATACGCAACAACGCATTCTCCAAAGATTGGATGAATTTCTCTTGACGAGAAGCCAATTGAGCTGTCTCTTCACGATTGGTGGTATCACTTCCATCTTCCATCATTTTGAAAGTTGGTGAGGTATCATCCGTACTATTGTCTCCCTCGTGAGAAAGGCTTTGCTTCAATTCATCCAAGTCTGATTTGGCTTGTACCAATTTCTCTTTGATTAAACCTTCAAACTCTTTGAGATCTGAATCAGAGTAGCGTTGAGAAACCAAAGGTTTTTCAAAAACAGGTTTCGCAACTGGACGAGGAGCTTCCACAACGGGGGCTACTACTTTTGGAGCTTCTACCTTTTTGGGAGCGGGAGTAGGTTTAACAACTGGCTTAGCTAGGGGTTTCGCTGGAACCGCTGGCTTTGATGCCGCCTTTTTAACAGCGGGTTTTGCTGCTGGCTTAGCCGCTGGCTTAGCTGCAACTTTCTTGTTCGGGGCAATAATTATTGCCCCCTTTTTTGCAACTTTCTTAGCAACAGGTTTTGCTACTGGCTTAGCCGCTTTCTTAGCAACAGGTTTTGCCGTCGGTTTGGTTACCGCTTTCTTAGCTGCAGGTTTTGCTACTGGCTTAGCTGCAACTTTCTTAGCAACAGGTTTCGCAGCTGGCTTAACTGCAACTTTCTTAGCAACAGGTTTTACTACTTTCTTAGCAACGGGTTTTGCCGCTGGCTTGGCTACCGCTTTCTTCGCTGCAGGTTTTGCTGCTGGCTTAGCTGCAACTTTCTTAGCAACAGGTTTTACTAGTTTCTTGGCAACAGGCTTAGCAACCTTCTTAGCTACAGGTTTTGCAACCTTCTTCGCTACCGGCTTAGTAGCTTTCTTAGCAACAGGTTTAACCACCTTCTTTGCTACTGGTTTAGCGGCTTTCTTAGCTACAGGTTTTGCAACCTTCTTTGCTACTGGTTTCGTAGCGTTCTTAGCAACAGGCTTAACCACCTTTTTTGCTACTGGTTTAGCGGCCTTCTTTGGAGCCACTTTGGTATTTTTCTTAACGACTTTCTTAGCCATAGCATTAAGATTTTTGGATGTGAATATACATTTTTGTTGTCTCGTCCCACTCCACTTCAACACCCTCTTTCAAATCGTCCACCACTGTTAAAGAATCCGCAAGGACTTGGTTGCTAATATATTGGGAATTTGCTTCAATCGCATCATTCCAAAGTGAATTTGCGGTTAAACGTACATGAATACGGTCTGTAACCTCCAATTGGCTCTCTTTTCTCAAATTTTGAACGCGATTTACAATCTCGCGCGCAATCCCCTCTGCCTTGAGCTCGGGACTAATCGTAACGTCCAATGCAACTGTTAAATTTCCGTGATTCACTACTTTCCACCCTGGAATATCCACTGGAATAATCTCAACATCTTCAGTGATCAACTCCATTTCTCCAATGCTCGTTGGAACCATGGTCTTGGCATGTTTCTCTATGTCATCAATCATTTGCTGACCATATTGCTCAGCATACAATTGAACTTCCTTCATCGCCTTGCCACATTTCTTACCCAATGTTTTGAAATTGAGTTTGAGATTCTTGACAAACTTGGATTCGCTTTCATGCACAAACAACAACTCTTTCACATTGACCTCTGACAGTATCAAATCCTTTACCGCATTGATTCCTTCTATTTGATGATCACCAACCACAGGAATCTTCACCGATTGCAAAGGCTGACGCACACGGATATTCTCCTTTTTTCTAATGGATAAAACCATGGATGATATGCGCTGTGCACTTTCCATGTTGTGTTCCAATTCCGGTAAGATATACTGAGCGTTGTAATTGGGCCAATTGGACAAATGCACGGAGTCTTTCTCTTTTCCGCAGGTCAATTGCAAATACATCCAATCCGCAAAGAATGGGGCAAATGGAGATATCAATTGAGAAACGACCGTCATACATTCATGCAAAGTTTGATAGGCCGACATTTTATCACCCGTCATTTCACCGTGCCAGAATCTCTTTCGGCCCAAGCGCACATACCAATTGGACAAATGCACATCGACAAACTCATCAATGGCACGTGCCGCAGGCGTTGGATCAAATGCAGCCAAGTGCTCATCTACAAACTTGATCAATGAGTTGAGGCGAGAGATAATCCATCTATCCATTTCAGGTCGCTGATCCACCAGAATGGATTGCTCAGCATTGTATTCAAAAGAATCTATATTGGCGTAAATAGCAAAGAACTGATAGGTATTTAATAACGTACCAAACAATTTTCTTTGGGTCTCTACAATTCCTTCTGTATCAAACTTCAGATTGTCCCAGGGCTGCGCATTGGTCAACATGTACCAACGTGTAGCATCGGGACCATACTTGGAAAGCGTAACAAATGGATCTACAGCATTGCCCAATCGCTTGGACATTTTATTTCCATTTTTGTCCAATACCAATCCGTTTGAAACGACATTTTTGTATGCCACAGAATCAAAGCAGGCGGTTGCTATTGCATGCAACGTATAAAACCAACCGCGCGTTTGGTCAACTCCTTCTGCAATAAAGTCAGCTGGAAACGCCTTGCGGTCGTCTATCAATTCTTTATTTTCAAAAGGATAATGGAGCTGTGCATATGGCATTGATCCGCTATCAAACCAAACGTCAATCAAATCAGACTCACGCTTCATGGGCTTTCCGGAGGCGCTGGTCAAAATCCAATTGTCCACGTAGGGCTTATGCAAATCAAACAAATCGTAATTGCTGGATGAAAAATCCCCCACTTCAAAAGAAGCCAAAGGATTGCTTTCCATATGTCCTGCATTTACAGAGCGCTCAAGTTCGTGTTTCAATTGCTCAACAGACTCGATGCAAATGGATTCCAGTCCATCTTCAGTTCTCCAAATGGGCAATGGAATTCCCCAAAAACGTGAGCGAGAAAGATTCCAATCGTTGGCACTTTCCAACCAATTTCCAAAACGTCCGCTTCCTGTCGCTTCTGGTTTCCAATGAATGGTTTTGTTCAACTCCACCATGCGCTCTCTAATCTCCGGAACCTTGATAAACCAAGAATCCAAAGGATAATAAAGCACTGGCTTATCTGTTCTCCAGCAATGTGGATAGTTGTGGGCGTATTTCTCTTTCTTGAATAATTTGCCTTCAGTCTGAAGCTTCAATACGATACGATCATCCACACTCAAATACTTCAACTTGCTAGTATCCGCGATAACAGAAGACAATCTCTCTTGCTGAATGCTTAATTCATCCGCTTTCTCGGTAACCGAATAATAGTCTTCTTTGACAAATTCCTCACCGTATAAAAAAGTGCCGTCCTGTACTTCAGGAACAAATCGACCACGACGATCAACCAAAGTCAAGGCCGCTATACCATTTTGCTTCGCAACACGAAAGTCATCCGCCCCGAAAGAAGGCGCAATGTGAACGATTCCCGTACCATCTTCTGTGGTAACAAAATCACCGACAATCACCTCGAAGGCCTTGCCATCTGGTTGCACAAATGGCAACAATTGATGATAGCTCTGCCCTGCCAAATCAGCACCTTTCAATACGCTTAATATTTGATAAGGAAGAACCTTGTCTCCAGATTTAAAATCTTCAAAACGCAATTCCAAACCGGCATCCGAGAAATATTTCCCCATTAGGTTTTGTGCCAAAATCACTACCTGTGGTTCAGCAGTAAATGGATTTACCGTCTTAACTACACAGTAATCGATATTGGCACCAACCGCCAAAGCAGTATTGGATGGTAATGTCCATGGTGTTGTCGTCCATGCCAAAAAATACAAAGGCAATCCGCCTCTCAATTCCGCCAAGAAATTCTCATCCTTTGCCCTGAACTGAGCCACTGCCGTAGAATCTTTTACTTCCTTGTAACAACCGGGTTGATTCAATTCATGGGAACTCAGGCCTGTTCCAGCCGCCGGGCTGTATGGTTGAATGGTAAAGCCTTTGTACAGCAAGTTCTTTTTATGAAGTTGTGCCAAAAGCCACCAAACGGTTTCAATATATTTGTTATCGTAAGTGATATAAGGGTCTTTCATATCAACCCAATACCCCATTTCACGCGTCAAAGATTCCCACAAATCGGTGTATTTCATCACCTCCTTGCGGCAAGCCTTGTTGTAATCTTCTACAGAAATTTTTGAACCAATATCTTCCTTCTTTATCCCCAATGTTTTCTCTACCGCAAGTTCAATCGGAAGACCATGGGTATCCCAGCCGGCCTTGCGCTGAACACGCTTTCCTTTCAAGGTTTGGTAACGACAAAATACATCTTTGATGGCACGAGCCATTACGTGGTGAATACCTGGAATTCCATTGGCGGAAGGGGGGCCCTCAAAAAACACAAACGAGTTGGTAGGATCTTTCTCCTCCACACTTCGATGAAACACATCTTTCTCTTCCCACAATTGCACAATCTCTTGAGCAATTAGGGGGAGATTCATCCCTTTGACTTCACGGTATAGGTTTCCCATTTTGGCTTAAATTCTATAAACCCGCGAAGATAACAAGGAAAGCTACACCTTGGTGATTTTCACCATATTGGTCATGCCTTGTTCATTGATAGGCATGGAGGCAATGTTGATTAGGTACTCACCATCTTGAATAAATCCGCGCTTTCTCAATTCATATCGGATATCCGCAATGGTTTGATCGGTACTCACCATCTTGTCGTAGAAGAAGGCTTTCACGCCCCACACGAGATTCATTTGGGTCAAGATGCGCTTGTTTCCGGTGAAGACAAAAACGTTGGCATGAGGTCTCCAACTCGATACTTTGTATCCCGTGTAACCCGTGAAAGACATAGCAACGATTGCTTTGGCCTTGGTTCGCTGTGCCAAACGGCAAGCTGAAAAGCAAACGCTATCAGTTAGGAATCGAGATTCGTCCTCTCCGTCGGGGGCCTCTTCTTTGTTGTATACATTCTCGCTAAGCTCTGCTTGGGTTACAATATTGTTCATCATTCGGATGGCCTCTACTGGATATTTTCCTACAGAGGTCTCACCACTCAACATCACTGCATCTGCTCCATCTATCACGGCATTGGCAACATCCGTTACTTCGGCGCGTGTTGGCGTCATGTTGGTAATCATGCTTTCCATCATTTGCGTAGCAACGATTACCGGCTTTGAATTTTCAACGCACTTTCTAACGATCATTTTTTGCACCAAGGGTACATTTTGCAAAGGAATTTCCACTCCCAAATCGCCTCGGGCAACCATCACAGCATCGGTCACTGCGATGATTTCATCGATTTGATCTACGGCCTCAGGCTTTTCGATTTTTGCTACTACTTTGGCATGTTTGCCACTTTCAGCAATAATGGCTTTTAACGCAACTACATCTTTGGCATTTCTAACAAAAGAAAGTCCAATCCAATCCACATCCAGAGACAGCGCAAAGTGCAAATCTTCAATGTCCTTCTGAGAAAGAGACGGTAGAGAAACCTTGGTATTGGGGAGATTCAATCCTTTTTTGGAGGACAATACGCCACCTTGAATCACTTTGGCCATTACCTCGGTTTTGCCATCAGTGGATTCAATCACCATCACCAATTTTCCATCATCCAACAAGATGCTTTCTCCAGCTTTGACATCCGCAGGAAACTCTTTGTAATTGGTATATATAACATCAGCTGTTCCTATTTGCTTTTCGGTAGTAATCTTAACAGTGGCTCCTACTTGAAGGTCTACTCCATTGTTTTCCATTTCTCCGACACGCAATTTGGGACCCTGCAAATCCGCAAGCAATGCGGTATGCGTTCCCAACTCCTGATCAATAGAACGAACATTGTTCACTACTTCCTCATGCACTTCATGAGCTCCGTGACTAAAGTTTAAACGAACAACATCCAATCCGGCTTTGATCATTTCTTTCAACGTTTCTCTTCCTGATGATGCAGGACCAATTGTGGCTACTATTTTTGTCTTTTTCATTTTCTATCATATGTTTGGAAACAAGCTTGTATCAAGCGCTCCAATGTTTTTGTTTTTGTCAAATCAATGTCTATCGCAGCGGCAACTCCAGCTATCGCTTTGATTCGCGGAATCCAATCTGGTGCTATTTCTCCTCGCTCGTGGTCCAGTTTCATGATGTAATCCCACTTGGCCCACTCAGGAATCAAAATGCCATCTGGAGATTTATTCTCAAACAAATTAACCTCCATCTTTTCTTCATCACTATAAAACTTAAACCTGCAATGCATGGAAATATTGCCATTGGCCTGAACCATTTCCAAATCTTGCACGCGCTGCATATCCAAACGCAAATGCACATTAAGCAACCATGCCAATCGAACCTCCATTTCAGAAGAGCTAATGGCAATGAACTCCATTGCATTGCTGTCGTATCCCTTTCCAAAAATGGTACTCATGTTTACTTAGTGTACTTACTACACTTACAAATTTAGGCGATAAAAGTGTATTCTACGTTAATTCCATCAACAATCTTGAATCACCCGCAGCTTCTTCGGCTGTAACACGCACCTCGCGTCCAAAATACAAGGCCTCGTTTTGTTCCCAATGTCCCGCGGGAAAGCCGAACGCAATGGGTAATCCCAATTCGTCCGCCCAATCCAAAAAGATTTGTTGCTCATCCTTTCCCCAGGGGTTATCGGTAGAGAATCCAAAAGCCAACGTGTTGTCTTTGATTTGGGTCAATCCGCCAACCAATATTCCCTTGGCCCCGCGCATCACTCCTGCCCTTTTTATTCCCTGCAACATCCTATCCAAGTGGTAGCGCATTTCATCTACATCTTCAAAAAAAACAATACGATCCGCTCCGTCCAGTTGTGTCGAAGACCCCAATTGAGAATAAACAACACTCAAATTTCCACCAACGATTGGCGCTGTAATTTCTTTCCAATTTCTAGATTTTCCCATCCACTCCGTTGACTCCCAACTCCCCATTATCGCTCCACGCAGTTGCTGAAGCGCACGAGGTGTGCATGAAGTAAAAGAAATGGGCATTGTAGAATGTATCGTAGAGAGACCCAATTGATTCCACTTGTTGTGAAGCACAGTAATATCACTGTAGCCACAAAGCCACTTGGGATTTTTCAAAATAACTTCATCCGGAATAGCGTCTACAACCCGCACTGTTCCATAACCGCCTCGGGCAATTAAAACCGCATCAATGTCCACGCGTTGGATGCATTCCAATAAGCCTTGTATTCTGTCATCATCAGAACCAGCAAGTTGTCCTTGCTGTTTCCAAACTTGATCCATCACCACAACCTTCAAACCCCAGGATTCAATCTCCGCAATGGCTGGTGCCATTTGTTCAGCGGTCATCCATCGGGCAGTTGCACATATACCAATGGTGTCGCCTGGTTGAAGAAATCGCGGAGTTGTCATTTATGCCACTACGTTTCCGGGTTGTACTTCCTTATCTGGATTTAATGCAGACAAAACTCCATGTACATTTTCCGCCATCAAAATCATGCCTTGACTTTCGATTCCCTTGATTTCTCTGGGAGCCAAATTCACCAACATCAATACGCTTTTCCCAATCAATTGTTCAGGCTCATAATGCTCCGCAATACCACTAACGACGGTGCGGTGATCCATGCCTGTATCTACTTTCAGTTTCAATAATTTCTTGGTCTTGGCAACTTTCTCTGCTTCCAAAATTTTCACCATGCGCAAATCCATTTGTTGAAATTGATCAAACGTGATGTTCTCCTTTTGTGGTTCCACAACCGATTGACTCAAAGTTTTGGCTTGTTGCAATTTGGCTACTTGCACAGCTACTTGTTCATCCGTAATTTTTTCAAACAAAATACCAATGCTACCAATGGCGTGACCAGCTGGCAACAAGACATTTCCTTGAGCGCCTTGCCAATCCAATTTTTCCATTTGCAACCCCTCACGAATCTTCTCTGCCGTGTGCGGCAAAAATGGCTGCAACGCAACGGTTAGCTTGGCCAACAATTGGGTGCATTGGAATAGAATAAACGCAGTTCGCTCTGGATGTGTTTTTTGCAATTTCCAAGGCTCTGTTTCCGTCAGGTATTTATTTCCCCAACGGGCCATTTGCATGGCCTCCGCCAAGGCTTCCCTAAAACGAAATGCTTGTAATTTTTCTCCTATCAAACGGTAAGATTGCTCGATTCCCTCGATGACTTCCTTGTCCGTTTCATCCAATTCGTAACCTTTTACATCTGGAAGTATTCCATTGTAATATTTGTTGTTCAATACAAAAACACGATTGACCATATTACCTAGAATATCTGCCAACTCGTTGTTTACGCGATCTTTGAAATCTTGCCAAGTGAATTCACTATCCTTTTGTTCAGGCATGATTGAACAGAGTACATAGCGCATCTCATCTTGCTTGCCTGGGAACTCCTGAAGATACTCGTGTAACCAAACAGCCCAATTGCGTGAAGTAGATATTTTATCACCCTCCAAATTCATGAACTCATTGGCGGGAACATTGTATGGCAATACAAAATCACCATGTGCTTTTAATATGATGGGGAAAATGATACAGTGAAAAACGATGTTGTCTTTTCCAATAAAATGAATTAACCTTGAATCCTTGCTCTTCCAATAATCCTCCCAGTTCTTTCCATTCTTTTCCGCCCAAACCTTGGTGTTGGTGATGTATCCGATTGGCGCATCCATCCACACATAAAGTACTTTTCCGTCGGCACCTTCTACAGGAATAGGCACACCCCAATCCAAGTCACGTGTCATGGCACGACTTTGCAACCCTCCATCAATCCAACTCATGCATTGACCCAATACGTGGGCTTTCCACTCCTTGGTGACGTGGTGTTGAACACCCTCTAACATCCCCTCTTGAATAAATGGTTTGATCCATCCCTCGTGGTTGCCCATCGGCAAATACCAATGTGAAGTTTCGCGCAATTCCGGTTTACTTCCACTTAAAGTTGAATGCGGTTCAATGAGTTCCAAGGGACTTAAAGCCGATCCGCATTTTTCGCACTGGTCACCGTATGCCTTATCACTGGCGCACTTGGGACAAGTTCCCATGATATAACGATCAGCCAAAAATTGTTTGGCCTCAGGATCGTAATACTGTTGCGACTTCTCCACCTCAAACATTCCCTTTTCCAAAAGCTTCTTAAACACTTCTTGGCTCATGGCGTGGTGTTCTGGAGAAGACGTGCGATGGTATACATCGAAATCAATTCCAAAATCCACAAATGCTTGGTGCATCAATTGGTGGTAATAATCAACAATATCCTTGGGTGTCTTTCCTTCCTTGTGCGCACGCAAAGTGATAGCCGCGCCATGCTCATCAGATCCACAAACAAAAGCCACATCCTTGTTGTTGGCTTTGAGGTATCGAACATAAATATCTGCTGGCAAATATGCACCCGCGATGTGGCCGATATGTAAAGGGCCATTGGCATAGGGCAAAGCAGCTGTAATGAGGTAACGTTTGGGTTCGTTCATACCGCGAATTTACCGCAGAGAAAGGCAAGCCCAAACAGGAATATGATCACTTATGAGACGTGCGCTTTTCAAATCGTCAAAATTTCCGCTGAAATCCCAAGCTCCACTGTCGTGAATTTTAAACTCCTTACGCTCATAATACATGTGGTCATATGGATTGGCCGTAACTCTGCCTTCCTTGTCTGGCTTCATTTTCAAAGTGGTTCGTAAACCGTCGATGGCATCTTTAAATCCATTTTGCATCAAAGCCTGACCACCATATTCGGTATTGGCCGCGTTGCAATCACCCATGAGCACTATGGCATCATCCGGATACCACTTGGGCAAATCTTTCAATTTCTCAATCTCGACATTGGGGTATTTGTTCTTGGGCACCGCATGTAAATTGGCCAGCAGCATCACCTTATCGCCCCACTGAAAACGCGCCATAAAGGGCTCGCGATCTATCCAATCCGCAGTATTGGTATCCAACCAAGGCTTACCTTTCATTTTTACTTTCTTGGGTTTCCACAAATAGGCATATCGCTCGGAACCTTTCCCCCCAGAGGTGGGATTGCTCACGACATAATCCCATTTGGCCCCTCGTCGATTTAACGCATCCGCTAATCTTGCTACTGCTTGTGCTCCCCCATTTCCAGCAACTACCTCTTGAATCACGACAATATCTCCTTCATCGACCATGTCAGCCATGAATGCTATTTCGCTATCATCCTTTGACTTGCCCAAATTTGCGATATTCCAAGAGACGATTTGAAGACAAGGACCTGAAGGTGCATCCGGTTCAATTTCCTCCTCCTCTGCTACGGCTGAATCAACCGAAGTGGAATCTGAAATGAAAAATGTTGAGCCATTGGAAGAGTGATTTCCACCACATGAAAGCAGGGCTATTCCAAGAACAAAAATGAACCAAAAACGAAACGCGAACTTCATTCTATGCTTGTTTTGTCAACTCCAAAACGCGCTCTGCAATCTGCACAGCATTGGTAGCTGCTCCTTTTCTAAGATTATCACTAACCACCCATGCATTCAGTGTATTGGGGGCCGTGTTATCCCTTCGCAATCGGCCCACCCAAACAGCATCAGAATCCGCTGCCTGAATCAACGGCATGGGATACTCAAAAAGATCGGGATTGTCAAATAATTCAATTCCTGAAAAATCTTGTAAGGCATTTCGGACTTGTGACAATTCAAAATCCTTTGCAAACGAAACATTGATGCTTTCTGAGTGACCACCCATCACCGGAACACGAACCGCCGTAGCAGTGACCTCTATGGAATCGTCTTCCATGATTTTCTTGGTTTCCAAAATCATTTTCATCTCTTCCTTGGTGTATCCATTCTCCATGAAAACATCAATTTGCGGAATCAAATTCAAATCGATTGGATAGCGGTAAGCCATTTCTCCTTCAACACCGTTGCGCTCATTCATCAACTGATCGACAGCCATTTTTCCGGTACCTGTAACACTTTGATATGTGCTTACTATAACCCTTTTAACAGCATACAAATCATGCAACGGCTTTAAAAACATAACCATTTGGATGGTTGAGCAGTTGGGATTGGCTATGATTTTATCCGCTAGTGTCAAAGCATGACCATTGACTTCTGGTACAATCAACTTTTTGGTTGGGTCCATTCGCCAAGCACTGCTGTTGTCGATAACCGTACAGCCTGCCTCGGCAAATTTTGGCGCCCACTCCAAACTGGTTCCACCTCCTGCTGAGAATAGCGCCAAGTCAGGTCTCATTTCCACCGCCATGGATGGCGTTACCACAGGCCATGATTTTCCTTCCCATTGGATGGTCTTTCCCAAAGATTTTTCAGAGGCCACTGGAATCAACTCCGAAACTGGAAAATTCCTTTCTTCTAAAACCTGCAACATCTTGGTTCCTACCAATCCTGTTGCTCCGACAACCGCCACTTTCATATATGCGCCTTATGTGTTTCTTTTATTGATGTCAAAGGTAAAATAGTTTCGAGCCCATGAAATACGCTTGGATCTTTTTATTGTCACTGTTGCCATTATTTTCCATTGCACAATGGACAGAAGATTTTTCATCAACCATTGCATTGTCCGCATACCCCAATGCAGACGCAGAAAACTATGTCGTCAATTCCAATGAGCAATTGCAGCTGAACGCATCCTTACCTGGATTCTCACAGTTGCAATTTCCATTGAACTCCACAAACAATGCCTGGGAATTTTCGTGCTTCATCCGACAGAATTTTGCAGGAAGCGCCAACAATTTTGGGCGATTGCTCCTTTCAATAAACGCGGATGCGGATGGTGGAGGATACAGCGGTTCCACCGGTGCGGTTGGGCTGATGATTCAAATGGGAGAGGCTGGAAGTGCAGATCAATTCCAAATATTCTGGGACAATGGCAATTTGCTTATGCCTTTGGGAAGTGGTTTCGGCATTGCCAATGGTGTGTATGGACAATTAAAAATCAAATTTGACTCACTTTTCACAATAGACTTTCAAGACAACGATTCCTCGCAATTTTACCGCGTTTACACTTCGGATTCGCTTGATTACTTTTCTCCACAGTTTCTTACTCTACAATCCCAATTTACTTCGTCCAATGCGCAAAATTTCTACTGGGACGACTTGTATTGGGGCGCTCCGTGGGTACCTTCATTACCCATCCAATATCCATTTCGATCCATTGTCATCAACGAAATCATGGCCGATCCCACACCTTCTGTTGGTTGTCCAGAAATAGAATACGTTGAACTTTACAACACAACTTCGGATACCCTATCTCTTCGAGATTGGAAATGGGTTAATTCATCGTCTGCTCAAATCTTTCCTGCATGGGAAATTCCTCCTTTATCCTATTTGGTTGTTTGCGATCAACAAGATGTTTTTCAATGGTCATTTCCTGTATTGGGATTAGAGAATTTTCTAAGTCTTACCAATTCCTCCGACAGCTTAACCCTATTGGACGCCACCGACCACATGATTGACCATGTACATTATACCACAGCATTTTATCAGGTGGATGAATTCGAAGGCGGATTTTCGATGGAGCAAATAGATCCCTCAACAGCATGCAGTGGTGCCAGCAATTGGCGTATATCCCAGTCTCCAACAGGAGGAAGTCCCGGTGAACCCAATAGCATTCTCGATGCTTCCCATGGAGAACAAAATGTGGAAATACGAGACTGGGGAATTGACACCAATGGCAATATATATCTCTGGACTTCGCTGCCCATTACACAAGATTCAATTGCTTTAAAAATCAACAAATCGTTTCAATATTTTCCAATAAATTGCTATTTAGATAGCTTAATTATCCATGCCAACAATAATCTGCAACAGGGAACAGTTACCATTGAAAATCTCAACGTATGCTACCAAGAACAGTCCATCGCATTCGACTTTGATTACTACCTTCCAATAGATACAGGCGCATCGATTTGGATGCAAGAACTATTGTTTCACCCTTTTGACAACTGCCCCACATTTGTTGAGGTCTTCAACCCACATCACTTTGCCATTTCCTTAGACAACTGGAAAATTGGGAATGGCAAAGATGTGCTGGCAGATGTACAGAACCACCATCATTTCATTGAACCGTTTGGAGTATTGGCCTTATCGCTACAGCCCGAAACGATCAAGCGGTTTTATCCCGAAACCCTCTCCCAAAACACCCATATTCATCAAACGCTCAAAATGCCCTATTTCACGCAATCATCAGGTGAGGTAGAATGGTTCTATCAATCAGAAAGAAAAGACTACTTTGCATACAACGAAGAAATGCACGCCAAAGGATTGGATGAAATTGATGGCAAATCACTTGAAAAAATTTCACCTTCCGATCCCAACTCCCTTTGGATTACTGCTTCATCAGAATCAGGATATGCTACACCAGGCTATACCAACTCACAGCGATTCCTCATGCAAGATTCAATTGATTCGTGGACATTAAGTCCCATTTGCTTCAGTCCCAATGGAGATGGGAAAGATGATTTTGTTCAAATTCAATGGAACAATGCGCAACCCCATGAATGGGTGCAATGGTGCATAATCAATGACGCAGGTATTCCCGTCTATCAGCAGGCGGCGACATGGTCAGGCAATTTAAGACAATGGACTTGGGATGGAAACAATCAAATGGGCCAACGCTGTGAACCTGGCATGTATGGTTGGGTGGTGTATTCATCCTCCAAGCAATATCAAATTTTACCTACATTGAAAACGTTTGTACTTTCGCCCTGAAAGATGTACTTGCACAAGACACCCCGTTTACTTCGCGCCATCGCCCAAGATTTTGTTTGGCGAATACCTACTGAAAAACAGGAGGTGTTTTTGACATTTGATGATGGCCCAACGCCCATTATTACGGAGAAAGTTTTGGACATACTTCAACAATTCGATGCCAAAGCAACATTCTTCTGCATTGGAAAAAACGCATGCAATCATCCTCAAATTTTAAATCGGATTTTGAGTGAGGGACACTCCGTTGGCAATCACACCCAAACCCACAGAAAAGGATGGAAAACAGGCTACGCGCAATACCTGCGTGATGTCTTACAAGCCAAACAAAATTTGGATACCTCACTATTTCGACCTCCATACGGACAAATTTCACGCAGCCAAACGCGCGCTTTGAAAAACCATTTTCAATTGATCATGTGGGACATCCTGAGTGGCGATTTCGACCCGAACATGTCGGTGGAACAATGCGTAGATATTGTAAGTAATAGAAGTAAACCAGGATCCATTGTTGTATTTCATGACAGCATGAAAGCCAGTCCGATTCTATTGCAATCGTTACCGATTATTTTAAAAAATCTCCAAGAAAAAGGATTTACTTTTTCATCTATAACCCCAGAACATGTACGTAGCACCTAAAAAACACCTCGGTCAACACTTTTTAATCAACGCCCAAATTGCCCAGGACATCGCGCATGCATTGACCGGTTTTGGCGGATACAAAACTGTTTTGGAAATTGGTCCGGGAACGGGTGCCTTAACCAAACACTTGTTGCAATTGCCTTATGACACACACGTTGTAGAGATTGATGAGCAATCCATTGTGTACTTGCACTTGCACTATCCAGAGCTCAAAAACAAAATCCACTCAGAAGACTTTTTGAGAATGGATTTGAAAAATAAATTTCCCGAACCCATTGCGGTGATTGGTAATTTTCCGTACAACATTTCTTCACAAATTCTTTTTCACGTTTTGGACTTTAAAGACCACGTGCCAGAACTTGTTGGTATGTTTCAAAAAGAAGTAGCACTGCGTGTTGCCAACGGACCTGGATCAAAAGACTACGGTATACTCAGTGTGCTTATCCAAGCATGGTACGAAGTGGAATATCTTTTCACCGTGCATGAAAACGAATTCAATCCTCCTCCCAAAGTAAAGAGTGGCGTAATCAGAATGAAGAGAAAGGATATTCATGATCTGGGTTGTGACGAAGTAAAGTTTAAGCAGCTCGTTAAATTGGCATTCAATCAAAGAAGAAAAACGCTTCGCAATTCCTTGAAGAGCGTCATTCAAAACCAAGAAGTAGCTGGCGATTGGTTGCAAAAAAGACCCGAGCAATTGGGCGTGCAGGAGTTCATTGAACTCACCAATCTATTGATGTAAATCGGTTTTTTGGTTTTAACGGAGTTTCTCTTTGTCTAGGCCAATGGCTTGCTTTACCTTTGAGGCATGAGCATGATTACATTGAACGAGTTCATCATGGAGCGACAGGCAGATTTTCCTTTTGCTTCAGGTGACTTGAGCCGACTTTTAGCCGATATCAGTATTGCCGCAAAAATTATCAATCACAAGGTAAACAAGGCAGGGTTACAAGATATACTTGGGGCAGAAGACACAACCAATGTACAAGGGGAGACACAAATGAAATTGGACGTTTTCTCTGATCAAGCTTTGCTCAATGCGGTCAAATGGGGAGGTCAAGTTTGTGGCGCGGGAAGCGAGGAAAATGAAAAGTACTTCGCTTTTGACATGGAGCATTGCCGCAAGGCCAGATATGTCATTTTATTTGATCCCTTGGATGGCTCATCCAACATCGATGTTAATGTTAGCATCGGCACCATATTTTCCATCCTTAGAAGAAAAAGCGCCGTTGGAGATTTGGCCAATATCAATGATTTCCTGCAAAAGGGATGTGAACAAGTAGCCGCAGGCTATGTCATTTATGGATCATCTACCATGTTGGTATATACCACCGGGCATGGGGTTAATGGTTTTACACTTGAGCCCAGCATCGGCGAATTTTGTCTTTCTCATGCCAACATGAAATTCCCAGAAAAAGGAAATATTTACAGCATCAATGAGGGTCATTTGCTTCTTTGCGAAAAAGGCATTCAAGACTACGTTGCGATGTGTAAAAGCATTGACAAGAAAAACAACTTGCCTTATACCGCTAGATATATTGGTTCCTTGGTTGCAGATTTTCATCGAAATCTCATCAAAGGCGGAATTTATATGTACCCCGGTACCCAAAAAAATCCTCAAGGAAAATTGCGTTTGCAATATGAATGCAATCCCTTGGCCTTTATCGCAGAACAAGCGGGTGGAAAAGCATCGGATGGTCATCAACGTATTTTAGACCTCACTCCCAAAGACCTGCATCAAAGAACACCTTTCATCGTAGGCCCCACAGCAATGGTAGAGCAAGCCGAAGCATTTATTTTAAAAGGCAAAAACTAATCCCCGTATCTTTGAGACACCGATAATAAAGTGAATCCACAACTCGTCATCATCCCCACATACAACGAAAAAGAAAACGTTGCCGCAATGATCAAAACGGTCATGGAATTGCCCGTTGCCTTTGATCTGCTTTTTGTTGATGATGGTTCCCCCGACGGCACAGCGCAAATTATCCAAAATCAAATGGAAGATTACCCATCTCGTATCCACTTGATTCAACGAACAGGAAAACTGGGTCTAGGAACCGCTTACATCACTGGATTTAAATGGGCGATTGAAAAAGGATACTCGTATATCTGCGAAATGGATTGCGATTTTTCGCACAACCCCAATGATCTTCCAAGATTGGTGGAAGCGTGCAGCAATGGCGCCGATATGAGTGTAGGTTCCAGGTATACAAAAGGTGGCGGCGTAGAGAACTGGCCTTGGAACAGAAGATGGATGAGCAAAGGAGCGGGAATTTATGTAAATACTGTCCTTGGTCTAAATGTCAAAGACGCTACCGCAGGTTTTGTTTGTTTCAAAAGAAAAGTATTGGAAACGATTGATTTGGATAATATTCAATTCATCGGCTATGCCTTTCAAATTGAAATGAAATACAAAACCAAAAAGGCAGGTTATAAGATTCAAGAAGTTCCCATTTTATTTAAAGATAGAATTCTGGGACAAAGCAAAATGAGTTTAAATATTTTCAATGAAGCCTTTATTGGCGTGTTGAAAATGAGATTGGGCTAATATGAAGACTTTAATTCAAAATGTTCACGTTGTCAATGAAGGCAACGTTTTCCGTGCGGATGTATGTATCGAAAACGAAAAGATTTTTTCGATAGAAGAAGCCCTATCGGTTCAAACTACATGGGCCGATCATGTGATTGATGGAACCGAATTGCACCTTTTTCCTGGGATGATAGATGATCAAGTACATTTCAGAGAGCCCGGATTGACGCACAAAGGAAACATCTATAGCGAAGCCAGAGCTGCCGTTGCTGGTGGTGTTACCAGCTTCATGGAAATGCCCAATACTGTTCCCAATACAGTTACGTTAGACGAGCTTGAAAAGAAATACGACCGTGCAGCAGAGGTTTCATTGGCCAATTATTCCTTCTACATAGGCGCGACACAAAACAATGCCGATGTCATCGGAGACATTGATATCAAAAATGTTTGTGGTGTAAAAATTTTCATGGGTTCCTCAACCGGCAACATGTTGGTGGATAATGAAGAAAGCCTAAATGCCATTTTCAAAAATGCCAAGACCATCATCACCACTCATTGCGAGGATGATAAGATGATTGCAATCAATCTTCAAAAAGCCCAACAACAATATCCTTCTGGTATTCCGGTACAAATGCATCCCATTATCCGAAATGCCGATGCGTGTTATGCATCTTCCTCACGCGCCATCGAATTGGCGAAGAAACACGATGCACAGTTGCACATCTTGCACATCAGCACCGCCAAGGAAATAAGCTTGTTTAGAAATGACGTTGACCTTAAAGACAAAAGAATCACTGCAGAAGCTTGTGTACACCATCTTTGGTTTAGTGATGCAGATTATGCCACATTGGGTAGCAGAATCAAATGGAATCCCGCAGTAAAAACCGCAGAAGATCGTGCCGCTATTCGTCAAGCTGTAAAAGATGGATTTATTGATGTGCTGGCCACAGACCACGCCCCACATACATTGGAAGAAAAATCCAATCCTTATGGCTCATGTCCTTCGGGAGGTCCATTGGTACAGCATGTCTTGGTTGCGTTGCTGGATATGTACCATCAAGGCATTTTTACATTGGAAGAAATTGTACAGAAGTCCGCGCACAACGTAGCAACATTGTATCAAATTCCAAATCGAGGTTTTATCCGTCCTGGATACCAAGCGGATTTGGTGTTGGTCAATTTGAATCAACCTTGGTTAGCCAAAGACGATAACGCTGCATATTTGTGTCAGTGGACGCCTTTCCATGGTCATCTTTTCAAGAGTCAAGTGGTAACCACATTCGTAAACGGATTTGCTGTATACGACAAAGGAAATTGGAATGAAAATGTGAAAGGACAAAGATTACAATTTGCACGATGAGAAAAATTGTCCTCTATGCTCTCACGCTAGTCATGGCTACAGCATGTTCAAATTCTGATTCACCACAAAGACCTCCAATAAACTTGTATAAAGTATCTCTGGTTGTTCAGGAATTGAGAATCATGGAAGCGGCTTATGGTATGCACTATCAACAAATTGATTCGCTCAAAACAGGCTGGAAACCCTTTCATTTAGAAGTATTCAAAAGGCTCGGCGTTAGCGAAGAAGATTTCAAAAAAAGTATGGAGTATTACACTTTATTTCCTGATAGTCTATTGATGATGGATAGCCTTATCATTCATCGATTAGAGCCACAATCAGGGGAGCGTTTGAACAAAGGCATTCCAGGTCAAAAACACATACCAAATCACCAGCCCAAAGTCGACCAAGAAAGCGGCCAATAATCGGAACTTGGTTTGAGAAAAAACAATCGCCGGAATTGCCGAAAATAGAAGTCCCAAAGGCATAACATGGTACTCGAAACCCAATCGCAGTATTGCTTCTGAAAACAAAACCAAAAGCAATACCACCGTTATCCACTTGTGGCGTTTGGCTAAAAAATCACTACGCTCCACCCTATCCAAGGCATCTGTGATGATTACCATTGCTGCGATGAATAAAAAGGAAATGACGAACAAAATCGGCATGCGTGGGATGTTCAAAAACAACAACGGTAACAATGCCCATACTGTCCAACACCAAGCCACAGCAATGGTCTTGGCCAAATAAAATCTTCTAATTCCACCATCCCATTTTTTGACCAATGATCCCGGGGCGTATACTCCAGCCAAAATCAAAGCGAAAATTAAAAGTCCCCAAGGCCACACGCCAACATCAAAAGATCTAATCTCATGACATTGCACGATATAAGCCCCTGCTGATAAAACTGCACCGTACAAAGTAGCAAATCGATAAGGACTCGAACGTTGTTGTTTGGGCCAACGCAAGATCATATAAAATAGCGCCGATGAGAGTGCGCCCATAGCGATGATCTCAAAAGGAATTTGCTGAATCTCTCCAAGCGTTCGACCCAAAGTAACCCAAGCAGAAAGGTAAAACACCATGGCCAAGCCCGATACCACAGAGTAAATCCACCACCAATTTTTCCTAATGCTCTCCATCAGCGTGTTGCATAATAGAACAAAAGACCAGTAGCTGAACCTACAAATCCGCCAAGCAAAGCTCTCTTGATTCGCTTACTCTTGGCTACAGGTCCAAAACCTTCCGCATACCAATCGTTATACTTCAACCCTTCGTCGCTCATGTGGTGGGCGCGACATCTCACTTTGAAAGGAATATTTCCCAATGCAAAAAGCATGGGCGGAGCCACAGCACTGATGAATCCGTCTTGACCCAAATAAGCCAATGTCCCACAAAACAAAAATCCACCAAGCCAGGCATGGCGCGCGGAGTATCGCTCGTATGCGTCACGCTCTCCCATCAGGAAAACACGCATCTCATCTACGTTATAGGTATATCCCAACAAGCTGTCTTGTCCATAAAACAAAACTTCATTACCCGCTGTGGTGACACTAAAAATCTCACTGCGATGCAATTCCGCTTCCCGAGTTTTTCCATATTTACCGCGATAACGAACTTTGACCAATAACGTAGAGTCAACCATGACCTCCCCCTTGATCACACGTCCATTCATCAATAAAACTTCTTGCTGAAAATCTTTACTCGCCTTGATGTCCTTTTCCTTGGGTAGTTCAAATGCATAAGAATAACCCCCTGTAACAACGTAATCCATATCGCCTGAGGACGCATCTCTTTGAATCAAGTAACCCAACTTCAAGCTTTGATTATTCTTCAAATTCCAATCTGTCCCCCCCTGCCAACGCCAACTCGAATATTGCTGCGTGTATGTATTGACGAACATTTCATGGGTAGTGTACAAGTCAACCTTGGGTAACCCCGTATATTTTAAACCTCCACGAAATCTGGTATTTTGACTCAAATCAACATCCTGCCAATCACCAACGCCAAATTGGGTTTGCCCCCATTGTTGACGAATCAATGCCGAGGTTTCCCATTTGCCCCAATCCTCCTTCCATTGCACCCCTAGACTCAATCGCTGGCGGTAATTCCACAGCCCTTCTGATGATCGAGCGCCAATTCTAAGCTCCATCTGACTTGACCAATTCTTGGAGATTTTCTGCTGAACACCAATGTCCGAAAATGCACTACGCATCAATCGCATGTTGTCATACATTCTAATCTCAGGGGCAATGTAAAAATTTCTTTTCCCTTTGGCTTCGAAGTCAACTTTACCCGACAGCCATAGACCAGCATCCTGCTGTTGACTAAACAGCAGATAAGGAAACAAATAACCAAGAGTAAAAAAGAGCGCTTTACGGAGTGTCATAGGTCATCAATGTTCCTACTTCCAAAACCTCTTTGCGCTTCACCACTTTCACTATCTCCTTCACCGCCATATGATCAGGATTGACAGAAGCAGAGCCCAACGTATCCATGCTGTATACATACAAAGTGTACTCCCCGGGACGCAGTCCTTGAAAAGAAAAATCTCCGTTGTAATTGGTCATCACCTTTTCATCTGGCG